>ERZ781272.838-NODE-838-length-15207-cov-3.357049_pt1 | contig 15207 bp, 4 predicted proteins | sample MGYA00375850_ERZ781272 | MGnify/ENA primary metagenome ERZ781272 (study PRJEB29790, sample SAMN06051246) | human gut metagenome | host: Homo sapiens | place: USA: Cincinnati, Ohio | collected 2013-06-21 | study: EMG produced TPA metagenomics assembly of the Gut...
AATTGCCAACGACTGAACCCGTCGTTGCAATTCCGCCGGGACAAAATCAGCATCAAGGCAAATCCCGCCTTGCATTTGCCGGGTCCCTAAAAGTTGACTATCAGGCGTCGGCACATACTTGGTCTGCAGGCCAGAGGCATCACCAGGCCGCCGTTTTAAGTCAGGTCGGCCAAGGTACCCGACACCGCGGAACATAGTAACGGCTAACTGGTCAAATTGATCACCAATCAACTGAAATTCTTTTTCGCCTAATCCTAAGAAGGTCCAGCTCGTTTTGTCATCGTGCGTATTGGCAAAATGAATGAGCGGCCGCAATGCCGTCGGTTCTTCATGATAACCAATGGCGTGCCAATCTTTAAGATGTGGATCAATCACCGGACGAGCGGCAACTCCGAATGGCGTATCGGCAAAACTCGTCTGTGCTTGCACCGGTGTCTTCAAAATTAAACGGAGTCGATGATCACAAACGGTGTTTTCAACGGTAAATTCAAAATGAATCACCGGATCATCAGCGGCCAACTTCAAGACCAACATATACGGCATCTCGACACTGGCCTTTTTGGCTGCACGTTGAGCTAGATCACTTGGCAACTGCCATTGACCACGAAAGACAAGTTCGCTTACCAGTTTCCCTTGCTGACCCGTGACCTCGGCTTCAGCCAGCGTCAAGTCCAGCAGCCAGTCTTGAAAAGCCGGCGAGTAGTCATAGGTATCACCTTCATCACCGCCATCATCAAAATGAATCGGGTTCACAAACGATTGCTTCGTGCGTCGATCAACCAACACCAGCTGGCCCTTGTCGAATGTCAGCGTGTAATAGGCGTTGCTAATCGTTGTGCTCGGCTGACGATCCGTTACGCACTGGCTTGCTTCCTCAAGCGTGAAGCCCACCCAATCCATCGCCTTCATTGTCAATGGCACGACAATCGTTGTCCGATAATAAACATCAGGTTTTTCCTGTGCTGGATCGCGCCGCAAAACGGCGTTATCAACTTTCACCTGTTTTAAGATTTCATACGTGACAACTTCACCATTTTCATCTTTAAGTGAAAAATGCTTGCCACGCGTTGCCAGCGTGATCTCACCATTTTGATGAACGGGCCGCACCGTTGGATTCCAGAAAAAGACATTTAGCGATGCCGGTGCTCCGCTAGCCAGTTTGCGTAAAAGATAATCGCGGACTGATTCTGCCAGTTGTAGCGCCGCAACACCGCGTTGGTAAATATCTTGATTCGTCGCATCTGAATTGCAGCCGCCTGATGAATCATGTGCTTGGCCACGGGCGATGGCACGCCAGATATGAGCCACCATCCCATCTTGCGCTTCGATGCCTTGATGAGCCGCAATCACCATCATCGGTTCAACCACATCGACCATCAAATGCTCAAGCCGATCGTACAAATGCTTTAAATCTGCTCGCGATGAATAAATGCCGCGATGAATTTTCGATGCTGACGGATCAATGAACTCGCCTTGATAGGTTGGCAAATTAGAACTTGTTGATAAAGCTTTGAAAAAATCCGGATAGTTGTCTTCCACCAATTCAAAGTCGGACGTCTGCTGATTGGCGTACTGAAGTCGATCCTTCAAGTTAAAGTCGACTGCTCGTTGATCACCACCCACTGGCAGCGCTAAGTCATGTGCTTGCGTATCTGTGGCAATCCGGTGTAGCAAAGCCGCCGTATCATCGTTTTCAATTAGGTCAACGCCTGCATAGTAGCCATTCTTGATATTAGCCGCTAGAACTTTTGAGCCATCATTAGCCGTCCAGTAGAAGTAACGGGCATTCTTTTCATGCGGCATCCCGCGCCAAAAGACAGTGGCGGTAATGTCAAAACCTTGATAAATCTTCGGCATATCCTGTCCTTGACCAAATGAGTCAGGCAGATAGCCAACTTTCATGACGCCACCCAAGTCAGCCGCTAATTTGTGGCCAAGCTGCAAATTGCGAACGATGGCTTCACCACTCGTTACCATCTCGTCAATTTGAGTGTACCAAGGGCCAATGAAAAGCCGCCGTGCTTTGACAAAGCGCATCATGGCTGCTCGTTTATCCGGGTTTGTCTGCAGATAATCGTCGACAATCGCCAATTGCCCATCTAAAAGGTAACTATCCAGCTGATTATCGGCGAGTGCCTGTAAGACTTCTGCCATGTGATAGGCAAATTGAACCCGTGCTTGCTGGCGCGTGAAATACCATTCGAAATCCCAATGTGTATGGGCAATAACATGAACTTTCTGCATCAAATAAACTTCTTTCTATTCTTTATCGCTCGTTAAGTTTGCAACTCATTAAGCTGCTGCCATTTGTCGCTCGTTGCGTTGATTCATAATGACAAACGGTGCGTAAAGGAAAACATCAAAGATCACTAATACCAAGGCGAGAATGACGGGACTCATATGCAAGCCGCCAAGAATCCAGGTACTAAAGAAGATCGGTTCATTACCCGAGTTAAGTACCACCAGCGGCACAACCCAACCGATTGACGTCACTACATAAGCCACAATGGCATTAAACAGCGGTACGACAATCCAAGGAATGAACATGATCGGATTCAAAACAATTGGCAGTCCGAAGATCACCGGTTCATTAATACCGAAGCAACCTGGCACCAGCGCCAATTTTGCAACTTCGCGCTCCTTTTCGCCTTTTTTAGCGAAAATCAACATGGCAATGATGAGGCCAAAAGTAGCACCGGAACCGCCAATCATGGCGTACACATTCGTCATGGTGTTAGGCGCGATCGAAATATCGGCAAAACTTTTGGTTTCAGCAAACTTAGCAACATTTTGTAAGAATAGCGGTAACCAGAAGGCCGATACGATCCCCCAAACAATGTTGAAACCGTGCAAGCCAAGGAACCACAGAATTTGTTCTAGTAAGATGACAACAATGATAGCTGGTAATCCTGTACCCACAGTTAACAGCGGCTTAATCACGACCGTCGCGATCAATTGAATTAAGCTTGCATACCCCATCGCCTGCAGCCCAATTCGAGCAAGCCCAAAGAGCAACAACACTTCTGCCATTGGAATTAAGGCAAAAAATGAATCAAAAACATTTTGTGGGACGCTGCCGGGCATTTTGATCGTGAATTTGGAACGGCTAAATGCCGCGAAAAGGGCAACAGCCAACATTCCGACAATCAAGCCGGTAAACATCCCTTCATAACTAAAAAGTGATGACGCGAAGCCTTCAATCACCTTCGCCTTAGGATCGGCAAAGTTCACATTGTTGGGTACCATCACAAAATATGCAGAGAAGGCTAACAATGTGGCGATAATAATGTTCATACTCTTGTTTTCGTCACGCTGTTTTAATTCAACCGCGTAGGAATAGGCGCTTGAGATCACGACAATCAAACCAACGATGCCAAGGGTTGCGACGCCTAAATAACCGAATAAATTGCTAATACTTGTCAACCAACCCCAGTGAAGATTTTGAGACTTAATCAAGGCATCCAACTGCATCTTGATTAAGTTAGAAAAAGACCCAATCACTGTAAACGGAATCGTTCGAACAAAGGCGTTCTTGACCGCCTGTAAAATCGTGTTGTTTTGAACCCACATTGATGCTTTAAGCAACGGTTCTTGAAGCTTATCAACATTGAACTTCATCATTAACCACCCCTAAGTAGATTTTGTTGGGACAACGCGCTGTGATATTGTCAGTTTAAAGGCGCTTTCATTTTTGTAAAGACTTATTTTTATCTTGTGTATACAAATTTTGCGAAATAGAAAAATGTTAATATACAAATATTCAAATAATTAACAGAATGACATGTCAAATATCTGACTTGTGTTACAATTAGTGAACAAATAATCCAGCTGAGGTGACATCGTTGTATCTATATTGGGAAATCTATTCCGACATCAAAAAAGACATCCTGACAAATCATTATCGCGCAGGCAAACCGCTGCCAACTCAGGAAGTTCTCGCCAGAACCTACCACACAAGTCGTTTGACCATCAAAAAAGCCCTTCGTATGTTGCAAGATGAAGGGCTAATCTATACCAAACAAGGATCAGGCAGCTTTGTGCGCGCTCAAGCACCAGACGACGACAAGGAATTGTTGCCGCTTGATGCACCAATTGGCGTGACTTATTCGCATCGTGATCAAAAAATCACCAGCAAGCTGCTTTATTTTGACGCCCGCTTACCAAGCGCAACTGAGCAAAAAAATCTTGGCATTAAAAGTAATGAACCTGTCTACGATATCAAACGGGTTCGCCTCGTGAACGGGCATTTTTACAGTCTAGAACACACCACCATGCCGACCAACATCGCGCCGCTTGACAAGAAAATCTTGAAGGGCTCGATTTATGATTACCTTGGCAGTAAGGGCGTTCAGTTAACTGATGCCCGACGCATCTTGTATGCCACCGAAGCTGATGAAGAAACTGCCGAGGCACTCCAAATCAAACAAGGCAGTCCAGTGCTGGTTATCGAGCAGACCGCCTATGATCAAGAAGGTCACGCATTTGAATACTCGGTTTCAAGCTTCATCCGCGATCACTCGCGATTCGTTTTGAATATCCATCGCCGCTTGCCGGATTTACCGCATTAGTTTGGGGCCGTGCGCAGTCCCTGAAACTGTGATGACTGACAGCCACGATAAGGAAACCGTTCTGCCTGTATGCAAAGGGCCGAATTAAAGCACTTCTTGCCATGCCAAACTCCGCAATCTCCGGCCAGATGGGGTGGCGACGCGAAGCTAGAGCGGTGACGGCGCTTCGAGCCCAAAAACCGGTCTCGAAGTCGCCTAACAACATCAGCGACAAGCCCAGTCGCTGTGTTGTTTGCACGGCTGAGCCCCATCTGGCCTACGACAGCTCCGCCTTGGCACTGGTGTCTTCATACCCCATCAAATTATTCATGAAACAGAAAAGTCAAACAACTTATGATATTTTTCGCAATACTACCCAATACGGATAGTTATTCGCCCTTATTCGTCAGTTATAAGTTATGTTCCTGCATGTCACACAGAAAAACCGCCACCTATTTTCAAAGTGACGGTTTGCAGATATTGGATTAAAAATCTTTACTTAACAGCTTCTGCCACAGCAGCCTGAACAGCCTGTTGCTCAGATTGAATCAGGCTGACGCGACTGGCAATCACACTGGTGTCCATAGTGATCTCCCGCGTCAGACCCGGTGTTTGCAGCTTTGGTTCAAAGAAGGCCTTGAACTCCGTCAATCGTTCAGGCGTACGGAAAACGCCAGCGATCACAGTGATATAGGTCGTGAATTCCATATCGCCGCCAACGGTTTTTTCAAGCCACTGCCATTCATTGCGAATCCAGTCCCACGCAGCTTGCTCGCCAGCATGGTTATTCAGAACCCCGCGGAACCATGAACGCAGATCCTGTGGCTTAATCGTGTCGGCATCCTCAAACTTATCAACCAATTTGGCAATTTGCGTTGGATCAGTTGTACTGGTCAACGCAGCCAGAATATCAGCTTTATAACTGGAATCTGTCGTTTGCGTGTAGGCTTTTAGCAGCTGATCAAATAAGTCTGCATTGCCAAAATGCTTCACTTCATTTTCCAAAACGAACATCCGGATGTCAGCTGGCAAAGCAACCAATTGTGCTTGATTAGCTGTAAACAACTCATGTCCTTGCGCAATCGCGTCTGGATTCTTAGCATATAACGCCATGCTCAGGATGTATGGACGGGTCAACTGATCATCAATGCTTTCATCAGCTTTCGGCGTCCATCCAAGGCGATCAAGCTGTCCAGCACTGAGCTTGTCAAAGAATGCCTGTAACTGCTTTTCAGCGTCTGAATCAGGTGCTACAAACTTCTTCAAGTCGCCAGCTACGCGGAACAAAGCATCCATGACAATCGCGCTGTGGCTCGCAGCAAACCGCGGCAGCAATGGCACAATATTGCCGTATGAATTCTTACGACCCTCAGCTAGCAGCCGCAGGTCTTGGATAATCTGCCGCTGGTCAATCGCATTCAGCTGATCCACATTGGCTAGAATATCGGTCATCAATTGTTCATCGTACTGAACAATGAAATGCGAGTTGTTGCCAACATTGACGCGGAATGGTTTGCCATTTTCCTTGCGTAATTGCGCATAGTCGCCAAGCGTAACCTTTTTCTCGGCAAAGATTTGGGGTGCCACAGCATAGTTGCTATTCAGCGGGATCTGCCACTGGCGGCCGACATCTTTGCCAGCACCAATGAAGAATTGCTGTTGCGACAAGGTCAGCTTGCCGTCCACCACAGCTGCAGTGACAACTGGATAGCCCGGTTGCTCCAACCATGACTGCATAATTTTGCCAACGTCCAGATGCGACGCCTTACCTAATGCCGTCCATAAATCAGCGCCGGCTGCATTGCCAAACTTGTGAGCTTCAAAGTAAGCTTTTAAGCCAGCCCGAAGCGCATCGTCGCCAATCAGTGCTCGCACCATGACAAGCATCCGCGCACCTTTTGCATAAACAATGGCGCTGTCAAACAAGGAATCGATTTCGGCGGGATCTTCCACCTGCACGTGAACCGATTGCACGCCATCTGTTGCATCACGTTGCAAGGCCATTGGTGCTTCAAGGGTTTGGAAAGCTTCCCAGATATGCCAATCAGGCTGCAAGGCATCCACTGCGACATATTCCATCATGTTGGCGAAACTTTCATTCAACCACAAATCATCCCACCACTTCATGGTTACCAAATCGCCAAACCATTGATGGGCCAATTCGTGCGCAATCACCGTTGCCACGCGTTGCTTGGTTTCGAGGGAGGTATTGTCCGGATCAATCGTCAGCAACGCTTCACGATAGGTGACCAATCCCCAGTTTTCCATCGCGCCAGCCGAAAAGTCCGGTAGTGCCAACTGCCAAGAATGCGGCAATGGGTATGGGGTTTGATAGAAGTCTTCATAGAATTCAATCGACCGCTTGGCAATGTCCAAAGCAAAGTCTAACTCGTTTGGTTTGTGGGCCTTGGTAGCAAAAACGCCAATCTTCACACCGCTCTTAGTCGTGGTTTGTTTATTTTGCAGATCGCCAAAAGCAAACGCGATCAGATAAGTCGACATCCGCACGGTGGTGTCAAAGTAATGCACACCATTTTCTTCGCGAATTTCCGGCATATTGCTGATGATCGTCTCACCCGGCTGTTCGTCGAATTTGATAGCCAAATCAAATGTCGCCTTGGCCTCAGGTTCATCAACGCTTGGAAAAGCCTGACGGGCAGCGGTTGTCTCAAATTGTGTCCCAATAATCTGCTTTTTGACTCCATCAACTTCGTAATAAGACGGATAGATCCCCATCATGGTATCCGTCAATGGTGCCGTGTAGTCAATCGTCAGCGTCACCTTTCCGGATTGGGGCAAAGTGATGCGAATCGCTTCTGCAGGATCATCAATCGTAAACGGTACATCCTGACCATCGGCCTGAAGGGCACTCACCTTCAGATACTTTTGATGAAGGGCGATCGCGGTTTGCTTCGCCTCACCAGTAATCGTTGTTTTCCCGGTAATCGTTTTGTTTGCCCGGTTAATAGCCAAGTAAAGCTCATAATGTGCCGGTTGAAATGCCTGATAAAAATGCGTTGCTTCAGTCATAATTTCCTCCTCGAATTGTAAGATTACGCTCATTATACGCCAAGCCAGACGGTTACGGGGTTGCCAAGTATCGAAAAGCTCACGGTGTCGGTTGAAATCGACAGACTTATTTCTTTTCGCCAAAAATCGGCTCAGCGACTTAAAAAAATTACATGCGTGAAAATACGGTTATTGAACTTGCGTGTCAGGCCGTTTCTCAACTGATCGTGTCCGCAGATATTAACGATAATTCAATTTTTAAATGCTGCTAAATAACCTTTAAGATCCTCAGTTATTTAGAAATTCAATTGTCGATTAAAAGTCAATTAATATAATGCGAATTGTTTATTTTAACAACTAGCTAACATACTAAAACCAATTTATTTTATTTTTCTAATGGTTGACATTAGTTTTATCTAAGGATAAATTACAGACATGAGAGAAAATGAGCAAGACACTCGCTTCTCTAGAGCTGCTACAACTCACTTTTCAAGATTTTGTTTTAATGACTACCGGAGGAAATAACGTGTACAAACTGAATCCCTTTTCACAGGAAAAACGCCGCTATAAGATGTATAAGGCGGGACGGCATTGGATTTATAGCGCCATTGCTGTTTTAGGCGGAGCTGGCATTCTGATGTTTCAGCCAACGCAAACCGTTTTTGCTGATGAAGCATCACCGACTGCCAGCGCGACGACGCTTGCCAAATCGCATACCGAACTCAAAGACAAACAGCCCGTTACCGCATCACCGACTCCCACTGATAACCCCCAGTCCAGCGTTGACAAACCAGCGGCCCCCGCAATTGAAACTCAGCCAACATCAGCGGCCAATCAAGTCGAAGCGCCTTCAACAAAACCGGCTGACCATTCGAAGGCAGTGTTTGACAGCCATGCCGCATCGATCGTATCAGCAACACCAACCGCTACGCCAAAAACTGCACCTGTTGCAACCGATAAAGTTAAAGTCACTGTGCCTGTTGAAACACCAGCGTCACCAGTCATGGCGCCAACCGCTTCTCCGCGATCTGCGGTCCAAACAAAGCCAACACCTGCGCCAGCCAAACCACCGATTAATCAGGCCGTTTTAACCAAAGGGAATGTGCAACCGCTTTGGGATGAAAATATTAAAGGACAAGGCATGGTTGCCGCCGTCATTGATAGCGCCATTGAACCGCATGATATGTTGCGACTAAGCGACAACACGACGGCCAAGATTTCAAAAGAAACCATTGCCGACTTTGCTGCTAGTCACGGCTATGGTACCTATCTCAATGACAAGCTGCCTTTTTTCTATGACTACACCACCAATAGCAATACTAATCTGCATTTAGATAATCATATTCAAGGTGAACAAGTAGCCGGCATTATCGCCGGGAATGGACAAGAAAGACCAGATGGCCGCTATATCCTCGGGGTCGCGCCGGAAGCACAGATCCTAAGCATGAAGGTTTTGGGCCAAGCAAAATCACTGACCACAAATAACGTTGCCCGTGCGGTGTATGACGCGGTCGCGCTAGGTGCAGATGTGATTTATCTATCGCTGGTCAAGACTGTCGATGTTGAAGATCCCACTGCTGAAGATCAAGCGGCGATTCAATTTGCTACCGATCATGGCGTCCTTGTCATCAAAACCACAAGTAACAACGGTAATGCCATGGCGATTCACGGCACCTCCGTCCCCGGCGGCACTACGGCTGGTTATATCACGACAAATGATAGCACGCTTTCGCTGACAGGTGGCGGCCTTAGTGCCCTCACTATTGCTTCGGAAAATTCAGCACTGGGAACTAAATCCGCCATGGCGTATAACTCGTCTTGGGGACCAACTACTGACTATAAACTGAAACCAGATCTCACGACACCTGGTGAAAAATCCGTCTCGATTGGCAAAAACAACACGTTAGCGACCAAGAGCGGCACCGCGGCTGCCAGTGCTTATGCAGCAGGTGCTGGCTTACTCGTTATGCAGCATCTCAAGCAAACAACTAAGCTAACTGGTGCTGAACTCGTCAAAGCTGTCAAATTAGCGCTCATGAATGCTGCTGCCCCTATGATGGATCATGATTATCCGGGCAACTTTGTCTCACCACGACGTCAAGGGGCTGGTCAAATTGATGTCGCCAAAGCCAGCGGTTTAACGGTGACGGCAGAAGGTACTGATCAAACCGGTTCCGTTTCCTTGCAACAATTCGAGGCAGCACCAACGTTTACTATCACGTTGACCAACCACGGCACAACCGATCAAACTTATACGGTTGTGCCCGGCCATCCCCTCACGCAAACCTTTGACACCGCCCACACTAATGGCATTTATGCTGTTGCCTTGCCAGGTGCGACACTAACAACCGCAACGCCAACTTTCACTTTGAAAGCAGGCGCGTCACAAACCGTGGCCTTCACGTTGACCCTAGATCAAACTGTCCGGCTGCATCAAGTCATTGAAGGCTTCATCTCCTTCAAAGCTGCGGACGACAGTCAATCCATTTCCATGCCTTACATGGGTTTTTATGGCTCAACCAATGCAGAAGTCGTCTTTGATAATGCTGCTAATGAAGGTCGAAGTACTTTTACAGGCAGCTATTTGCTTGATGAAAATAATTACCCACTGGGCATTGCCGATCCGCTCACCTTAAGCGACATTGTTAACAGCGGTAGTTATAACGTTAATTGGGAAACCGTTGCCGCCTCTGCAAAAGACAATAAAGTGGCATTTTCCCCCAATAACGATGGGGTTTCAGATGCCGTCATCCCGCGCATTTTTGTTAAACAAAATCTTCAACAGGTCGCCGCCCAAATTCTAGACACAGACGGTCATCTTGTCCGGGTCATTGATCTTGAAAATGACACCGCTAAGTCACATTACGTGCAAGATACTAACTATAATACGGATTTGACCTTGTCTGATAGTATGCGGCACCATCCTGATGGTTTCAAATGGGACGGTAAAGTTTATGATCGAGCAACAGGCAAGTTGGTGACTGCCGAAGATGGTCGCTATGTTTACCAGTTTGTTGGCACCACCTATACTGCTGGGATAAGAAATCGGCAAGGTATTAATCTCCCTGTTGCGATTGATACCGTCAAACCGACGATCACGGACTTCACTTATGACAATGGCGACATCACCTTCAATTACGAAGATCAAGGTGTCGGCTTCACCCAATATAGCGCCGCAGTATTGGCCATCGGATTGCGAACCTATGAAGTCCCTCTTGGCAATGATGGAACTAAAAACACCGGTACCGTGGCCTATCAGCTAAGCGACGATCAACTTGACGCGCTGGAGGCAGGCGATGGCAAACTGACGCTGACTATCACCGATTTGGCCGGCAACAGCAGCCGTCAGACGATTCAAGCAGTTGCCGGCGAGTATCTGCCAGAAGTGGACACCACGCCGACGCCACAAGTTCGCTGGTCAATTCCGATTGTTCATGGTAACGGACTCAGAATGGATGGCAATTATGAAATCAGAACCAAAGATGACAAGTACACGGTTCAAGTGATGGTGCCTAAAGATGGTGATTATCTTGTCGTTTTAAAAGATAGTGTCACCGGCAATGTCTATGTTGAAAGAAGCGACCAAACCACCGGCATCGCTACTTTCGATGTTGAAAACCCCAACTTCTATGCCAACCTAGACGTTTATGCGCTTTATGAGCCACAATTCGGAACCTTCATCAAATCACCGGCTATTCCTTCGCTGTTGGTTTTCCACGATCCTGACGCTGGCGCTTATAGCAATGACAACACCAAAACTGAAAGCTTTGATGACGAAGCAACGGCCAAAAACGCTGCAACGCGATTAAGCAGTGCCGAACCATTGCCGGGGCGGAAATTCTCGGACAACTTGCTAAGCGCCATACCAACAAGCGGTTTGATGTTTACCGATCTGAACGACAACAGCTTGACTTTAGTAGGTGTCGACAAAGCCAGTCATTGCTATGATGCCGAGCATCAACTGCTTCACATCAGAGGAAAAATTAAAGATCCTTCGCATACCGACTTGCAGATTTTTGCCACGCCGAATCCGAGTGACCCGCAAAATCAGGCAATCCTCGCAGCAGATGGTTCGTTTGACGTCACGGTTCCTTTCAAATCAACTGAAGAAAAGAACGTCGGTTATGCCTTAACGACCATTAACGCAACTGGTCAGAAAGTGACCACTGACGGCTTCCTTCAAATCATTTTAGATACAACACCACCAACATTGACCGTGAGTGACACAGATGGCATGACCGTTGACGCAAACGGGGTTTACACCGCCGAAACCAGTGCCGATATTTTTACCCTTGAAGGCACCATTGACGATAACGTTGATGGCTATCGGCTTTACAGTAACGGCAGCAATGTCCTCACCCAGCATGCTCGTGCTGGTTTCAACATCCATCAACCGGCGGCAACAGCTGAGGCAGGCGCAAACAGAACGAACCCATATGACCCGGTGCCGTTTAAGCGCGGATATATTTTGCCCGTTGGTACGAGCATTGTCAGGTTGGAAGCCGTCGATCAAGTCGGCAACCGCACCGTCAAAGTGTTCAAGATCAAGAAAGTTGCTGTAACGGAAAATTCTGAACCGACTGAGTCTGATCTCGAAGATCAAACGGTGACGGATAGTCCTGAAAGTTCAAGCACGGAATCGGCTAATGACGGCGACGGCGCGACTGACGCTAGTGCTGAAATGGCTTCTGATGATACGCGGGATCCTCAAAGTGAAGATCGTGAAGTCAAAAATTCTGCAGAAGATGCCTTTGTAGAACATGTCGTTGACGAAGATTTAGTTGAAAAAGCTAAAGATGACTTAGTCCCAGATGGCGGCAACGACAGTGAAGAGACCTCTTCCTCGGAAGCAGTCCTTAGCGAAGCCAAAGAATCTGACGAAAACATTTTCCCAGACGGAGATAAAGATGTTGAAAACGATATCTCGGCAGAGGAAATTTTCAGTGAAGCCAAGGAACCTGAGGAGGAGGCAACTTCGGATGGTGATGAAGATACTTCTTTTGAAGCGGTCCTTAGTGATGCCAAAATGTCTAAAGACAACGTGACTTCAAACGAGGACAACGATGCTACAAATGATATTTCTTCGCAGGAAGCCCTTAGCGAAACCGAAGCATCTAAAGGTGAAGTGGCCCCCAATGATGATAAGGCAGTTGAAGACACCAATGATGCGAAATCAGCTGTTGACAGTATCGAAGACGCTCAAGGTAATGTCTCTTTTGATGACGCTACTACCCCTAAAAATGATTCCTCTTCAGTAGTGACTGACACTGAAGTCAAAGATACCCTCGTGAAAACAGCGGTTCTCAATGACAAAGTGCCTCAAGATATCAACGAAGAAAAAGCTGCTAAACCTGAGACTTCTTCGCAAGCGGTCATTCATGAAGCTCATGATTCAGTAGCCGACACAGACTCAAGCGACAAAGTTAACGCCAGTCATACCGCTCTGACAGCAACCGCAGACGAGAAGATCGACATTGGCGCTGCCTTCGCTTCTGTTTTAACAGAAAATGGGAAGAAAAAAATGCCTAGTAAAGAGGGCATTGAATCGGCAATTACAGAACTTACCACTGAACCAAAAGCTAAGAGAGCATTTAAAGACGACAAAAATAATGAAAAGGAAGTCAGTGCGCACGCTGCCATCAAAACCGAGCGAAAGGATTCCTTTGAATCAACCGCTAATGGTGGTGACGAGGATGCTCCAAAGATCACTGTACCAAATGCTACCACTGACAATGACCTAGCCACCAAAATCAACGCAGCCCCAACACCTGCCATGAGTACCAGAAACGACGCTCAATCCGGTGTCAGCTCCAAGTTGCCACAAATGGCGAATTCGCATCGTAATGCCTTGCAAATTCTAGGGGTCATCATCATCAGCCTGATGACAACGCTAGGGATAGTTGTCACTGATAAGAAGAAACGCGAGAAACACAAGGTCAATTCTTAAACAGGGGAAAGCCGTCCACAAAAACTATTGTGTTCAGTATTCCTTCAATCTCAGCCAAGAGAAAATGCTAATTGCTGGAAACAGCACTTAGCATTTTTTCGTAACAGTGAACCTGATATTGAACCCAATTTTTGATTGAAGGCATTGATTTTTATTCTGTCTGATTGAAAGTTTTTAAAGTTCGCGCAACGCCTGTCATAAAACAAGTGTCTGTTCATCGTGATACGCATATGGTATCCATCTATATCACACAAATAATTTAGTTGATTCGTTTATTTTATGATTATCCATCGTTAAATAAATCTAGCCATTTCGTTAAACACCTATCTGAATATTTTTATAATTGTTTAATTATTCACCTCCTACAGTAATAACTAAATAAAACGTTAAACCAGGTTAATTTTCTATACCTTATGATTGACATTAGTTTTATAACGGGTTAAATTACAAACAAGGATTCACTGGATCACTTATTGACACACATATCGCTGATGGCGCCGGTTACTACCGACTGCTTTAAATACCATTGGAGGAAATAAAAATGAACAGAGTCAAGCCATTTTCACAGGAAAAGCGCCGCTACAAAATGTATAAGTCAGGGCGACATTGGGTCTACAGTGCCATTGTGACTTTTGGTGCAGCGAGTTTTCTGATGATGCAACCTGCTCAAGGTGTTTCTGCTGATGCCACTACCCCACCAACGACAACCCAAACAAAATCTAATCAAGCAGCGCCAGACGCGGCATCGGCTGACTTACCCGTCAGCAAGCCAGCATCCACGACCACTGGACAAGTAACGTCCTCAGCCAACACCCCAACAACAACAGCTGCAAGTGCAACGCCGACAGCCACTGCGAAACCTGCTACACCAGCACCAGTATCGTCACAGGCTAAACCAGAAGCATCGGCTAAAGCAAAACAACCTACTCAACCGACATCGGTCACCCCCTCCACCCCGACAACAACCAATACCAAAACTGCTCAAAAAACAGTTAGCCAGCCCGCACAAAAGGCGCCAGCAGCCCCAGCAAAACCAGCTCCAATTGCAAAACCAGCCCCAACATTCAACCCAGAAAACAAAGCCAGTCTAACTAAAGGCAATGTTCAACCTCTCTGGGATCAAAATATCAAGGGTCAAGGCATGGTGGCAGCCGTTATTGATCAAGGTGTTGAGCCACATCAAGACTTTCGACTCAGTGATGCCAAAACGGCTGCACTTTCAGAGGATCAAATCAAAGCATTCACTGCAAGTCATGGCTATGGCGATTATGTCAATGAAAAGATCCCATTCTTTTACGATTACACCAATAACGTCAACGAAAATCTAAAATTTGACACGAGTAATCACGGTCAACATCTCGCTGGTATCATCGCTGCCAATGGTCAACCTAGTGATTCAAAGAAATTTGTAACTGGGATTGCCCCAGAAGCCCAGCTTCTCAGCATGAAAATACTAGGCAAGTCCAGTTCTGACTCACTCAATAATGCCGCGCGGGCCATCTATGATGCAGTGGACTTAGGTGCGAATGCCATCAATATTTCCTTTGGCATGAGCGTCGATATTGATGATCCCACCGCTGAAGGACAGGCAGCCATTAAATTTGCAACCGATCATGGTGTTTTTGTGACAGTAGCTACCGGCAATAATGGTCACGCCGGGGGTATTTACGACAAGTCCGCTTCAAATGGGATCACAACCAGTTA
>ERZ781272.839-NODE-839-length-15205-cov-3.946337_pt1 | contig 15205 bp, 9 predicted proteins | sample MGYA00375850_ERZ781272 | MGnify/ENA primary metagenome ERZ781272 (study PRJEB29790, sample SAMN06051246) | human gut metagenome | host: Homo sapiens | place: USA: Cincinnati, Ohio | collected 2013-06-21 | study: EMG produced TPA metagenomics assembly of the Gut...
CATCATGCAGTACTTGCAGCCGATGCACTTCTCCTTGTCCACCAGCACCATGCCGTCGGCGTCGCGATAGCTGGCCCCGGTGGGACACACGTTCACGCAGGGCGCATCCTGGCACTGCTGGCACATGGTGGGCAGGAAATACATCTCCAAATCGGGATATTCGCCGAAAGGCCCGCGTTCCACCACCTTGTTCCAGTACTCGCCCAATGCGATATTGTTCTCGTTCTTGCAGGCGATCTCGCAGCCGTGGCAGCCGATGCAGCGGTCGAGATCGACGACGATAGCGTAATGAGCCATTATTTGAACACCACCTCAGTGGATTCGCTGAATTCAGGCATCCACGGTTCGAAATCGGTCGGGTTGATCCATGCGCCTTCAGGCGCGCCTTCGGGAGCCGGGTACACCTTCACCGTGAAGCCGCGCAGCGTGTACGTGCCGTGCTCGGGGCTGTAACGCCCGTCGGTCTTGGTGAGGATGTTCACGTTCATCTCAGTCCAGGCCTTGCTCGGCGTGTCGGTGTCCAGGTACTCGGGATTCCAGAAGCGTTCCATGTGCACGGCGTCTTTTGCGATGCCCGCTGTCACATGCGCCTTCCCGCGCACCTTGCCGCGACGGCTTTCCACCCACACCCACTGCTCGTCCTCCACGCCGTACTTCTCGGCGGTCTCGGGATGGATGCTGACCAGCGGCACCGGATACAGCTCGCGCAGATACGGAATGTTGCGCAACGTGCCGTGATGGTAGTGCGGAATGCGTCCCTGGGTCAGCATGATGGGATATTCCGTATCGGTGAGGTTCGTCTCCTCGGGCTCCAGATAGTAGATCAAAGGATCGTAATCTTCGTCGGCCGGCGGCATGACGTAGGATTTGCCCTCGGCGCTCGCCCACGGCTCGCCCGTGCGGCCTAGCATGAGCGTGCCTTCCGAATACGGCTCGACCTTCTTGGACGGCGTGTTCCAGCCCTTCTCCTTGCCCGTCTTCGGATCGATGGTCTTGTAGGTGTAATACGTCAGGTAGTCTTCCTTGGAGATCCACTCGTACGTGCCCATCTCGGCCAGTTCGTCCCAGCTCATAGGCAGCGAGCCCATATGGAAGTCCATCATTTCCTGCTGGCCGCGCCAGTACACCAGATCGGTGCCCAGCGTTGCCAGGTATTCCTTGTCGAAGGCCTTCTGAGCGAACGGATTGCCCAGCTCGGCGCAACGATGCGCGATCTCCGACCAGATGACGCCCTCGTTCACCGTTTCGTACAAGTGCACCACCGGCTGGCGGATGATGATCTTGTTCGCGTGGGCGATGGTGAAATAGCTCTCCAGCCACTCCTGCGTGGGCAGAACGTAATCGGCCGCTTCGATGGTGAAGGCCGTGGGGTACATGTACAGATGGCAGATCATCTCCATCTTGTCGATGATCTCGGACAGCTGCCCCGCGTTGCCGATCATCGCATGCTTGTTGCCAGAGCGCTCCATCCAGTTGCGCGGCTGGTACGGCTCGCCTGTGGTGATGGCCTTGAACACCGTGGGGATGTGCGCATGCGACCAGATGCCCAGGCCCTTGTGCTCGCGATACCCTAGGCGCTTCTCCAGCATATCGCCTGTGACCAGCGTGTTCATAGTGCCGAGATCCACCTTGTTCGGCGGGTCGGGGAAACGCTGCAGCAGCGCGCCCGGCTTCTCCACGTTGCCCAGCAAGAACTCCAGGATGCAGGCGCCTTCCGTACCCTGGGCCGACTGAGGGCTCATGTCGGTGGCCACGCCCAGAACCAGGCCGGACGGCGCGTTCTCCGCGTAGATGCGGATGGCCTTCTCCACCTGGTCCTTCTCAAGGCAGCATACCTCGCAGCCCTTTTCGAGCGTCCATTCGTCCACGCGCTCCTGCAGCAGCGTGAACGCCGTGGGGTATTCGACGCCGTCGATCTCGTACGTGCCGAAGAACGCGGGGTCCAGCGCTTCGTCGTACGGCCATGGCAGCGCCTTCGCGGAGTTCGTCTTCTGATCCCACACCACGAACGTCTTTTCCGCATCTTCCGCATCGGCTTCGCCCAGGCCCACTTCGTAGGCGCGCAGCATCTTCTTCGTATCGGTGTCGATGAGGTACGGCAGGTTCGTCCAACGCTTGCAGAAATCTTCGTCGTACAGCTTGTTCTCGATGATGTAGCGGATCCACGTCATCATAAGCGCCACGTCGGTTCCGGGACGAATGGGCAGCCACACGTCGGCCATAGCCGCATCGGGCGTGAAGCGAGGGTCCACCACTACCATGTTGAGCCCCTGCTCGCGTGCGCGCAGCTCGGCAATGGCGCGCCCCGAACCGCTGGGCGCGTGGTAGCTGGTGCAGGTGCCCCACATGACCAGCGTCTGGATAGGATTGTCCTCCGGGAAGTACAGCGACGAACAGCCGCCGTACTTGGAATCGGCCATCGACGTGGTGCCCGACTTGCTGCCGCCGTACATGAGCGAGAACGTGGCCATGCGCGGCAGGAAGCACTGCGCGCAGCCCGGCTCGAAGATGTTCGGCGATCCCAACGCCTGCGTGAAGCGACACGGCGAGCTGAAGTGCGGGTTCCCGCCGCCGCCCGTAGAGGTCACCAGCGACTCGCCGCCGTACTTGAAGAAGTCCTGCGTGAGCTTCTGCGCGATCTCCTCGATAGCCTGATCCCAGCTGATGCGCTCGAAGCTGTTCGTGCCGCGCTCCCCCACGCGCTTCATGGGGTACTTGTTGCGACAGGGGTTGTACAGCGCTTGGATGCCCGAAAGGCCCTTCGCGCACAGGCCTCCGCGGCTGATGGGGCTTTCCGGATTGCCTTCGAGCCGAATGACGCGTCCGTCGCGCACCGTCGCGATGACGGCGCAGCTGCAGATGCACGCTTGGCACGAGGTGTAGACCTTCTTTGTTTGGGAGGTCGTCTCGTCGGCATGCGCTTCGCGGAACGTCGCGCCGTCGACCGCCGTCGCGCCGAATGCGGCAAGCGCTCCGGTGGCGGCTGCGGCTTTCACGAACCCGCGCCTCGACATGTTGAGCTGACTCATACACATCGCCTTTCTCTCTCGTCTCCTTACGGCCGCAGGGGTAGAACGTTCCTGCGACCTTCACGAGAGAGATTGTGCGCGCGACGAAGGCGCTCGCCTATCGCCTGGAAGGGCTAAACCGGCTGACTGCAGGAGTAAACTGTCTTTTCATCAGGAGAAACAACCCTTAGACAAAGCAATGGCCGCAGAGGCGGCCATCGAGGGGAGGCGAGATCGTTAACGGCTCAGCGCATCACATGCTCGGTGGCGTCGATGAACTCCTGACGCGTGTGCACGCCCGTCTTGGCGTAGATGCTGCGGATATGCGCCTTCGCAGTGTTGTCGGAGATGACCAGCGCCTCGCCGATGGACTTCGCATCGCGGCCGCGCAGCATAAGCTCGAACACTTCGCGCTCGCGTGCAGTGAGGTTGTGATCGGCCGCGAACCCATCGGCATCGACCCCGGACCCCATCTCGGCGATCACCTCCTCGGAAAACATGTCGCGAGAGTCGTCTGCGACGACGGCATCGCGAACGACATCGAGCCCGTCCGATACCGACGATTTCGGGGCCACCGCTTCGACCGCCAGCCATCCCGCGCTGGTGATCTTGCGCACATCGCTTTCCCTGAAAATCAGCATGGATGCTGCCACCAGCAAAAACGCCAACACCAAGCCGACGATGAACGACTCAGAGCCATCCATCTCGGCAAGCGGGTAACCCTGCCCCACGACGAGCCCTGCCAACGAACCGAGCGCGAAAACCGAGCGTCCGTACCCGAACACCTGAATCGAACTCCAATAATCGCTGCGAGCCAAATACGTCAGCAAGCACCACATGAACAGAGAGAACAAGCAGTACACCAGCACGATCACCGCCGCAGCGGCCATATTGCCCGCATCCGACGAGAACACCACCACCACGGCCAGCACGAGCATGAGCACGAGCGGGTAATACGCCACGCCGAAATCGAACGATTTGAGCAAGCTGCTCACCAGCACCAACACGAAGCTGACCAAAATGACCAGCGACACGCCTATCGTGCCGCTCGCTAACGACGCCTCGGCATCTTGCAGGGCGAAAGCGCCCTTCGACAGGTTCGCCATGAACGTGAGCAGGAACACCACTACGAGGAAGCGCGCGAACGCGAAGACGCTTGCACGACGCGTGGCCGCATCGATGTCGGCCGCGCGGCGACGCACAAGTCCGCGCGTCGCGTCCGCGTCGGACTCGAACAGCGTCATCAACGCGGCGGCCAACGGCAATAGCGCCGCCACCAACAGCGCGATCTGCGGCACAGTGCCCACCACGAAGAAGAAGACGAGCCCGGAGGCCAACTCGGACAGCGCCGTGTTCGTCACGGCCACCACCGGACGCGTCGCCGCGTAGATCTGACCGGCGCGTACGGCAATGAACGCGGTGCCGACGCCCGTTAGGAGCGCTCCCGACACGAACAGCAGGTTGGCTCCGTCAAAGAACAGAAACGCGCCCGCATATTCCATCAACATGCCGACCGACGAGATTACGCCCGCAAGGCACATAACGCCCTTGCGCGCCAAAACGAGAGAAGCCTTTTCATGGAACAACGCCAACAGAGCCGCGACCAGCGCGAATGCAACGGTCGACCAAGCATACATGGAGAACGAGCACGATGCGGACCCTGTCCCGTTCGCTACGTAGCTCCAGATCGGCGCCGTATACACCACGAGGATCCACGAACGCCAGAAACAGTACGTCAGGTATTTCGCCGCCGGCCAAGCCCTCATACGTCCCCCTCGCCCCTTCGGCACCCGACATCACCCGTCAATGCCGTCGCCATACGTCCCATAGTACTTCATACGCTCGCTTCGATACGTTCGCGGCAAGATTAAACTCGCAAGCGAGAGGAGTAAACTCCCCTGCCCGCCTCCCCTACAGCGGCCGTCTGGCTTCGATAGCGCGGCCGAGGGTAACCTCATCGGCGAACTCGAGGTCGCCGCCGACGGGCAGGCCGCTGGCGGGACGGGTGACGGCGATGCCGAGCGGCTTGATGAGTCGGGCGAGGTAGGTCGCCGTGGTCTCCCCCTCAACGTTGGGGTTCGTGGCCAGCACCACTTCGCGCACCTCGTCGGATGCGAGGCGCTTCATAAGCTGGGCGATGCGCAGCTCGTCGGGGCCGATGCCCTCCATCGGGGAAAGGGCGCCGCCCAGCACATGGTACACGCCGTTGTACACCGCGGTGCGCTCGATGGGCGGGATGTCGCGCGGCTCGCTGACCACGCAGATGATGCCTGCGTCGCGCTTGGACGACTGGCAGATCTCGCACAGGTCGTCCTCGGCGTAGTTGAAGCAGCGCGAGCAGAAGCGCACCGTTTCCTTCACCTCGGCGATGGCATCCGACAAGCGCAGCGCCGTAGCCTTATCGGCGTTGAGGATCCAGTACGCGATACGCTGCGCCGACTTCGGCCCCACGCCCGGCAAGCGCTCAAGCTCGTCGAGCAGTTTCTGAATGGACGGCGCAGCGTACATGATCGCGATTCTCTCCGAACCTGGTTACATGAGGCCCGGGATGTTCAAGCCGCCGGTCGCGGCGTTCAACCGCTGGGAGCTGATCTCGGACACGCCGCGCAGCGCCTCGTTCACCGCGGCGGCCACCATGTCCTGCAGCATCTCGACGTCCTCGGGATCCACGGCCTCGGGGTCGATGACGATGCTGTCCACGGTCATGTCGCCGTTCGCAACCACCTTCACCATGCCGCCGCCGGCGGTGGCCTCGAACGTCATGTCCTTGATCTCCTCTTGGGCGCGCGCAAGCTCGGCCTGCATCTTCTGCGCCTGCTTCATCATGGCGCCCATGTTACCGCCGCCGCCGGGAAAACCGCCTCGTTTCGACATCGTCGTCTCCTATCTGTCATGGTCGTTTCGAACAAGCCGCATACGTGCGGCGAACTAGCTGTCGCGCTATTCTCTCACTTCTTCGACGCGCACGCCATCGCCGAAACCGGCGGCCAGAATGGCCTGCAGCTCTTCGGGCGATTGCCGCACCGCAGGCTCGGGCGTCGCCGACGTGCGAGCATCCACCGGAGTCGGAGCCGGAGCCGCGGGAGCCGGGGCGGCAGCAGGCGTCGGCGCCGAAGCTGGATTCGGAGCAGGCGCGGGCGTCGGCGCGGACGAGACGTAACCGTCATCGTACGGAACCACCTCGTCCTCGTACGGAGGTATGTCGTAGTCCGGCACGGGCATCGGGCGCGGCGCGGGAGCAGAAACCGCCGGAGCCGCCTGCTGAGGCTGCTGCGGGCGCTGGGCCGGAGCAGGCGTCGGACGCGGCGTCGGCGACGGCGCGGAAGCCGACGTCGGCGCAGGACGCGCGGCCGGAGCCGCCGCCGTGGCAACCGCGCCGCCCTGCGCATACGCGAAGTGCAACGACTCGCCGCACGCCTGGTTGAGCGCGACCGACACCGCTTCCTGCACGTCGGGCTTCTGCACCGCCTTGAAGGCGAACGAGTTCTCGGCCGGGAACTCGATGATCAACGTGTCCTTGCCCGCGTCGTACACCGCTTTTGTGTTGAGGAACAGCACGCCGTAAGCAGCCTTGTTCTTCTTGAGCGTCGCCAGCACCGCCTGCCACACGCGCTGCAAGGCGGCCGGATTCTGCAGGCTGGCCTTGAGCTGGTCGGAGGGGGCCGCGGCGGACGGAGCCTGAGATTGCATCACGGGCGATGCGGGTCGAGGAGCCGAAACGCCCTCCGCCCCTTGCGGCGGGGCGCCGCCCCCCCCCCGCGCCGGCGCCGCCCCCCGCGGGGGCGCGACGGGGGGGCCCCCCGCGGGCGGCACCGCCCCAGCGCGTTCGGCCGACGATGCGCGATCGGGACCAGGAGCGGAAGCGGGAGCCGCGGAAGGCTGGGAGGCGGGCATCGGAGCCCCCTGGGTCGCAGGGGATGCAGGCGGAGAAGCCGGCACGGGCGCAACCGAAACCTGGGAAGCCGAAGCCGCCGCAACCTGAGGGGCGGCAACCGCGGCAGCCCCTCCCCCGATCACGTGCGCAACCGCGGAGTGCCCGCTCTCCAGCGCCTCGATGCGCTCGGCAAGAGCCTCCAGCGTCAAGTCGGAATCGGGCCGCACCATGCGCGTGAGCGCGATCTCGAACGACAGACGCGGGTTCGTCGACGTCTTCAACTCGGCCGACAGGTCGCCCAGCACGCCCAGCAGGCGCGCCAGGCGGTCAGGGCCGAACAGCGGCAGCTCGCTCGCAAGCTCGCGCCGCACGGTTTCGCTCACCTCGAGCGCCACGTCGGCGCCCGCCAGCGACAGCACGTACATGTTGCGCATATGCTCGGCCAAATCGCGCACGAACTGCGCCAGATCCGCACCCGTTTCCACGTACTCCGCCGTCCAGCGGAAGCACGAGGCCACGTCGCGCGTACCGATTGCGCGCACGATCTCGGCCAGGTCGTTCGTGTCGATGGAGCCCAATAGCCTCTCGGCCACCTCCATCGTCACCTTGCCCTCGCCGAACGCGATCAGCTGCTCGAGCGACGTCAGCGCGTTGCGCATGCCGCCTTCGGCGCGATGGGCGATCAGATCGAGCGCCTCGCCCTCGAACTCCACGTCCTCGGACACGCAAATGGCACCCAGGCGCGACACGATGGACTCGGCCGAGATGCGGCGGAAGTCGAACCGCTGGCAACGCGAATGGATGGTCTCGGGCACCTTCTGCGGATCGGTGGTGGCCAGGATGAACACCACGTGGCTCGGCGGCTCCTCGAGCGTCTTCAACAGCGCGTTGAACGCCGCCGTCGAAAGCATGTGAACCTCGTCGATGATATAGATCTTATAGCGCCCGCGCGTAGGAGCGAACTGGACGCGACCGATGATCTCCTCGCGCACGTTCTCCACACCCGTACGCGACGCGGCGTCCAGCTCGTAGACGTCCGGATGTTCGCCGTTCGCAATCATCACGCAGTCATCGCACGTGCCGTCAGGCTCGGAGGTAGGGCCGCATTCGCACAGCAAGGCTTTCGCCAGCAGACGAGCCGTGGTGGTCTTGCCGGTGCCGCGCGGACCCGTGAACAGGTAGGCGTGGCTCACCTTGTCCTGTTCGATCGCGTTTTTGATCGTGCGCTCTATATGCTCCTGACCGACAACGTCTTCGAAGATCTGCGGCCGGTATTTACGGTAAAGTGCCTCTGCCATCGCGTACGCCCTCTTCCCTGCTACTCCGTTTCGGACTCCGCCTTCGCATGAGCGCCGTGCGGCATCTCCTGAACCGCCTTCGCGACAGGGGCCGCATGCTTGCCGGAGAGCCCTTCTTCGACTGCCGCATGAGCGCCGCGCAGCTCGAGCTCCTCGACCAATTCGGCATCGATCTCGGCTTGGGCCTGCGTGCGTCCGTCAGCCGTCTTCTTCTTGCGCGAGCTCATAGCGGCCTTGACGGCGCCGATGATAGCCGGAGCCACCGACACGGCGACAATGCCCAGCACGATGACCTCGAAGTGATCCTGCACGAGCGGAATACCGCCGAAGAAGTATCCCACCAAAACGAACAGGCTGACCCAGGCTATGCCGCCGATGCAGTTGAACAGCGTGAACTTGCCGAAGTTCATATGGCCGGTACCCGCAATGAACGGGGCGAACGTGCGGAAGAACGGCATGAAGCGCGTGATGACGATGGTGAGCCCGCCGTATTTGGCAAAGAAATGGTCGAGCTTGCTCATGCGTTCAGGCGTGAGCGCTTTCACTTTGCCGGAATCGATGATGCGCACGCCGAAGAACCGCGCGATCCAGTAATTCGACGTGTTGCCCAAGATAGCGGCAACGTAGAACACGATGAGCGTAGCCCAGACGTTCACCCCCCCCCCGTCGGCAGAGACCCCCCCCGCCGCGAACAACAGCGAATCGCCCGGCAAAAACGGGAAGAACACAAGACCCGTCTCCACGAACACGATGAGAAACAGCGGCGAGTACACCCACAGCGGCCCCAGCGCGATGATCCAGCCCGCGATAGCCCCCCGCGGATCCGAGAGCAGGTTGACGAAGAAATTGATGATGTCCATGTCGTCCTCGCGGTCACAGCCCGATACAAAAAAGTATCTCGAATAGGCAGGGGCGCTCGCCAGCGGTCCCTTATGGCTGCTTCCTCCCGGACCTGACCAGGTTCGGAACATGGCGCCGCCCCGGCCCATTCGAGATACTCAAAACAACAACCGTTCCAGTATAAAGGAAGCGCAAAATCCGGTCGAACCCCAACCCTCTGAAGCAACCAAAAGCACACAGTCTCGACCATCGCGTTCGCCGTCGAGACCGCAGGAATCCTTTGCCTTGCGGTGCCGCGCCATCGCAAGCCGTCGTCTTTCCAGCTAAGTTGATCGAACCCGATCCTCTGCAGAACACCCAGATAGATCCATTCGTTTCCAACTTGGCGATCGCCCTTCTTCATTTCGTTACCGGAATCTACGTAAGATGATTATTCGGCATTCGTGGAACAATCAATGCATTAGAGGAGGAAGCGATGAAGGCAACCGATCAAATCAAGCACGCGGCCTTCGAGAAGACGCTCGATTATCTCTTGGAAGACCCCGAGCGCAACGCCACCAAGATCATGGATATGCTGGACAAGGTAGCACCTGCCGACTTGTTCCCCAGTCAGAGGACCGCCTTCCGCAACGCTATCGACCAGCAGAGCAATTGGCACCAGCTCATCACGCGCGTGCTCGAGCTGAATCCCGCGATGCGCAACGACTTCATCAAGACGTTCCTCGTTGACGGCAACCTCATGGCATGGCCAAAGCAGGAGACCATGCGCGAGAAGCACCGCTGCAACGTGCCCTGGGCCATCCTCATGGATCCTACGAGCGCCTGCAACTTGCACTGCACCGGTTGTTGGGCCGCCGAGTACGGTCACCAGGAAAACCTCTCCTACGACGAACTGGACTCCATTATCCGCCAAGGCACCGAGCTCGGCACCTACGTGTACATCTACACGGGCGGCGAGCCGCTCGTGCGCAAGCGGGATCTCATCGCGCTCTGTGAAACGCACCCCGACTGCTCGTTCCTCTCGTTCACCAACGCGACGCTCATAGACGAAGAGTTTTGCCAAGATTTGCTGCGCGTGAAGAACTTCATTCCCGCCATCAGCGTGGAAGGCTTCGAGGAAGCAACCGATGGACGCCGCGGCGAGGGCACGTACCAAAAGGTCGTCCGGGCAATGCGCCTGCTCAAACAGCACGGGCTCCCCTTCGGCGTCTCGTGCTGCTACACGTCAGCCAACGCCGATTCCATCGCCTCCGAGGAGTTCTTCGACTGGATGATCGGCCAGGGCGTCCTATTCGCCTGGATATTCACCTACATGCCCGTAGGCGTGGACGCGCCCGTCGAACTCATGGTGCAAGCCGACCAGCGCGAACGCCTCTACCGCTTCGTCCGCGAGATGCGCAGCAAGAAACCGCTGTTCACCCTCGACTTCCAAAACGATGGCGAGTTCGTGGGCGGATGCATCGCCGGCGGACGACGCTATTTGCATATCAACGCCGCCGGCGACGTGGAGCCGTGCGTGTTCGCGCACTACGCCAACGCGAACATACGCGAGACGACGTTGCTCGATGCCCTGAAATCTCCGATCTTCATGCAGTACTACGAGCGGCAGCCGTTCAACGACAACTTGCTGCGCCCCTGCCCCATCTTGGAGAACCGGGACGTGCTGGCGGACATGGTGGAAACCGCCGGCGCCCACTCCACCGACCTGCAGGCGAAGGAAAGCGCGCGCGACCTGTGCGCCAAGTGCACGCGTTCCATCGAGGAATGCGAACATCTGGCCGAGCACATCCGGCCCAACGCCGCCGATCCGCTGTTCGATAAACGTCACGATCCCGGCCAAGGCATGGCCGAAACCGATAAGAACAAGTTCGATCGCCTGAACCGGCAGCGCAAGCCTTTGGAAGACAAGGCCCAGACCGGCGAACCAGCGGCGTAGTCCGGCGCAGACGACAACGCATTCGGATAGAACAGGGGCCCGTTGAGATCAACGGGCCCCTCGATGCGTTCTTTCGCTCGCTTCCCTACAGCGTGCGCAGGTTGACTTCCTTGAGCTGGCGGCCCGTCACGGCGCTCGGGGCGCCGGTCATCGGATCGCTCGCGGAGCTCGTCTTCGGGAAGGCGATGACGTCGCGGATGGACGCCTTGCCGCCCAGCAGCATGACCAAGCGATCGAGGCCCAGCGCGATGCCGCCATGCGGCGGGGCGCCCAGCTCAAGCGCGTGGATGAGGTGGCCGAACTTCTCCTCGATCTCCTCGTCGGTCAAACCGCACGTGCGCAGCACGGCGCGCTGCTCGTCGGCGTTGTGGATACGGATGGTGCCGCCGCCCACCTCGAAGCCGTCCATGACCAAGTCGTAGCTGTAGCTGCCGCACGCCAGCGGGTCGCTCTCGATCTTGTCCACGTCCTCGTCCAGCACGTGGGTGAACGGATGGTGCTCGGCGGCGTACTTCTTCTCGTCCTCGTCGTACTTGAACATGGGGAAGTTCACCACCCACAGCAGCTGATGGCCCTCGCGCGGCACGTCCAGCGCGTCGGCCATATGCAGGCGCAGCGCGCTCAGCACGGCGCTCGCCACCTCGTAGGTGTCGGCGGCGAACAGCAGAAGGTCGCCCGGCTCCACGTCCATGGCCTCCTTCAGCGCGGCGAACTCCTCGTCGCTGAAGAATTTGATGATGGGGCTCTTCTCCTTGCCGTCGGTCGTGAACGCGATCCAGGCCATGCCCTTCGCGCCGTTCTCGGCTGCGATGTCGGCCAGCTTCTCCACGTCGCCGCGGCTCCAGTCGCCCGCGCCCTTCGCGTTGATGGCCTTCACCACGCCGCCGGACTGCGCCACGCTCGAGAACACCTTGAAGCCCGTGTTCTTCACGATGTCGGTGATGTCCACCAGCTCCATGCCGAAGCGCGTGTCGGGACGGTCGTTGCCGAAGCGGTCCATGGACTCGCGGTACTGCATGCGCTCAAGCGGGAAGGCGTGCTCCACGCCCACGGCCGCCAGCGTCTCGGCCATGACGTCCTCCATGAGGTTCATCACGTCCTCGCCCTGCACGAAGCCCATCTCGATGTCCACCTGCGTGAACTCGGGCTGGCGGTCGGCGCGCAGGTCCTCGTCGCGGAAGCAGCGGGCGATCTGGTAATAGCGCTCGATGCCCCCCACCATCAGCATCTGCTTGAACTGCTGGGGGCTCTGGGGCAGCGCGTAGAAACGGCCCGGGTTCGGGCGGCTCGGCACGATGTAGTCGCGCGCGCCCTCGGGCGTGGAGTTCGCCAGGATGGGCGTCTCCACCTCCAGGAAGCCGCGCTCGTTCAGCGCGCCGCGCATGGCCTGGGCCACCTTGTGGCGCAAGTGCAGGGCCTGATACATCTCGGGACGGCGGATGTCCAGGTAGCGCCACTTCATGCGCGTGGTCTCGTCCGTCTCGATGCCGTCCTCGATGGAGAACGGCGGCGTCACGCTCGTGTTCAGGACCTCGACGGACTTCGCCAGCACTTCGATCTCGCCCGTGGCCATGTTGGGGTTCACGGCCTCCGCCCCGCGCTCGCGCACGGTGCCGGCGATTTTCAGCACGTACTCGCGGCCCAGGTGCTCGGCCTTCGCGAAGTCGTCGGCGCTCACGCAGTCGGGATCGACGACCACCTGCGTGTAGCCCGCGCGGTCGCGCAGGTCGACGAAGATGAGCCCGCCGTGGTCGCGGTTGTGCCACGCCCAGCCGCACAGCACGACCTCGCGGCCGACGTCGCCTTTGCGCAGCTCGCCGCACGTGGCGGTGTGCATGCAGTATTCGTTCATGAAGTCCGTCATAACGTTGGTTCCTTGCTCCTCAGCACTGCTATCTGCATTCGCCGCCCCTCCGTGACGCGGCAAACGTTACTCAAACTTAGCCATTGTACAGTATCGAAGGCGCGCGGGTCGAAACAGGTATCCGGTTTCATGCAAAATGCGCGCGAACGACCCGCTAGAAGTTCGTATCGGTCAGCACACAGTCCACCCCGTTGTCCAAGCACAACTGTTGCAGCTTGCGATCCAGCGTGAACAACGTGGCCGCATTGCGCCGCGCGAGCACGAAGTACAGCATGTCGTAAACGGGATGGCGCAAGCGCATCGCTTCTTTCGTGGCCTCGCAGCACTGGGTTTTATCAAGATCACAGAACTCGTCTACGAGAGCGATCGCTTTCTCGATGTTGGCGCATACCGTTTTCTCATCAAGAAGACCCGCTTTATGGTATTTCCAAAAAGCATTCGACACCTCAATGAGAAAGAGCTGAGAGCTGATTACCTCTTCTCCTTCAAGCATCAATTGCCTCAGAGCTCGACCGGCTTCGGTCTCCCTTACCATGTCAACCGCCGCAGAACAATCAAGGACTATCATGCTTCGACCGCCTTCTGCTTCTCGGCAGCAATCATCGCGTCGATAATCGCATCCCGCTCCTCGCGACCCTGGCGTATGAGTTCCACCGTGTCCGGAAAATCATCCGGAACGTCAAATTTCGGCAGCTTGTCGATCTCCGCGAACAGCTCCTTGCGCTTCTCGATGCGCGCGGCTCGCTTCGCCTCAGTGTCGAAGTCGAAGTAACGCGGGCGCCGCTCCAGGCGGTGCAGGTCATGCCCGTCCCAATAATGCTGCGCGTCGGCGGCCTCCAGCATCTGCTCCACCGCCACGATGGTCTGCTGCGCGATGCTGCGATGCTGGCTGGCCGCATACGCCTTCAACTGCTCGTACAAATCGTCGGGAAAATCTCGCACCTGCAAAGCCGGCATGAGGGCTCCTTTCATGAAACTGCGATATGCATGTAGTATACATGACCGAGCACTCAAACGCCACCGGCGCCCCACGCGACACCGATCAATGCCGTAAACAGGGGCAGGTGCCTTTTAAGACGTTTGCCTATCCCGCCCCTCGCGAACACGCCCCCCGCCCCGGCGGCGCGGGCGCGCCTCACATCAATCCCGACCCGAACAGCACGAGGTCGAGCAGCTCCTGCTTCGAGTGGATGTTCAGCTTCTCGTACACATGCTTGATATGGGTGCGCGTCGTGTTGTGCGAGATCGTCAGCTCCTCGGCGATGTACTTCGCGCTGCGCCCCATGGCGATGAGCCCGAGTATCTCGGCCTCCCGCGGCGTCAAGCCGTTCTCCAGCGCGAGCTTGCGGCAGTACGCCAGCATCTCGGACGGCATCGCCTCGCCTTCCGTCTCCGTCTCGGCGCGCGCCCGCGGCTCCTCGACCTGCCTCTCCTCCTCGCGCGGCCGTTTCCTCTTCGGCACCCCGCGCAGCAGCTGCCCTCCCACGCTGAAGAAGTACAGCGCCGTCAGCGCCCCGGCCACCGCAAGCGCGCACGACGAGAAGCTCAGCGTGGACACGCGCGCGATCAGCTGGCCGATGCACATGGCCTCGAACATCAGCCCCACGGCCAAGCCGCGGATGGCGTACACCGAATCGCGTATGTCGTAAGCGAAGATGGCGATGAGCAGCACCCACACGTTGCTCTCCCACAGCGCGTCCGGCGCGTTCGACGGGATGGCCGCCCCGCCCATCACCAGCCCGATGGAGAACAGGGGCAGATAGCACACGCAAAACGAAAGCACCGCGGTGCCGCGCGGCGACAGCGCGCCCCGTTGCTGCGAGAACCGGCTCATCAGCCAGCAGCAGAACGCCATGAGGATGACCGCCAGCACCTCGAACAGCACCATGTAGTTAAGCCCCGACGACAGCACGTCGTTCTCGCGCCCCGCCAAGTACACGGTCACGCTGCAGCCGATGGCGAACACCGCTGCAACCGCCACCAGCACTTGCAGCGCCTGCGTCCCCTCGCCCAGCGCGGGCGCATCGCCCTCGTCGGCGGGCTTGGCGGCGCGGATGATGCACGCGATGGTCACCAGCGGCAGCGCGAGCAGGAACCCCTGCGCGATCGTGTCCGAGAACGAGCTGACGCAGCGGAACAGAAAATAGCACACGACGGCCACCACGAGCGCCGGATCGAGGTAGAACGAGGCGCTCTCGGGCCGCGAAGCGTGGATGGTCGACGTCCAGATGACGATGATCCACCCGCAGGCAAGCCCCAGCAAGGCGCCCGACACGTAGAACAGCCCCACGTCCACCACCGGCAGCATCGACACGAGCGCGAGCGTGGCTCCCCACACCGCCGGCACGCTGACCGGCGGGATCCCCAAAGCCAATTCCGCGAACC
>ERZ781272.840-NODE-840-length-15179-cov-5.893481_pt1 | contig 15179 bp, 18 predicted proteins | sample MGYA00375850_ERZ781272 | MGnify/ENA primary metagenome ERZ781272 (study PRJEB29790, sample SAMN06051246) | human gut metagenome | host: Homo sapiens | place: USA: Cincinnati, Ohio | collected 2013-06-21 | study: EMG produced TPA metagenomics assembly of the Gut...
TCCGCGTCTGCTTTGGATTTATTTGCTGCTGTTGTGGCTGTGTTGGCGTTCTTTGCCGCTGTGTCTGCGTTTGTCTTAGATGTGTTTGCCTTGGATGCTGCGGTTTCACAGGCCTTGATTGCCCCGCTTACCGCTGTCTCTATCTGTGCCGCAATGATTTCTCCGGAGGACTCCCGGATGTTATCCACCATATCCTCATAGGTTGCCATGCGCTTGACAACGCCAGCCTTAAAGCACATATACGCTGCCATACCGTCTACCGCATTCGTATCCCCTTCCAGTACGACCGCCCATTCCCCGGGGAGCATCTTCTGTGTATCGAATTTGTTATAAGGTCCTCTCCTGCTTTGGATTGCCATTGGTGCCACCTCCTATCCTTTCTTCAAGTCTTGATATCCTATCCTTTAATTCCGATATTGTTTTATCCTGCTCGTCGTTACGTTTTTTCTGGTCCTGGAGCATCTTCATCATGCACGGTATCAGTATTCTGTGGTTCCAGTTCTCGGGCTTCCCGTTTTTATGGTCTGCGGCCAACGGGAAATGATTATGCACCTCCTCCGCAATAAACATCGGGTAATAGGTTCCGTCACGCTCATCGTCTCCGGACAGGTAGCCCTCTTTATATTTGGCCCAATTGACCGGAAGCGTATAAAGCGGCTCTACATCCTCGGATGTCACCTTTTTCCCGACCGACTTGTAGCGCAGAGAAGAAGAGGATGAATAGCAAACGGTTGAACCGTCACTGCCAAAAACCAGATGTCCGCCATTTGTCACATGCGGCAGATTAAAAAATTTGATACTGTCACTGCCGTCTGAGAATTGATCTGTTCCGGCATAAACATGCAGTCCGTATTTGGCTGTCATTGCCTTGCCGCTTGACGATAAGATAACGCTCCCAATCTCAATAAGCCCATTCGAATACAGTGTTATTGTCTCATTTTTTGATTGGATATAGTTGTTTTTTATTACCCAGCCCCCAACCTTTCCGGAATCCGCATTAACTTCCCCTGAGAAACTCCCGGTTGCCGCCTGGAGCTCCCCTTTGAATGTTCCTGTTGCGGCTTTAAGATTCCCGGAGAACTCGCCATCCCCGTATATGGTTGCTTTCTTTGCGATAAAAGAACCGTCCATATTTAGGATTATGTTTCCTCCGTTAACATTGAACGAAACCATATCTAACTGGGCTTTCAGGTTTCCGTTACTGTCTAACACCTGCAGGACACCATTCCCATTGTTCTTTCCGCCAAGGGTCAGGGTGCCGCCCCTTGCCCAACCGAAGTTAATCCCAATCGCATTCAGGATGTTCAAAACAGCATTGCCGGAGCTGTCAAAGCCGGACGTCCATACGGTCGTAGAATCATTGCCGGTGTAGTTCCGGGTGACAAAGAATCCGTCTATCCCTTTCTTGTAAACCACCTTGCTTTCTGCAAGTGTGGGCTTATCATGCTGGTAGGAGATGATGCTCCCGTCGTCCTGTTTTACGACCGTGAAATGGTATCCGAAGGTGTTCGCTGCCAACTGGTTCATTTGCTGGACTGCAATGTCGTAGGAGGATAGCTGGGCCTGGGTCTCCTTGCGCATCTTAGCGATTACTCGGGTCAGTTCAGAATATTTTTTGGCGCTGTTCTTTCTCGGTGTTTCCGCATCACAGGAAACCTGCATGTAATTTCCAAGCGTAAACGTCAGATTTGTCACCAAACAATGATATGTATTCTGCTTATAGTCCGTCACATAAGCCAGGTCGCCCGCTTCTATAGTCGGGTCTCCAAGAAACGAACCACTCATCGGCCTAAACTGCAAGCCTACCAGTTTCTTCCCAAGGAATTCCGCTGCAGCGCCCGCTTCTCCCGCTCCTATAAAAGGGTTTCCCGATATGGATAGAATATATCCCTCTGCACCATACAGGGAAACATCTTTTTTTCTGATGTCTGTCTCGTCAAACTCTTCCGTAACCTCCACGCCAGTGATCACTACATCATCTGTAGATACATCCAGGGAAGACATAGAGTACAAGTGGTGGAATCCATTTTGATCTTCAAAAGTGCCAGAATCTGTTTCGTATCCTTGCGTCCATGGGTTAAAAGTGCCGCCATCGGCAACGTCTCCACTGGAATATGGATTGTCTTCATCAAACGATCCGCCATCCAGCCGGTCGCTACGCTCAAACACCGTTTGTTCAAACCAGTTAAGAGCCATACGGCCATAAACATCACAGCGGGCAAACCTACATGCACGCTGCGCCGCATAAGAGAGCACGTGACGGCAAGAGAGTCCTTCATCGTCAGGCCGCTTTTGGACCACAATGTTGCTTCCTTCGAAAGTAGTTGTCAGCAACACTATTCCACACAATTCACAGATATCCCGGACAATCCTCCCGATCGTGGCCGGATAGGCCGTATTTACCTCTGAATAATCCCTGTCCAGTTTATACATGTTATCCAGGCATTCCAGCGTAATAACAGCGCCGTTGTATTTCGGTTCGTCTACTGTAAATACACCTTTCCTTATCCTCTCAACCCGCCCGTCTGTCAGTTCCATTCCCAGGTATGCAGTCACTATAGCCCGGTCAAAATCATAAGCAGAAAACTTATCGTAGATATTGTTGAGGGTGACGGTCAGCTTATTGATAATGCAACTGCCTATAGTAAACTCACCACTGGCAGTTACACCGTCATCAACCTTAAATCCACTTTCCCATATGTCGGAAGCATCCAGGGCATCCAGAACCATACCGTCTTTCAAAGTAATATCCAGGTAAGGAAGGAACCTCCGGTTGTCATTCGCCATATTGTATTTGAATTCATTGGATACATTTATCATGATATCTCCTTATAATTATTGTTCTTTCTCTTCAACCTCATAATCGATATTTAAAACGCTCTCTTCATAAAACACTTCGCCTACCTCTCAATAATATTGAATGAAATTGATTCATAGTGTTTGTTATTAACCGTCCAAATTTTAACTGGAGCAGTTTTATCTCCGGTATAAAAATTCCTTGTAACTTTTTTCCCATCCAAGGGATCATAATAAGTTACATTGATATATTCCGGATCAAACGCCACTAAAATAACATGAGCTTCTTCCGGTGTCGGCATTGCCCATACTAAATCAATTTTTCGTTTCTTTGCTATTCGATTTTTATGCATCTTGGCATCCTGAGTCCGACCGGCATCACCGCTGGATACATCCTGTAAACCCCAAGAAAAAGTGGATGGAGTTTTTATTTTTACCCCATCCACTAAAATCATGCTGTTATGAAAGCCCATAAACCAACCGCCTTATCTTATGGCGCTCACGGCACTCAAGATTTATTGTATAGAAAAAGAAATGACCGAAGTCACCTGCCTTATACCCCATTTGATAGACACATAGAACGAGTGGTATAATCTATCCAGAAAGTCAGGAGGAAAGATTATGGCACAGACATACAGCATTGAATTCAAGGAAGAGGCATGTAAACGCGTACAGTCGGGAATACCGGCAGCACAGGTGGCAAGGGAACTGGGTATAAATGTAAATACCCTCTATACATGGATGTCCCGTTTTAAAGAACATCCGGCACAGCCCTTTGTCGGCAGCGGCAAACTCCATCAGGAAGATGCCGAACTGCGAGCCCTGAAAAAGCGCATAAAAGACCTGGAAGAGGAAAACGAATTCCTAAAAAAAGCAAGCGCCTTCTTTGCCAAGAACCTGAAGTAATCCGCTATCTTTATATGGAGCAGAACCGTTCCAAATACCGGATTGCGAAGATGGCGCAGTGGCTTCAGGTTTCAAAAAGCGGTTATTATGCATGGCGGAAGCGTCCAAAAAGCCGACGCTGCATGGAAAATGAAATCCTTCTTGAAGAGATCATCCGGATTCACGAATCATCACGCGGCACTTATGGCGGCAGGAAGATAACCCATGAAATAAACCGCAGATCAGAAAAAACGGTCAATCACAAGAGAGTGGAGCGCATCATGCGGGAAAACGGCATACGGTCAAAAAGCCATAAAAAATATAAAGCGACAACGAATTCAAGCCATAACCTTCCAGTGGCGGGAAATATCCTGAACAGGGATTTTACGGCTGAGAGACCCGGTCAGAAAATGGTTAGCGATATCACATACATACCGACGGATGAAGGCTGGCTCTACCTTGCTGGCGTCATGGATCTCTGCGGGGATAAGATAGTCGGTATATCAATGGGCAGCCGTATGACGAAAGAGCTTGTGATCTCTGCCCTTAAGGATGCCATCTGCCATACAAGAACTACAGATGGATGTATCCTGCACTCCGACAGGGGGAGCCAGTACTGTTCGCTGGAATATCAGGCGCTTGCAGAAGACCACGGCTTTATCAGCAGCATGAGCCGTAAAGGGAACTGCTGGGACAACGCACCGATGGAAAGTTTCTGGGGAAAACTGAAGCAGGAATGGCTGAATGAACAGCATTTCCGAACAAGAGAAGAGGCAAAATCAGCCGTATTTGAATATATATGGATATTTTATAACCGCAAACGAATCCATGAAGCAAACGGTTATCTGACGCCGGAAGAATACTATGAACAGCATCAGACAGATTTAGAAGCAGCATAGCTGTTTTTGAATAAACAACCACACAGGTACGGCAGGATAAGAAAAGCTTATTCTGCTAGCCTGAGCGGGTAAAAAAGTGAGGAAAATCGAGAAAAACTAAGAACCGGATAGAATCCTTTCGTTTCAGATGTCTATGCTACCGGGGACGGCTCACCCGTCAATGGCAATCTTCCGCAGATACGCCGCCATGTTGTTTGTGGGGACGAGCTTCATTTTTTCCTCAATCAGTTTCCTTTCTTCCTTTGTCACATAGAATTTGACCTGTACCGTTCTTTTCCGTCCGTTCATGGGTTTTCGCTCCTTTCCGTTCTCATAGAGGGTTTGGGACACTTCCTATGCTTGCTACGAAACTTTCTTCTTACTACCTACAACACCGGGAACGCTCAATTTGGCGAATTTCTGCAAAAGAAAAACGCTGCAATCTGTAAAGATTACAACGCTTCTCAATCCTCATTTTGCTTTGTGCCGGACATGGTTACCTGCCCTCACTTTCGACTTCCTTAACCTCTTTTGCCGTGGCAGTGACTATCCGCAATCCTTTATCGCTGATACTGTCAAGCAACGTTTCAAGCTGCCTACGTTGCGTGGTTTTGTCTGTTTCCGTGTTAGGAAAAAAGAACTGGTCTACCGACACATCTAAGAGGGTAACAAGCTCATAAAAGATTTGCAGGCTTGGGTGCTGTCCGCTGTTCTCAATGGACGCAATATAGCGGGGCGCAATGTTCAGCTTGTCTGCTAACTGGTTGCGTGAGATACCCTTTGCCTTTCTTGCTGCTTTTATAGCTTCTCCGAAAGCCTTAAAATCGTATTTCTCAACTTGTCGCTTCATATTTATTCACCCTACTACATTTTACCGTTCACCTTTCGTGTGAGATATGATTACACATATCATAGTATTGATAGTAATAGAGCATATTTATTCTATGGACGTTTTACTGTATCTAAATAATATTGACAAAGCGACACGAGTGTCTTATAATTTTATTAGCGACACGAGTGTTGCAGAAAGGAGAAAGATATGAGTACAAAAGGCGAAGAAACTAAAAAAATGATTATAGAAAAAGCCTGTTCTTTGTTCGCAAGGAAAGGATTTAAGAATGTCACAATGAAAGATATTTGTATTGAAACCGGATTGAGTAGGGGCGGACTATATCGGCACTATGACAGTACACAGCAAATTTTTTCAGAAATTATAGATAACTTAATGAGCGCACAGGATAATGAATTTTCTGAAAAAATGGAAAAAGGGTATTCAGCAATTCAGATACTTAGTGATGTTTTAGAACGTTATAGGATAGAAATGTTAGATAACGTAGGCTCTCTTGGATTGGCAATCTATGAATTTTATAGCGAGATTCAAATGGATAGCAATGACAATGTGCTTTTAAAACAGTACGAACATTCTGTTAATACTTGGAAAGATTTTTTATCATACGGAATAGAGCGTGGAGAATTTAAGAATGTAGATAGTGATGAATTGATTGATATAATTATTTTTTCATATCAGGGAGTAAGAATGCTTTCAGAGATATTCCCCGTAGACAAAAAAGTATCAGAAAGAATAGTAAATCATATAAAACAGGTATTGTTAGGTTAATTACAAATACTTTATGCAAAAGGGAGAACGGCGTATGTTTGATAAAGTAAATACAGACTTAAACTTTATAGAACGTGAAAATAACATCAGAAGTTTTTGGAAAGAAAATCAGATTTTCGAGAAAAGTATTGCAGTCAGGGCGGAAGGAACTCCTTATATATTTTATGACGGTCCGCCAACAGCTAATGGCAAACCACATATCGGTCATGTTCTTGCCAGAGTATTTAAAGATATGATTCCCCGATACAGGGTTATGAAAGGCTATATGGTTCCCAGAAAAGCAGGTTGGGACACTCATGGTCTACCCGTAGAATTAGAAGTTGAAAAAAACTTGGGGCTAGACGGCAAAGAACAAATCGAAACCTATGGACTGAACCCTTTTATTGCTCACTGTAAAGAAAGCGTTTGGAAATATAAGGGTATGTGGGAAGATTTCTCTAATATAGTAGGTTTTTGGGCTGATATGGAAAATCCCTATGTAACCTATCATAACAATTTTATTGAATCTGAATGGTGGGCGTTAAAACAGATATGGGATAGAGGGCTTCTTTATAAAGGCTTTAAGATTGTTCCCTATTGTCCACGTTGCGGTACTCCCTTATCTTCACATGAGGTAGCGCAAGGATATAAAAATTTAAAAGAGCAATCTGCTATTGTTCGATTTAAAGTAAAACAAGAGGAGGCTTATTTCTTGGCATGGACAACAACACCTTGGACACTTCCCTCAAATGTCGCCCTTTGTGTTAATCCGTCGGAAAACTATGTGAAAGTCAAAGCCGGGGACGGAATTACCTACTATATGGCAGAAGCTCTCCACGAAAAAGTGATTGGCTCTTTAGGTAAATATGATGTTCTTGAACATTACAAAGGCTCTGACTTAGAATACAAAGAATATGAACCTCTTTTTTCTGCAACTAAAGACGCCGTAGATAAGCAACACAAAAGAGGTTTTTTTGTAACTTGTGATAATTATGTTACTTTAACCGACGGTACAGGTATCGTGCATATTGCTCCTGCATTTGGAGAGGACGATTCCAAAGTCGGGAGAAATTATAATCTTCCCTTTGTGCAGTTTGTAAACAGTAAAGGAGAAATGACAGAGGAAACTGCTTGGTCGGGGGTATTCTGTAAGGACGCGGATTCTCTGGTGCTTACTGATTTGGAAAAACGGGGGCAACTTTTTTCAGCTCCATATTTTGAACATAGTTATCCGCACTGTTGGCGTTGTGACACACCGCTTATCTATTATGCGACAGAATCATGGTTAATAAAAATGTCTGCGATCAAAGAGGATTTAATAAAAAGCAACAATACTATCAACTGGGTTCCTGAAAATATCGGAAAAGGTCGTTTTGGGGATTGGTTAGAGAATGTTCAAGATTGGGGAATCAGCAGAAATCGTTATTGGGGAACACCTTTAAATATTTGGGAATGTAAATGCGGTCATATACAGGCGATAGGAGGGATTGATGAATTAAAGAGCCTATCCTCAAATTGCCCGGAAAATATAGAACTTCATCGCCCCTTTTTAGATAATGTGACAATCACATGTCCGAAATGCGGAAAAGAAATGTATCGAGTGCCAGAAGTAATTGATTGTTGGTTTGATTCTGGAGCCATGCCCTTTGCACAGCACCATTATCCTTTTGAGAATAAGGAACTTTTTGAAACACAGTTTCCGGCAGATTTTATTTGCGAGGGTGTAGACCAAACAAGAGGTTGGTTTTATTCGCTTCTTGCTATCTCAACTTTGATATTTAATAAAGCACCTTTCAAGAATGTTATTGTAATCGGTCATGTACTGGACGAAAATGGACAAAAAATGAGTAAATCAAAGGGGAATGCAGTAGATCCGTTTGACGTTTTAAAAACTTACGGAGCTGATGCCGTTAGATGGTATTTCTACATTAACAGTGCCCCTTGGCTTCCTAATCGTTTCCATGATAAGGCTGTTACAGAATATCAACGTAAATTTATGGGCACTTTGTGGAACACCTATGCTTTTTTTGTATTATACGCAAATATTGATAATTTCAATCCGACAAAATATCGCTTAGACTATAATAATCTCCCGGTAATGGACAAGTGGCTATTGTCCAAACTAAATACAGTAGTAAAGACGGTGGACAATGACCTTGAAACTTATAAGGTAACAGAAGCTGCCAGAACACTTCAAGATTTTGTTGATGATATGAGTAACTGGTATGTACGACGGAGCAGAAATCGTTTCTGGGTTAAAGGTATGGAATCGGATAAAATAAACGCTTATATGACACTTTATACTGCTTTGGTAACTATCTGCAAAGTTATTGCTCCTATGTTGCCATTCATGGCAGAGGATATGTACCAGAACTTAGTGCGAAATGTGGATAAAGCAACTCCTGAAAGTGTTCATCTCTGCGATTTTCCAAAGGCTCACGAAGAAATGGTGGATAACGCTTTAGAAAGAAAAATGAACGTAGTTTTGAAGATTGTTGCTCTTGGACGCGCCGCAAGAAATACTGCAAATATAAAGAATCGTCAGCCGATTGGATGTATGTATGTAAAAGCACAATCATTGCCGAAATTTTATCAAACAATTATCATGGACGAATTAAATGTGAAGAAAGTAGAATTTGTTTCTGATGTACAGGCTTTTACTTCTTATACGTTTAAACCGCAGTTAAAAACTGTCGGTCCTAAATACGGAAAACTGCTTGGTAACATCAAAACTGCTCTTTCAGAGTTGGACGGAAACAGTGCCATGAATACATTGACTGAAAGAGGATTTCTTTCATTCGAGTTTGACGGTCAGAATGTAGAGCTTACAAAAGATGATTTACTGATTGATATGACGCAGAAACAGGGTTTTGTTTCTGAAACGGATAGCGCAATAATTGTGGTATTAGACAATCACCTAACTGCCGAACTCATAGAAGAAGGCTTTGTGCGGGAAATTATCAGCAAAGTACAGACTATGAGAAAAAATGCGGGATTTGAAGTTACAGACCATATTACTATTTACGTTCAAGATAATGAATCTATCAACGCTATATTAAAAGCAAATGAAACATTCATTAAAAATGAAGTATTAGCAGAACATATTTGCTATGAGCAGATGAAAGGCTACGAAATGGAGTGGAATATCAACGGGGAAAAAGTGATTTTAGGAGTTGAAAAGATTGTTCAGCAATAATGGAATGTATATTGGGAATATGGTACAGGGAAAGCAAAAGGTTATCAGCTACAAGGTACATGACCGGGTACGGACTGATGAAAAAGACTGGTATATCGTCGAGAATACCCATGAAGCAATCATTGACAAGGAAACCTTTGAAAAAGCGCAATCACTACATCAGAGGGACACGCGAGTATCTCCCACAAAAAAGGCTGTTTATCTTTTTTCTGGCTTCTTGCGGTGTGCAGATTGTAAAAAGGCTATGACCCGCAAGGCTTCAAAAAATCTTGTGTATTTTAGCTGCTCCACCTATTCGCGCAAATCAAAAACAGCTTGCACGAAGCACACCATACGGGAAGATATTTTAGAAAAAGCGGTACTTCTTGCTATTCAAAAACAAATTTCTCTTGTTGCTACTTTGAACGAAGCAATAGAAGAAATCAGCAATGCACCTGTTATTCATACGGAATCCAAACGGATAACACACCTGTTAAGCTCTAAACAAAAAGAATTAGAAAAGCTGACTACCGTAACAGATAATCTGTATATGGATTGGCGTACCGGAGAGATTACAAAAGCAGAGTACAGGAGAATGAAAGAAAAATTTGAAGTGCAGATTGAACAGCTTCAAGGAGTAATTGCTAATCTGGAAAAGGAAAAAGAAACACTTGCTATGGGAGTTGACACTGACGACCCATACTTAACAACATTCCTCAAACACAAAAATATAAGCCACCTTGAACGTGGAATACTGGTTGAACTTGTCGATACCATTTATGTTCACGAGGGCGGCGAATTAACAAAGGAAACTGATTGAGGAAAAAATGAAGCTCGTCCCCACAAACAACATGGCGGCGTATCTGCGGAAGATTGCCATTGACGGGTACATTATCCAAGTAGACCACACGGACATAAAGGCAATGACAGCGGAGATACAAAAATCGGGGTGAATGGTGAGCCGTTCCGTCTGCGTCAAGGGGATATTGTTTTCAAAAACCGGGTCTATGTACGGCTTTATGTCCTCTGCCGTTCCCCATGTCATGTGCCACAAGGGACGTGTAATAGTTGCCGATAGTGGACGGGGCATTGAAAAGGGCTGCTTTCAGATATTGCTTAATGTTGCGGATTTTGGTTGTGTTTTCCCGCATACAGTCCAGCACAAAGCGGATATGCTCACCGTCCAGCTTCATAAACTTTGCCTTTACCAGCTCGGCGGGGTAGTCGGCCCCGGCAATGCGGATAGTCTTTCTCCGGGTGCATACGGTTTCAAGCATGAGGTCTGCAATTTTGTCCAGCCTGTCCCCGTCAAACTTCATATCCTGCATGAGAATGTCATAGCTGATATTGTCCTTGATGATCTCCCGGTAAATCTCAAAAGCTATCTGTGTGTCCGCTTCCTTTCGTTTCCGTTCCGGCGGCGTAGCCGCTTCCCTGCAAGGTGTAGGGGTAAAGCGATTATGACAATCGCTTTGGAAAAGGATAGGAATGGAATCATTCTTTCAATGCTGGTGCGCTGTGGTCTTTGGGCTTTCTGTACTCGCAGGGGGTAGGTGCATATCAAGGCTCTTTCCCTCGAAAGCAGTAAAATTGGTAGTAAATTCAGCTTGAAGTCCTGCGTGTATGCCCGTAAATCAAGGCTTTTTTGAGATAATCAACCTTTTTACTGATAAAAGTTACGATTCAGCCCTCAAAAGATGATCTTGCGGAATAAGGTCTTCTATCGTCAGAAGATGCATCTTTATCTGTTGGTTTTCAATACGATTCATCATAGAATTTAACTCCTCAAAAAGATTGTTTACTTATTTTTACTATTTTTCAGAGAGAATATCGAGAGTTTGTCAACAGCTCAAAGTTGCCCCGAAGTAATCCGGCTGGAAAACTCTCTGTTTCCACACTCCCGGAATTGTGGTAGAATGGACAAAAGCCAATTGAACAGAACTTTGCGGAGGTACAAAATTTTGGAATATAAAGCGGACGACAAAGACCTCAATGCTTCAATCTTAATTGCATTTGTTAATCAAGTATGGCAAGGTAATTATGACATAGAGAAAACACAGACGGCACTGTCCAAAACACTAAACATAACTGCTTATGACAACAAAATGCTTATAGGGTGCTTACGCATTCTCACTGATGGCTATTATTTTGGAACAATTACAGAGTTGCTTGTTCTTCCGGAATATCAAAAGCAAGGAGTGGGAAATACGCTCCTCCGGCTCGCTAAAGATCATACACCCACCATGCTATACTTTGGAGCACAACCGGGTGCAGAGAAGTTTTATGAAAAAAATGACTGTAAAAAGAGTTTACAATCTTACACAATAGAAAAAAGTAATTCGTAAATTCTTATCCTTATCAAACTGGCATCCCAAAGCATACCAACTGTTTTATTTGCCAGCACTACATGCACCATTCATTCAAGGGGCTTTTGTCAATATGGAATGCTCCCTGAAAGACATACAGGATTTGAGCGGCGCAGGAATTACGGCTATGATTATTGGACAAGTACAGCATATTTCTGTTGAGAGCACATACGCACAGGGTTATGAACAGCGATATGGCAAAAAAGGATTTATGATGCTGATACCGGCACCGCAAGACCTTGTTCCCGGGAAACCAAATTCATCTGCGATTGCCGCTGTAAAGATCGAAAAATATGACTGATAACATTTCATTTTTCTGAAAAACAGCAAAGCCAGCCGGGCAAGAGAACGGTCAGGATGAACGGCGCATAAATGTGCCGCCGCTGACAGTTCCATCCGTATTTGCTGAATCACTTCACTTGACAACCCCGAATCAAGGCGGGAAAGCCCTGAAATGGCTTCCCGCATCTCCGGATCAGCGTTCCAAAAACTCAATCCTCGCCTTCATTTTTCCATTAATATCTGTATCCAAAACCGCATAGCTCGGCTTACGCCCTTCCTGTCTCGGGTAAGTCAGGCTTCCCGGATTGATGGCAAGTACTCCATCCTTTTCCATAAGGACGGGACGATGGATGTGCCCGAACATAACGGCACTGCAGCCTCTTGCCCTGGCTTCCTCAATAACGCCATAAAGATTCACCGACACGCCGTAATTATGTCCGTGCGTAACAAGAATTTTATTCCCATTGACCCAAATTTCTTCCTCTCTCGGCAGATCGGAAAAAAAATCATTATTTCCTGATACAATACAGCATGGACATTCTGCCAGGGCTTCTATATAAAATTCCCGGCCCTCCACGTCCCCGCAATGCACCAGCATATCAAAAGGTGCTTCTCTCCTTACTGCTTCTTCCAGCTTCGCATCCCTTCCGTGGGTGTCACTTACAATCAGTACCTTCATCTCAATTCATCCTTTATGGCACGCAGGGCTTTGCCTCTGTGGCTGATTTTATTTTTTTCTTTCATCGGTAATTCGGCAGATGTACAGCCATACTCCGGAAGATAAAAAATCGGATCATACCCAAAACCGTTTTCGCCTTTTTCTTCATATCCGATTCTGCCTTCCATAGTCCCTCTTACGGTTTTTACAGTTCCATCCGGAAAAGCCGCCGCAATGGCACATACAAATCTGGCTGTCCGCCGTTCATCGGGAACTCCCTCCAAACGCTCTATAAGGCTGGCATTTTTAATTTTGTAGGAGGTATCCTCTCCCATATAACGGGCAGAGTAGATGCCCGGCTCCCTGTTCAGATAATCAATCTCCAGACCGGAATCATCTGCAAGTACGATTTCCCCTGTCAGGCTGCAGATTGCCTTTGCCTTGATCACTGCATTTTCTTCAAAGGTGTTTCCATCTTCCACGATCTCCGCCTGAATTTCCGCATCCCTCAGGGACAATACCTCTGCATCCAGTCCGGACAGGATTTCCCTGATCTCCTTCATCTTCCCTTCATTCCCGGTCGCAAAAATAATCTTTTTCATAACAATCCCCTTCTTTCATACTCAATATTATATATGCGTTTTTAACGCTGCACAACAGATTCCTGACGGAATTCCTGGTTTTTTTCAATCCTTTTCCGTCTTTTTCTTCTTCGGTGGGCGCGGTCCTAAAAACTGATAATAATACGTTTTCAGCATACCGTTATAAATTTTGCGGTTTTTATCTGCTTTTCTTCCGATATCATTCTCCGCACGCTCATAAGACGTAATCAGATACATTGACCACTTATCAAGCCTTTCATAGCTTTCTCCGATTTCTCTGTAAAGCCGGGGCAAAGCGGCCTTTTCCTCCAGACGCTCCCCATATGGAGGATTTGTAATCAAAAATCCATAGGGCTTCGGATGGCGAAGCTCCCTCACTGCCCGCTGCTGAAAATGGATCAGCCTGTCCACACCTGCCATTTTTGCATTGGCGCGTGCGGCCTTCAGCGCATCCTCATCAATATCATATCCCTGGATATCTGCCTCAATATCCGGATGCACTCTGTCATTGGCTTCTTCTACGGCATCATACCAGCACTTGCGCGGAATCAGGTGTTTCCAGTCCTCTGCAAGAAAAGAACGGTTCATGCCGGGCGCAATATCCGCAGCCAGCATTGCCGCCTCTATAGGAAACGTACCGCTTCCGCAGAACGGATCAACCAAAATCCGATCCTTATTCCACGGTGTCAGCATGATCAATGCAGATGCCAGGGTTTCCGTAATCGGCGCTTTTACCGTCATCCGGCGGTATCCGCGTTTATGCAGAGATACGCCGGAGGTGTCAATTCCAATCGTCGCAACATCCTTCATAAACGCCACGCGGACAGGAAAGCTTGCGCCATCCTCCGGAAACCAGGAAATGCCGTATACGCCCTTTAAACGCTCCACAATTGCCTTTTTCATAACAGACTGGATATCCGATGGGCTGAAGAGCTTACTCTTCACAGAATTGGCCTTTGCCACCCAGAATTTCCCATCCTTCGGAATATATGCTTCCCACGGCAAAGCCTTTGTCTTTTCGAAAAGCTCTTCAAACGTAACTGCCCTTATCTCTCCAACCTTCAGAAGGATTCTTTCCGTCGTACGCAGAAACACATTGGCATCCGCAATCCCCTGCGTATCTGTCTGAAACGTCACCCTTCCATCTTCTACCTTGCTGATCTCATATCCTAAATCCAGGATTTCCCGTTTTAATACTGCCTCCATGCCGAAATGGCAGGGCGCTATTAATTCCCATTTTTCCATGGTAACCTCTCTTTAACCGTTGATTTCTTTGCCGTATGCTTTTACAGAGCCAGATTCGTTTCCTTAACAATGTTCCCTTCAAAATCCTTAATACGGAAAATACCGTTCTCCAGCACTGCATAGGTGGGCGGATTGCCCTCCTTTGGTATGGAAACAGAGCCCGGATTTAAAAGAATATAGCCCTCTTTTTGCTCTGCCTTCCATACATGGGTATGCCCATGTATCAAAATATCCCCTTCCTGAATGGGCGGAAGGTTGTCCTGATTATAAATATGTCCGTGGGTTGCATAAAATGTCCTGCCCTCCATGGCAAGAATGCAGTAATCCGCCAAAACCGGGAAATTCAGGACCATTTGGTCAACCTCTGCCTCACAGTTGCCGCGTACGGCATAAATCTCCCGTTTTCTTTCATTCAGCATTTGAATGACTTCCTTCGGCGCATACTCCACCGGCAGGTCATTGCGGGGCCCATGATAAAGCAGATCGCCCAGAAGCACCAGGCGTTCTGCTTTTTCCTCCTCATATGCTTCAAGCATTTTTCGGCAATAATATGCCGATCCATGTATATCTGACGCAAACATGTATTTCATAAGTATCTTCTCCTCTTTTCTGCCGTTTGCTGAAACAGCTTACTCCGGCTTTCTTTACCTTATCATGGTTATTCGGAAATTACAAGATTTCTTCCCCGATAAGCC
>ERZ781272.843-NODE-843-length-15116-cov-3.353031_pt1 | contig 15116 bp, 22 predicted proteins | sample MGYA00375850_ERZ781272 | MGnify/ENA primary metagenome ERZ781272 (study PRJEB29790, sample SAMN06051246) | human gut metagenome | host: Homo sapiens | place: USA: Cincinnati, Ohio | collected 2013-06-21 | study: EMG produced TPA metagenomics assembly of the Gut...
CAGAGGATAGTAAACTTATTCTAAGTATTAAAAGCCAAATTTAGTTCGGAATATGTAGAAAATGTGAAGCATTGAAAGGAGAACTATATGATTAATAAAAATGAAAATCAAATAGAATTAGAGTTTGGTAAAGGTGATATATGTATAGCTGGAGGATATTTTGAAAATGAGAAAAATGAAAAAGTTGGGTTAGTAACATTTATTGAACAAGAACCAAGAAAAATAGGAGCAGTAGGTATTACGATACCAAACCAAGAGCATAAAGTTGGAGATTTTCCAGTAATAATGACATTTAATAAAGTTGAAAGCATTAATGTAGTAATAGAGCAATTGGAACAAGCTAAATATGAAATGTTAGGAATACCAAAAGAGTATTTAAAGTAATTCATAATACTACAAAGAAAGTGGGGTAGAGCAATGAGTGTGGCAGATTACACAAGGGTAGAAAAATCAAGCGTTGATGAAGTTATAAGTAATGCTTTAGAAAAAGATTGCATCACATCAGCACCAATCGAACACTATACTCAAGATGAACTTAAAGAAATAGCTGAAAAAGCTAAAGAAAATGATTTAGTAGTCACTATAAAAGCAGAATATAGTAATTTTTATCAAGGTATACTATTAAATTTCATAAAGCGTGAGAATATTGATGATATGTTCAAAAAATACATCTAAGTATTTCGTAATACTTAAAACGGATGTAGAAAGGAGCGATAAGAAGTGACACAAAATAGTTTTCCAATGTGTGAATTAAAAAATAAAGAATGCAAGGAGATATTCACTTGTAAGTATTTAAAAAATAGATTTGGAGTTTTAACAGATCCATGTATGAGTAAAACTGAAAGAGGAAAAATAGTGAAAGAAAAGCATGACCAAGAGCTTAAAGAAAGATATGAACTAATAGGAATAGATTTAGCGAATCAAAAAGATATCACTTATATAAAATATGCAGATGGAACAGAAGAATATAAGTAGGTGGATATACTTATAACGGAGGTAGAGAAGTGAAATTATTAATGCATATTCTTAAAGAAAATAAATCTTTAGGTATAGATAATACAACATTAGATTTTACAGTAATTTTAGTAAAACTAAGAGAAGAATACAGGGAAGTTATTGAAGCAGCTAAAATATATGATTCAGATAGATCATTAAGAAATTTGAAAGAAGTAATCAGAGAAACTTTTGATTTAATACAAATATGTATATTAATTTTATGGAGATGTCATATAAAAGCTGTAACATTAGATGAACCTAAATTGTTAGAACAAATAAACATAGAGCATAAGGATAAATTAATAAGTGAAAGAAATTGGATACCTAAGACTGGAATCACCATTGAAATTAAAGAGTAAAGTTTAATATAGGAGGACGTAATTATGTTTGGTTTTATAAAAAGTAAGCTAAAGAATATATTTAATAAACAAAAGAATGATTATGATTCAGGACAATTTAAAGATAATACAAATGAAGAAGCAAGTATATTAACTAGAACGATTAAAGAAGTTGAAATAACAACAGATGAAGCAGTAGGAGCTATTAGCAAATTTAAAGAAAATGTATCAATTAAACCTAAGAGAATAACAGTGATAAAATTAAATAAAGCTTTATTAAGAGTAGTAAAAAGAGAATATGAAAATAAAAGGTTATGTTCGATTATGAAAAGAACTAATAAGAAACGAGTAAAGAAGAAGTTAGCTAGAAGAATCGAGAGAAATATAATATTAAATAACCAGGATAGAATAAGAGAAAAGGCTTCATATAGAGTTAGTGTAGTAACAAAGTATTAATTAAATTTTAAATTACTTGGAAAGTTTACGGCAGAAGGGAGATTGAAGAATGGGTAAGGATAATTTAAAAAAAGAAATAGATATGCATAAGGTAAATAAAATAATAGAAAAGACAGCAGAAAAAGTTGTTCTGGAATTAAAAAATAAAAATATGCTGAAGAAAGATATGAGCTATTATAAAAGAGTAGAGTTGTTATTATATAACTATGAAAATTTAAAAGATGCAGTAGAACAGAAAGATGAAGCAATAAAAGATATAGAATTAAATGGATTACCACAATCAAGTAAATCAATAGTTGTATATTCATCTACTGCTGGAAATATAACAGCAGAAGATCGTTTTATCCAATTGAAAGAAAAATATTTATTAGATAAACTAGAAACTCAAAGAGATTTAAATAGAATTGAAACTGCTCTAGACAAAATAAAAAAGGATAAATATTATGACATAATTAAGATTAAGTATCTAGAAAATAGTGGAGATAAGATAAGTGATGAACTGATAGCAGAAAAGATGAAGAAGGACCAAAGCACTATTACAAGAAATAGAAAGAGATTAATGAATAAATTAATTACAATATTCTTTCCAGAAAGCTTAAGAGATTTTGCATAATTAATGCATAATTAGTGCTATGGAAAATAATAAATATATATAGTAATATGATATTGAAATTAAAAAGCTTAGGTGAAACAAGCTCAAACCCATAATTTATATAAGTAACTCATAAAGGAATCTAACGAATATGTTAGGTTCCTTTTATTATTCAATAAAACAGGAAGGAGAATAAGTAGATGCAAAATGTTTATAGAACATATAAGTGTGGTTCGTGTAAAAGAGAAATAGTGCTGCTAACAGAGGATGTTGAAAGAGCAATAAATAATGGTAAATATTTAGCATGTGCTTATTGCAGCTGTAGACATCTAAATAAGATAAAAGAAACAGATAGTATAAAAGAATGTTTTAAGAACAGCGAAAAGAAAAGGTAAGCACATGGCACAACGTAGATTAATGGAGTGTAAACATAGAGGATGCTACAATCTAACAAGAAATCAATTAGGATATTGTGATGAACACATAGAAGAAGCAGAAAGAAAAGAAAAAGAAAGAAGAAAGCCTTTTAATGATCGATATAATAAGAATAATAAATATAATCAATTCTATTGGACTAAAGCATGGAAAGAACTTAGACAATATGTATTAGTTAGAGATGATTATTTATGCCAGGATTGCTTAAAGAATAAGAAAATAACTGAAGCAACAGATGTTCATCATATTAAGAAGTTGAGAAAAGCATGGGAATTAAGACTTGATCCTAATAATTGTATTAGTTTGTGTGGAACATGCCATAAGATAAGGGATAGAGAATAATTTTTTTGTAAAAAATGGATATCCCCCCTATGAAAAATTTTTACACAGACATTTTTAACAGTTCGCAGCCAGATATCCTCGCAAAAAATTCCCAAAATCAATAAAAAAAGGAGGTGCCTTGGAATGGGGAGACCACCGAAGAGTTATTTGCAACTAGTAAATGAAAAAAAATCTCATAGAACAAAGAGTGAGTTAAAGCAGAGAAAAAGCCAAGAAGAGGCACTTTTAACTCAAGTAAAAATTAAAGAATTTAAAAGTACAAAAGAAAATGAAATAGCACATAAAGAGTTTTCAAGAATCATAAAATTATTAAAAAAAATTGATAAAAATGATGATCTTTTTGCAGGTGTTTTAAATAGATATTGTATGCTAAAGGCTGAGTGTGAAGATTTTGAAAATAAGAGAGAAACATTCTATAAAAATTTTGATGATTTAGAAGAAGAATGGGAAAGACAAAATGAACTTCCTAGCAAAGAACGTACAATGACACCAAGGACAGATAGTAGCATTAGATAAACAGATTCAAAATAAGAGAAAAATGATGTTAGATATTGAAAAAGAAAATTTAATGACAGTATCTTCAGCTTTACGAAGCATACCTAAAAAGCAAATTAATTCAGATAACAATAATTCTGATCAAGATGAGTTTGATATACTTTTCAAATGATAAGAGGTGTTAGTTATGAGTGATACAGAAAAACTTATAATTAAAGCAGATGAACTAGAAAAAAGAGTTGATGATTACTGTAATAAAATAATTAATGGAAAAATAAACGCTTGTAAAAAACATATATGGGCCTGCAAAAGATATTTTAAGTTTAAAGAAAAATATATTTTTGATAAAATAGAACTCCTTAAATTTTATGTGTGGGCCAAACAATTTAAACATAGAGCTGGAATATTAAATGGACAAAGTATTGATTTAGCTGACTTCAATTTATTTGAAGCAGCTTTTGTTTTATGCTTTAAAAATGAAGATGGATTAAGAATTATTAAGAAAGTATATATACAGACAGCAAGAAAAAATGTAAAAACACAATTTATGTCACTTATAAGTTCTTATATTGGCTCAAATTCTAAAAGTGAACAACAGGAAATATATATTGCTGGATGGGATAAATCACAATCTGATATTTGTTTTAGAGAAATAGACTATCAACTTAGTAGTAGTAAAAGGATGAAAGAAAAATATAAAAATTCATATGGAAAGATAACATTTTTAAGAGACGGTTCTTTCATTAAGCCACTTTCTAGAGAAGCAAGAAATACAGGAGATGGAACAAATCCATCAGTTGGAATAATTGATGAGTATCATGCTCATAAAACAAGTGAAATTTATGATGTAATTAATAGTGGTATGGTTGCTAGAGCAGAGCCTTTAATGATTATTATTACTACTGCTGGATTTGATTTATCCGTACCATGTTATAAAGAATATCAATATGTAAGTAAAGTTCTTAATCCTGATTTAAAGGATATCGAAAATGATGAATATTGTATTATTATTTGTGAATTAGAAAAAGATGATGATGTTAAAGATGAAAGTAACTGGATAAAAGCCAATCCAATAGTAGCAACTTATGAAGGAGGGATGAATTATCTAAGAGGAGAACTTAAAGCGGCTCTTTCAGCACCTGAGAAAATGAGAGGATTCTTAACTAAAAATATGAATCGTTGGGTGGATATGAAAGAAGATGGCTACATGGATATGAAGAAATGGAATGAAGCTTTAACTGATTTAACCTTAAATGATTTTATAGGTGAAAATGCAGCATTAGGAATTGATTTATCTACAAAATTGGATCTAACTTCGATTGGATATGAATTTTGTAAAGATGGAATTTATTATGTAGGACAGCATTCTTTTATGCCTGAAGAAAGTTATGAAAAAAGAATGAGAGAAAGTAAGTATAGATTTGATTTATGGAAAGAAGAAGGAGACTTGACAATAATTCCTGGAGCAGTAATTGATTATTCATATATTAGAGATAAAATTAAGGACTTAGAAGAAATGTATAATATTAAATTTTTAGAAATTTGCTATGATCCATTTAATGCTAGTCAGTTTATACAGGAACTTGAATTTGAAGGATATGTTTGTGTTGAAATAAGACAAGGACCTTATACATTAAATGAACCGACAAAAGATTTTAGAGATAAAGTATATTCAGGAGAGTTAAAGCATCTTAAGGATGGTCTTTTTGATTGGGCAATAGGAAATGCAATTGCCACTCAACATAAACAAGAATACATAATGCTTGATAAAAAGAAGTCTAGTGAAAAAATAGATCCATGTGCTGCTATTATTAATGCTCATACAAGAGCAGTTAAAATATTAAATGCATATGGAAATAGTGGACTATTCTATTCTCCAAGTTGTTAACTTAGGAAGGGGGTGAAATATATGGGGATTATAACAAAAATAATGAATTTATTCAAAGTTCCATTTAAAAGAAGATTTTTCAAAGAATATGGTAGCTTCTTTTCATTTTATAATAGAGATTTAGCAACAAATGAGACTATTTTTAGTGCTGTAGGAATATTAAGTAATGCTATTGCATCAGCTCCAGTTGGAATATATAGAAATGGTGAAAAATTAAAACCATCTGAACATGAACTTGCTGGGTTATTTAAATTTGGACCTAATCCAAGAATGACAATGTTTAACTTCATAAAAACATTAGAATGTAATAGATGTACTAAAGGAGTAGGGTATGCTATTAAACAAATAGGATATTTAGGAGAAACAGAAGCATTATGGGTATTAAACAGTGATTTTGTTTCTCCAATTTTAGAAAAGGATACAAATGAACTTTATTATGAAGTAAGAGATGGAAGTGGTGTAAGTTATATACACAATTCTTTCATTTTACAATTTTCATTTCTTACTACTGATGGATATACACCTATAAATCCACTAAATGTATTGAAGAATACTATTGATTATGATAAAGAAGTTAAAGAATTTAGCATAAATCAAATGCAAAAAGGATTAAAGGCCAATTTAGTAGTAAAAATACAAAGTAAATTAAGTAATGATGATATAGATGAATATAATGAAATGATGAAAAATATGATGAAGAATGGAGTTATTTATGTTGATAGTGGAAAAGAATTTCAAGAATTAAAAAATACATCATATATTGACCCTAATATTGCAGCAGTTGAAAAAATAACAGTTGAAAGAGTTGAACGTGTTTATAACATAATTGGTAAATTGACAAAAGGTTCAAGTACAAATTCAACAACATCAAGTGATACTGAAGATTTATTATATCTGAAAGATGCAATATTACCAAACATAAGATTATATGAACAGGAGTTTACAAAAAAGTTATTATCGTATACTGAATTATATGAGGATAATTTAGAAGTAAAACTTTCTATGAATGGTTTTGCAAGAGCTACATTAGAAAAGAGAGGAAATTTCTATCAGCAAATGTTAAGATGTGGCTCAATTAATAGAGATGAAATTAGAGCATTTGAAGATTTACCGCCAATTCCTGATGGTACTGGTAAAACATTTTATTTATCTAGAGATTTATGGCCAGCAGATAAATATGATGAATTTATTAAAATAAATGGTGGCAAAGCTTAGTATTATTCACTTGAAAGGGGGTGATTAAAATGTCTAAGAAATTTTGGGAATTTAAATGTAACACTAATTCAACAGATGAAGCCGATTTATATTTATATATAGAAATTGCTTCATGGGGAGGTGGATATTATGCACATTCAGCTCAAAGCTTTAAAAAAGAATTAGATGCATTAGGTGATATAAAAACATTAAATGTTTATATCAATTGTCCTGGAGGAGATGTATTTGAAGGATTTAGCATATATAATATGTTAAAACGAAAATCACAGACATGTAAAATAAATATGTTTGTAGATGGAATGGCAGCAAGTATTGCTGGTGTAGTTTTAATGGCAGGAACTCATATAAGTATGCCAAGTAATTCTATGGTGATGATTCATAGAGCTAGTTCATATATATATGGAAATAGTTATGAACTGGAAGAGTGCATAAAACTATTACAAAAAATAGATGAAAACCAAAAAGATACATTTATCACAAGGTCAAATGGAAAATTAGATGAAGAGACATTAGAAAACTGGTTGTCTAGTGGTGATACATGGTTATCTGCACAAGAATGTTTTGATTATGGATTATGTGATGAAGTAACAGGAGCAATTCAACTAAGTGCAAAATATGATAGTAAAGTCTTAGGTAATTATAAAAATGTACCAAAGGCTTTTTTTGATGAAAAAAATAGAGAAAATGAGCCAAGTAAACCAGTCATGGATGAAGAAACAAAGGCCATGATTGATAGAATAAAAGCTAAAAAAGAAACTTGGAATATAAATTAAGGAAGAAGGAATGAAAAATGGCAAAGAACAGATTCAAATTACAACAAATGCTAGATGGAGTTAGAGCATCATTAACAAGTGCAAATGAAAAGTTAGCAACAATGTATGAAGATACTACTTCAACAATTGAAGCTAGAGAGAAACAAGTTTTGGTTGTTAAAGATTTAGAAGAAAGAGAAAAAGGAATCTCTGCACAAATTAAAGCAATAGATGATGAAGCAGCAGAAAAGTTAAAACAACAACAACCTAAACCAACAGCAAAAACAGAAAAAGAAAAAGTATTGAATGCAAAAGCTGGATTAATAAGAGCTGTTATGACTGGAAAACCAGTATCTCCAGAAATATATGCAGCTTTATCTGATGGTGATACAGGATTGAAAGGTGGACAAAAAATACTTCCATCAACTATGACAACGGAGTTAGTGACTGAACCAATGGCAAAAAATCCATTGAGAGGAGTTTCTACATTTACAAACATAACAAATTTAGAAGTTCCTAAAATATTATTTTCATTAGATGATGATGATTTTTTAAATAAAGATACTGAAACAGCAAAAGAAATGAAAGCAGAAACAGATGTTATTTCTTTTGACAGAAATAAATTTAAAGTTTTCTGTGATATACCTGAAACAGTATTGAATGGAACTGCAACAAACTTAGTAGCTACTGTTGATGCTGCATTAGAAAGTGGTCTTGCTAGAAAAGAAAAAAGAGTTGCATTTGAATCAACATCACCAACTGAAATGTCTTTCTATTATAAAAAAGATAGTGTATCTGTTATTAAGGAAGTTTCTGGTGATACATTATATGATGCAATCATAGCAGCATTAGCTGATCTTGAAGATGATTATGCAGAAAATGCAAAAATTACAATGAGAAAAGTTGATTACTTTAAGATAATAAAGGAACTTGCAAATGGAAATGCAACATTATATACAGCCCAACCAGAGCAAATATTAGGTGCACCAGTAATTTTCTGTGATTTAGCTACAATTCCAGTTGTAGGAGATTTTAATTATTCTCATTTTAACTATGATGAAAATATGCTTTATGATAGAGATAAAAATGTAAAAACAGGTCTTGAAAGCTTTGTATTAACTGCATGGATAGACCATAAAATTAAAATGAAATCAGCATTCAGACTTGCAACTGTTACTGTTACTCCCTAGTGACACCCTTACAAGCTATTCTTTAAGAAGTGCGGCACAGGAAGTTGAAGAAGATTTGGTAGAAGCACAGAGTAATAATGGAGCTACTGATAGTATTGATTATTCAAGCTATACAGTAGCTCAACTTAAAGAAAAGCTGGATAATAAGGGGATAAGTTATACAAATACAATGAAAAAGGCTGATTTAATAGCTTTGTTAGAAGAATCAGATAGAGAGTAGAGGTGATTCTTTATGATTACCTTAGAAGAAACTAAAAAGTGGCTCAGAATTGATAGTGACTATGAAGAAGATGATAATCTCCTATTAAGTTTAATAGCAACAAGTCAAATTATAATTAAGACAGCTACTGGAGTTCCAAAGAATTTTGAACAAAACATAACTCTTAGTGATTCTGAAGAATTAAGTGAATTGTATAAAATGATTCAAAGAGTCCTTATAACTGACTTATTCAATGAAAAAAGTACAGAAAATAAGGCTCTTACAAGCCTTTATACTCAATTAGAACTTGAATATAGGAGGTGCTTGAATAATGCCAAGAGTTGATAACTTTAGAATTCAGGCACATGAGTTTAGACAACCTATAGAAATTCAAAGAGCAGATATAGAAGAAGATGATGATAATATTCCAACTTATAGTACTTGGCAAACATTATTAAAAACTAAGGCAAGAGTGAAAACAAATAAAGATGATGAAGAAGCAATGTTACAAGGTGAAGGGGATATTACAATAAAAACTTTTACTATTAGATCTCGCAAAGACATAACTATAAGGAAAACCGATAGGATTGTGTATAAAAACAAGATTTTTGATATAAAATCAGTTGAAGATGTACAAGAAAAAGGAATATTTATAGTTATTAAGGGTGAGTATAGGGGGCTAGATATTAATGAGTATTCAAATTAAAGGCATTGATAACTTATTAAAGAAGCTTAATAAGCTCTCCAATATAGAAACTAAAGAGGCAGTAGTTGAAGTGGCTAAAGATATGCAAGAAGGAATACAAGATGAAGCTAGTAAGTTTTCAGTTAAGGCAGAACATATAAAAGCATGTGATCCAAGAATATATGGAAACAGTTGCTATGTTGATGTTGGTTTAAAGGGAGATAATTTCGAAGAATGGAAGGAACTATATTATCAAAACTATGGATTTGATGATTATGGATTAAATTTTAAAGGACAAATTCATATAACTAGCCATTTAATGTGGTTTGATGAAAAAGTTCAGTCTATGGAAAAAGATATTAAAAAGAAACTTAGAGATAAAGTTAATCAGCAGATAATGGAATGTTGGAATGGGTAGGTGTTATATATGACAATTAATGAAAAAAATTAAAATAGAAGATGCTTTAAAGGATATAAAACTGCCTAAAAATTATTTAAAGAGAAAAAAAGATGAAACTGAATGTATAGTTTATAACTATATAGAAAATCCGTTGGTATATGGAGATATGAAAGAATTTAGTACAAAATATACTGTATTAATTAATCTTTATACTAAAGGTAATGTAGAAAAGAATAGAAAGCTAGTAAAAAGGGCTATGCTTGATAGTGGATTTAAAAAAATAGTAATACCATCTCCAGTATGTACTAATGGTGTTTATAATACAGCAATGCAATTTAAAATAGGTTTAATAAATAAAGAGGATGACGATTAAAGTTGTTCTCTTTTTGTTTATAAAAAATTAAGGAAGGATGATTAGCCAATGCAAATGAAAATGGTAGAAAAAGCTATTGAAGGAGTTAGAAATATATGTGTAGCAAAAATAGATTCTTCACAAGCACATGGATTTCAAAAACCAATACAAGTACCAGGATTAGGAGAATTAAAAGTCACTAAATCATATAAAGAAGGTACATTAATTGGAGATATGATAACACAACTTCAAAAGAAAATGTTAAAACAATTAGATATTTCTGTTACTGTAGATGATCTACATCCTGAAAGTGAATCTTTATTGCAAGGCATGAAATATCAAAAAGGTGTTCTCATTACTGGAAAGGATGATAATCAGAACCCAATAGCTTTATTATGGGAAGAAGTTTATTCAGATGGTTCAAGTAAGTTTTGTGTAGCATACAATGTAAAACTTGCAAGAGATGAAAAAGGTGGAAAAGGTGATTCGGATAATATTGATTATCAAACAATTGCACTTAGCGGAGCTGGATTATATTCAGATATCACTAAAGCATTTATGGGAGAATTTTTCTCTGATGATCCAGAAGTAGATAAAGATAAAATCAAATATTTCTTTGATGCAGTTCAATATCCATATGAAACTGATGCAGCTATAATTCCAGAAAACATAGAGGAAGATATACCATCAAAACCAACAACTACGGAAGTTGAATACACAGCAACAGGAGCAGTAGATAATATTTCTATTTCTGGTGTAACATATGATTCAACTAATAGTAAGTTTATTAATGTACCATCTGGAACCGCAACATTTACTTTTGATGATGATGGAACTCATATGACAGCAATTAAGTCAGATGGAACATGGACTATTGAAGCAACTGTTTAGAAATAAATAAGGCTAGGGAAGTTAATTCCTTAGCTTTTCTTATTGTTTTTATAGTGTTTAACTGCCTATTGGTAGTAAATAGTTTGAAATAATAGGAGTGACAAAGGTGAGTACATTAAAGAGAAAAATAGAGAATATAAAAATTGATAATAAAGAATATGTGATGGCATTTGATATGACAAGTATTGATATATTTCAAGATTTGACAGGTACAAGTGTATTACAAAGTGTATATAAGCTAGATAGATTAGAAGATAAAACAGTATTGGCATTTATAGCAAGTACAGTAAGGCCTAAAGATGATATTGAGAATCCTATAGGTAAACAGTTATATGAGGGTGAGTATGATTTATTAAAGTTAATGATTATGTTTATACCAACGTTAGTAGAGGTAATAAATGAAGGGTTTCCAACATCAAATAAAAAGGTAAAAAAAAAGAAATAGATAATGAGCCGGTAGATTTAGACTGGCTTTTTTATTTGTATACGACAGTCTTAGGAAAGAGTGAAGAAGAATTTTGGAGCAGTACATTAAGAAAAATATATAGTCAATTAGATTGTTATAGAGATGCGCATAGTAGAGAAAACACAAGACATGTTAAAAAATCGAAAAATGGAAGTTATCAAACCCCAAATACTAAAGTCATGAAAGTATTGGATTAAAAGAAGGTGAAATTATGGCAGATGGTGAACAACTTTTAATTACCCTTGGAGTTCAGGACAAAGGAGCTAGTAGACAGATAAATTCACTAAATAAAGAACTTAGATACTTAGATAAAGAGTATAAAAGTGCTAGTGCAACAAGCAAGGACTTTGAAAAGTCACTTGGTGGTTTGCAGACTAAATAAGATTATTTAAATAAGAAACTTATAGCCAATGAAACAAAATTAGCATCTTATAAAAAGAAAATAGAAGAAACTAATGAATCTATTAAGAAAAAGCAACAGGAATTAGAAAAATTAAATAGTGCTGAAGAAAAAGATGCAAAGGCTATCGCTAAAGCAGAAGAACAGCTTAGCAAGATGAAAACTACATTAAGAGATACTGAAGGCAATATCAGGCTAACTGGAAATGAAATAAATAAACTTACTAATGAAATTCAAGAATGCAATAAAGCTATTGAAAATCAGGCTTTGGATAAATACAAACAAGATATGAAAGACCTAGGAGAAAAGACACAAGCAACAGGAGAAAAAATAAGTAACTTTGGCAATGGAATGTCAACAGTAGGTAATAGTATGATGGCTTTATCAGCACCTATGGTTGCATTTGCTGGATATGCTACTAAGTCAGCAATAGACTTTGAAAGTGCTTTTACTGGAGTAGTTAAGACGGTTGATGCTACAGATGAGCAATTAGCAAATTTAAAAACATCTATATTGGAAATGTCAAAATCAATGCCAGAGAGTGCTAGTGAAATTGCTAGTGTAGCAGAAGCGGCAGGACAATTAGGAATTAAGACAGAAAATATAGAAAGTTTTACAAAGACTATGGTTATGCTTGGTGATGCAACAAATTTAAGTAGTGATGAAGCAGCAACAGCATTGGCGAGATTGGCTAATATAACAGGTATGAATCAAGAAAACTTTATAAATTTGGGTTCAAGTATTGTTGCGTTGGGAAATAATTTTGCTACAACAGAAGCTGAGATTACTGAAATGGCACTTAGATTAGCTGGTGCTGGTTCACAAGTTGGTATGAGTGAAGCAGATATAACTGGATTGGCTGCTGCTTTGTCTAGTGTTGGTATTGAAGCAGAAGCTGGTGGTAGTGCATTTAGCAAAGTAATGGTATCCATGCAATTAGCCACTGAAACAGGCGGTGATTCTCTAAAAGAATTCGCTAATGTCGCTGGAATGAGTGCAGAAGAATTTAAAACAGCATTTCAAACTAATGCTGCTGGAGCAATTACAAGTTTTATTGCTGGATTAAGCAAATGTGAAGAAAATGGCACAAGTGCTATAAAAGTCTTGGATGATATGGGGATTACAGAAACACGCATGCGTGATGCATTATTAAGGGCTAGTGGTGCAAGCGATACATTTACAAATGCAATAGAACTTTCTAATAATGCATGGTTAGAAAATACAGCATTAACTAAAGAAGCTGAAACTAGATATGCTACTATGGAAAGCAGAATAGAAATGGCAAAGAATAAATTAAAAGCATTAGGAATTGAAATTGGAGAAGAGCTAATGCCATATGTAAGTGAATTTATAGATGAGCTTGAAAAGTTTGTTGATTGGTTTGGAAGCTTAGATTCTAGTACACAAGAAGCAATAGTTAAATTTGGATTATTGACATTTGCAACTGGTGGATTGTTAAGTGCAACAGGAAAGGTTGTTAATAATGTTGGTGGCTTAGTTACTTGGGTAGGAAAACTTACTAGTAGTGCTGGTGAAAGTGCAACAACAGTAGGAAGATTAGGCAGAACTTTAGGAAGCTTTGGCAAATTTATTGGTCCAGTAGGAATTGCAGTTGCAGCTGTTGGAAGTGCAGTTTATCTATATAATAAGAACCAAGAAGCATTAAATAATACAGTAATAACATCAAAAGAAGAGATGGGGCTTTTAGAGTCTGCTTTATTATCCCTTAATGGAGTACAAGTTAAAAATAAAGAAGAATTAGAAAAATCAGGACTTGTGTATAAAGAATTTGGCAAAAATATTGGAGATGAATTTAAGCAAAAAGTAGAAGAAGCTACAGATTATATAAATGAATTTAATTTTTATCTTAAAGAAATAAATATGGATGGTGTTATTACAGAAGAAGAAACAACTGGATTTACACAAAGAATAAATAATATGTGCGAAAGTGCTATCGAAGCTATAAAAGCCAAGCAAGAATCATCTCAACAAGAAATAAGTAAAATGTTTACTATGAGTGATGGCACTATAGATGAAAGTGAACAACAAGTAATTGAGTTCATGAATAGAAATTATGATATAAGTACAACAGAAATACAAAAAATTCAAGATGAAATAAATGAAATATATCAAATGGCTATAAATGAAAGAGGAAAATTAAATGAAGATGAAATAAAACAAATACAAGAAAAAAATGCTAGAATAAAGCAAATTGAATTAGAAGCATTAGCCAATAATGAGCAAGAGCAATTATATGCCAAGAATGAATTTGTAGAAAGAATTAAAAGAGTTGATGCAGAGGGAGCACAAGACTTACTAATCCAACAAAAGGCAAAGTTAGATGAGCAAAATTCTCAACAAATAGCAGCGTATAATACAGGGATAGAACAAATGAAAATGGAGGTTGAGAAAGCGCAGAAAGAATTAGCTGATTGTCAAGATGAAGCAAAGAAACAAGAACTACAAGCCAGCATTGATAATACAAATGAACAAATAAGAATTAAAGAAGAAGAGCGGGATAAAGTTCTTGAAAAGCAACAAGAAACATGGCAAGGCTGCATAGATATTGTTGAAGAAATGAATCCAGAGTTAAAAGGTAAAATAAATGAATTTACAGGTGAGCTATTAAGTTATGAAGATGAAGTTGCTATAAAACAGCTAGATTCAATGAGACAAAAGTTTGATATGCTTGATAGTGTTACTGCTGATGGATGGTATCGTATGTTAAATACGACTACTGGTAATATGGAAAATATTTATGTAAATATAGATGAAAATACTGGTAAAATAATAGGTTGTTGGAGTGATACAGCTTCAAAATGTGGAGCTAGTACAGATAGTATGGCTCAATCTACTAAGGAATTAGCAGATGAAACTTCACAAGATTTAATTTCTATGATTAATCTAACACAACAACATGGTACATGTACAGTAGATACTAAAAATCAAGTTGTTGATGCATATGGAGAAGTTATAGGAACGCTTGAAAATGTAAAAGGTAAGCAAGGCGAAGTACAACAAGGA
>ERZ781272.850-NODE-850-length-14796-cov-5.102571_pt1 | contig 14796 bp, 24 predicted proteins | sample MGYA00375850_ERZ781272 | MGnify/ENA primary metagenome ERZ781272 (study PRJEB29790, sample SAMN06051246) | human gut metagenome | host: Homo sapiens | place: USA: Cincinnati, Ohio | collected 2013-06-21 | study: EMG produced TPA metagenomics assembly of the Gut...
TTTTATAAATGGAACTTATAGTATACTTATAGTTCCATTTATCACTACGGAACTATTAATACAGAATGCTGCTTTATAAAAGTAGTAGTTTTTTCATATAATATTGTACAATTATACATATATTTTAATTATTTGTTATAATCTACATAACTCATTTAACAAATATGGTCTTAAATAAATACTTTCTTATGGGAAACAGTTATTGAACAGGTATCAAGCTCTTAGATTCTCTCGTATTAGAAAAGTAAATAGTTCCCTAGCAAGATATGAAAGACAACAAAAGTACTTATGCAATTGCTTACAAATCAAAATCAATGCTAGTTTCAAAATACCCTAAATTATTAAACTCAGTTCTACCATATATAAAAAACTAACTTAAATAGTTCAGAAATCATGAAACTAGGTATACAGAATTAGGAATAGTAAGCAGTAATGATGATATAAACTCAACAGTTGTTCTTCATTATTTTATTCATAAGGAAAGAGTGTAAATTAATCTGTGCTTTAGAGTAATTTCGTTCCTCTATAGAAATGGATTTATTTTATAGTTGATTCCCATAAATCCAAAAGGAAATATATATAGATTCAAGCTCTTGGGGTGGCAATCAGAATACACAATCATATTTAGATATTATCAAAACAGCTTTACAGAATTGCAGGCTGGTTTCCTTTGAATATATAGCTCATCACGGAAAAAAAACTGTACGGACAGTTGAGCCGTATCAGCTTGTTTTAAAAAGCGGTCATTGGTATTTTCAAGGATATTGCCTTATACGGAATGATTTTCGCTTGTTCAGATTATCCCGCATATTAAACTTACAAATAAAACAGGAAATTTTTACACCACGGGATTATCAAAAACCGATATTAAACTTTGAGGAAATTCTGCAAACCATGCAAACGGAAATAAAAATTCGTATTCATAAATCAATCATGGACAGGGTACTTGATTATTGCACTTATGAACGCTTTTCGCCTAATGGTGACGAACATTACATTGTTGACTTTCCGTTTATAGAAAATGAATATTATTACGATATTCTTCTTGGTTTTGGTAACAAGTGTGAGTGCTTAGAACCGTTACATATCCGTGCCGAAATGAAGCGTAGAATACACGATATAGCTGCCATATACGAAAATTAGACATAATTCATTTAACAAGATATAAATGATGAATGGGATTTCGGCATAGGCATTGAGGGAAAATCCCCAAATTTGGATTTTCCCTCAATAGTTGTCTGTTGGTCTTTGGTTCAGAATCTAATTACCATTTGAAGTTACCGACGACACTTCGTCTGACACTGAATCATTTCTTACAGCTTCAGCAGTCGGCATATTATTTTCAGTGTCCTGCTTTGAATTTTTATTCAGTGCATTTGTAGGCTTAGAAATTTCTAAGCTCATAGTGGTTTCCATTCCCCCGATATTCATTGTCATTACAAGCACTCTTGAACCGTCCGGCTTAACAATAATTTCTGTTTTTGATTTGGATTCCTGACTATCTGCTGACTCTGATTCCTCGTCTGAAAAGAATTTCCCGTTTTCTATTGGCTGGGTTGATTCCTGTGCCGCTGATATATCTTTTCTCGAATATACGCCCATGCCATAAATATCAGCTATATTTTCGCTCACATAATTATCCTGTCCTAAAACGGCATATGCTTTCCTGCTATTTGGGGGTACATTCGTACCAACCATATCCTCCATTCTGCTTGCAAATTTTATTCTTGAATTATTCTTTTGCCCCTTACTCGCAAAATTATCTGTTTCTGTTGTTCTCCGGCTGCTGTTTGTGTAGATATATGTATTTATTCCCATACCATATACACCGTTAGTATTCATTTTTTCTCCTTTCCTGTAACAACACGGCTACATTAAACACATCTTTCTTTACGTTAATGTCAATATTTCCCATATATTTATCGGTTCATGTTTTACATTGAATGAGCCAATGTCATGTAAAAATATATCCTTTTCTCACTTGTTTCTTCAAAATTCGTAATTTATGCTATCATTCATTTTTTGTGTTCAAGGCAATATCTAACTTCTTTTTTTCTTCAACAAGTAAACTATGATAAAAATAATTTATATACTTGATGTTTTCTTGAGAACAATAACTATCTATATCAGCAGATAATCGTTTCCAGTATTCCATGCTTTTATTGTTATATATTTCTTTATACCTACTTAAATGTTGCGGATATTTTTCAGAGATATACGACAAAATCTCTTGTTAATAATTTCCTCTAAGATTCAAATTTTCAAACCAGTATTCACATACAAAATCTGTTGTTGCTTCAATGATTTTCTTAAAATCTGTTATGTACGGAAATATAGGTGACATAAATAAAACAGTGTAAATTCCCTGTTTTCGCAATTCCTTTAAGGCAGCAATCCTTTTTGTAATGCTGCTGGCATTATCCATATCGTTTTGAAATTCGTTATCTAAAGTGTTAATAGAAATTGCAACTATTAAATTTTTCAATTCTTTTAGTATATCAATATCCCTTAATATCAAATCAGATTTTGTGGAAATTGTAATCAAACAATCTGCTTGCTTTAATTGGTCTAAAACATTTCTTGTTAGCTGATATTTAGCTTCAAAAGGATTATAGCAATCTGTTACCGAAGAAATAAATACAGATTTATGATACAACTTTTTTACGCTAATTGTTTTATCACAACGCTTTATATCAATAAAATTTCCCCATTCTTCTGTGTGTCCTGTAAATCGTTTCATAAAACGGGCATAACAGTATTTGCAAGCATGAGGACACCCAACATAAGGATTGATTACATAATCACTGGCTGGTAAATTGGATTTTGTAATCAAGTCTTTTGTAATAATTTCTCTTTCTATTATTTTCAAGCTAAATCACCCCCATGAAATAAGCAAAAATATACTTTTTCGTGTTTACAATAAATAATTTCTTCTCCATGAAAACAGCTAAAATCTCCATGTATTTGACAATGGTAGGCATAATCGCCTCCTAATATATAAGTGTAGGGTTTCAGTACCCAACAGCCAGTTGGGACTTAATCCTCTCATTGTTTAAGCTGTATAATGAGCAGGCATTGGTGTGATGTTTTCTCCTTGGACCATCAGGTGTCCGCCAGAAAGCCAGTCACCCAGCCTATCATTTGCAGCTGTTCGATTTATGCAGGTTGGACTGTCCATGTACATGTCCGTTTGATACCCCTTTCGATTTTGGACTTTAGGAGCAGTCAGACGGCGCTGTCAGCGCCCACAGGACTTTCACCTCCGCATGGTCTATGCAACCCCACCCATTGCGTGCGACGCTCAGAGTGCTCAAGCTTTGGCTGTGAGGGTGTATCATTATCAGACAACACAGGTCATGGCTAAGAAAAGTGACAAACTTTCTTCTACGGACTCTGGCATGGTATCGCTCGCTTTGCTGACAAAAGGTCATGGCGTGCCAATCCATACGGCTCACTGGCTGTCAAACGTATCTGACTGCTGTATTCACTTGTCAAAGAGCTCTTGAAAGCGGTTCTCCCTCTTTCTGCTATTAATACAAATAAGAGGTTCATTTCTGGCAATCATGGCTCGCTTTTTCACTTCATATCAGTACAAAAATCCAATGTCTGCTAACCTGCGATCGAGAAAGTTTCCTCTTTCGCTCAATAACTGTCCACTAACAAGGCATTTGTTGCATAAAATCAAAAAATACCGTCATTTTCTGATGAAACGGCGGTATCTATCCTGTACTCTGGCGTTGATTTTTCAAGTTGTAATAAATGTCTGTGTTTCTTTTTTAGGTCTGCATTATCCAACATATCACGGAGTATCGTTGTATGGTTCTGTTTGTCCAGTTCCTCAACCATTCTCAATGTAGGGGCAACTTGCCTATGTAGCCAGTTCAAAGCTTTTTGCAGAGTAAACGGTTTTGGCTGTGTAGTCAGCTTTATCTTTTCTCTATGTTCCCCTATGAACCACGCCCAATCTGCGTTGATTTTCCACTGGCTTTTAGGTTTTCCGTCCTCACGGTCAACAAAACGGAGATAGTGGTTGATAATGGAAAAGGCTGTACGTTCCACGTCATAATAGGTCAGCATATCTACAACAGCGTGGTAGGCTCGCTCATTCTTCAGGCGTATCTCGAAACGGTTCTTGATTTCTGCCATTTCCATATCCATACCGTTTATGGTACTGTTCATGGTCTTTTTCATAAAGGCAGAAATACAATTCACTTTTTGTAGAGCCAATATAAAGTGTATTCCCTGTGCTTTCTGGAATATCATCTCCATTTTTCTGTGTACCCTTATAGTCTTTTTCCCCACGGAAACGGGAAACGGCTTCGCCATGCTCCCATTTTTCAATCAGTTTTGGAATCCAAGATACCCACACGGTCATTGACCGCAAGGTCAAGTCGCTTTATCACACCGCCGGCAGTAAGACAATCCATCATAAAATCATACCGGCTTCTCTCCTGCGCTAGCAGATAGCTTTCCATCTGGCGACAGCCTTTGCCTTTCAGTTCCATGAGAACGCCAAGCACTTCATTATAAGAAACCATGACTTGAATATCACCCAAGCTGTAACTTTCCTCATAACCGTATTTTCCATATTCCTCATGAAGAAAATATTTCTCTTTAAGGCGATGGTTTTCTGTATCACTGTCTGCACGTCCGTAGTGGGGAAACGGACACGGAAGTAATCAATCAGCAGAAACAGCGGTTCTTCTGGATTAAAGCGTTCTAACTGCTTCTGGATTTCTTCTTTCAAGGCTTCTGTAAGCTGTACTTTGCCATTTTCAATACGGTTATAATATTCACGACTGATACCGCAGGCAACCGCCAGCCTTGACTGTGATACGCCATAGCGTTCACGTTTTTCTTTCAGTTCTTGTATAAAATCATTATTCATAATCACTCGTCCTTTCAGCGCACAAAAAAGACAGCCGATAAATCATCAACTGCCTTAAAATATGCTGTATTCTATTTTGTATCTGTGAAGTAAGCGCATTTTAAATCAAATCTTTGAAAATGCCGTTAAACCGCATAAACAAAGGACTTTTGCGCCTTACGGAATATAGTTTCCAGTTTATTATGCCCCCCTTGTTAGATAACGGGGGCTATAGTGGGGCTCGCAAGCTCGCCCCACCGTCAGAGTGAACCAGCCGTTTGCCAACAAAGTTGGCATGGCTTGATGTCTTACGACCGCCACCACGTCTGGATCACTCCGGCGGTATCGTTGGTTTTCTTGCTCTTTCCTCATTTTCCGTGTACTTATATCCAACACCTCTGACAGTAATATATAGCGTGGTCTTTCCGGCTCTGGCTCAATCTTCTTTCTCAATTTGCGTATGAATGAAGTCAGATTGTTTGGGTCTGCCGGATAATCATATCCCCATACATTTTCGTAAATCTGTTCTTTTGTAAACACCTGTCCTCTATGAGAAATGAGGAAATAAAGTAAATCAAATTCTTTTGCTGTAAGCTGTATGACATTACCTGTTTTATCTGCCACAGTGCGAGTAAAAGGATTGATTACAAAATCTGTTCTGCTTTGTTGTATCAGAGCAGGAGCGGTACATATCTTTTTCGATAGCCATTCAACTGTTTGTTGAAAATAATGTTCTTCATTATCCCAAAATCTACGATTAATATTTTCCCATAGTATCACCTGCACTTTTAAAAGTGTTATTTTTCAAAAATCAAGTCAATTCTTCTAAAGCCGCCGTGTGCATCTATTAAAGTAGGAATAAAGCCGACATAAGAATATCCCTCTTTAGCGTATTTGTTGATTATTTCTTTTGGTTCAGAAGCAGAATGGAATAACACACCTTTTGCTTCAAACTTCACTTCTACATACTTATATTCTTTCATAATCATCAATACCACCTTTCAATTATCTAAATGTTTTTCTAATTTCAGTCAATTCTTCTTCATTTTCAACCCAGTTTTCTACATATCCACATGTGCAACAAACATAGGAATTACAGGAATTTTTCCAAATAGCGTATAAGTGCTTGTGTAAATGTTATTACCACTGGCATGACGTTTAGGGTTATCTGGAATACGAACAATATCCGTTGAACCACATTTAGGACATGATTTAGTATTTTTCATTTATATCCTCCTCACATCAGAAATTACTTTTTGTTACGTTTGATAAAAAACCATTACGCAAACACAATCAAACCAAAGACACATAAAATTCTTTCCATAAAACCACCGCTTTATATACCTTTCTTTTTATCCTCTTTTTTCTTTTTACGTTCCTTATATATCTTATTCCTTAAAGGTATGCCACCACATAATAGCAGTACAACAGCTAATACTGTAAAATCCATATACTCACTCCTTTTTTTAAAATTCTTTCTTATTCATAATTGACAAACTAATTTTCATTGAAACTAGCAACATTAGGAGAGCGATTATAATTATGATAACAATAAAAACTCCCATGCTAATAGTTGGCAAATTGTCCAAAATATTAACTAAATCAATATGGAAAATAGCTTTTGCCCCTTTCACGATAACAAGAGCGATTACTGCCAAAGCTCCAAATGCCCCAATCATAGCAATTCTTCCTTTATCGCCACCAAATTTTAGTTGAAAAGGAAGCATGATTGCTTGAACGACAATCATAATAGGTAGAATTATCAATGAACCCTGTATTAAATCTGCAATAGGTAATGTATCTTTCAATACAGTTGCAATTATTCCTAAGACAGTTGCTAAAATCCACGCCATACACCCAAATAATAAACCAAGAGAGTATTTTTCAATCACATAATTATTACGGGTGATAGGTAATGTGAATAGAAACGCATTTCCATTATCAAAATCATCATAACTTATTGTACTTACTGTAAAGAGTGATACAATGAAACTCAGAAAACCTAAAGGGAATACCACATCATCAGTAAATATCATCATTCCGATTACAATCGCCAGAATGAGCAACAGGAAATTTTTCTGTAACATCATCAATTTAAAATCTTTTACTAATAAACCTTTCATTGTTCTGTCCCCCTTATCATCATAGTAATGACCTCATCTATTGTGCCTTTTTCAATAGCAATTTTAGGATAATTCTCAATATAATACTGTTTCTGATTTGTCAGACAGCTATATCCATATGTTTCTTTTTTGGAACGCAATATAAACTGTTTATCTAGCTTGCTGTATTGCTCTGCGTCCACTTTTAACAAGGCATAATCACTAAGAAGAACGTCCGTATCTTCATGTAAAATAATTCTCCCGTCATGTATCATGTACAGATCGTCACACAATGACTCCAAATCGCTGGATATATGAGAACTAATTAAAATGGAGCGTTCTTCATCTATTTCCAGAAATTCTCTTAACATTTCAAGTAATTCATCTCTCGCAATTACATCTAAGCCTGCTGTCGGCTCGTCCAGTATCAAAAGTTTTGCATTATGTGAAATAGCAACCAGCACTTTTAATTTCGCTTTCATTCCCGTTGAAAACTCTTTTATCTGCTTATTCATAGGTAATTGACATCTCTGTACCTGTTCTATGAATAATGACTTGTCAAATTTTGAGTACATATTCTGCAATATAGGGATAATATCTTTTATTTTCAGATAACCACTAAAACCAGAGTCAGACAATACAACACCCAAGTTCTCTTTATCTTTTGCTGTGAAGTCTTTCATATCTTTTCCAAGTATTGTAATGTTTCCGCCGTCGGTTGAAATCAAACCTAGTATTGCCTTAAATGTTGTACTTTTTCCAGCTCCATTTTGTCCAATCAAGCCTGTTACACAACCAGACATAAGCTCTAATGAACAATCAAGAGAAAAATTATCGTAATGCTTTTTCAAATGTTCAATTTTTAACATACATCAGCCCTCCAATACCAACTCGAATAAACTTTTTATATCTTCATCACTAATACCACAACGTCTGCCTTTTTGGATAGCCTGCTCTAAATCTGCTTCCAGCTCTTTTTTCTGTTCTTCCAAAAGAAGTTCTGTATTTGTAGCTGCTACATAAGTACCTTTGCCATGCACTGTAACCGTGAAGCCCTCACTTTCCAAGTTGTCGTAGGCTTTCTTTACTGTCAAAGCACTTATTTTTAGTTCCTTAGAAAGAGTACGGACAGACGGAAGATTGTCGTTTTCCTTTAGTTCCCCATTGCGTATGAGCATTTTAATCTGGTCAACAATCTGTTCATAAATGGGAACCATTAGGGAAGTATTGATTATAATTTTCATTCTTTATATCCTTCCTCCTTTTCCTGATAACAGTATATAACAGTTTAAAACCGTTGTCAAGTGTTATATGGTGTTTGTTTAAAATTCTTTGATATAACAAAAAAACATGCAAATCAATATAGAAAATGCATGTTAAAAATGGTACTGTTCTAATGTAAATTAGATATTATAAATATTTTTCACGCAAGCAGGTATTCCATGGATTGTTTCTAATATCCTTTAGTTTGGGAAACTCAGTTTTCCCACTTTGTAACAGATTGCCGTGAAATATTTAATTTTGCAGCTAACTCTTCTTGGGGTATTCTCATTTGTGTTCTTAATATCTGCAATTTTTCTTTAAATTCCATGTTACTATCTCCTGTCTAATTATACACAATGAATTACCGATAGACAAATTACTCTTGCGTTCATATTTTGCAACTGTTGGTTGCCAAAAGAAATAATACAAATAATTTGATGATATAAGGAATGAGGGGGGATTCCGTAGTCGTCGGCATTGTGGGAATGTGTATAACTGGCTATCTTATGGAACTGTGGGAAACTCTGTTTGCAGAATGTGGGAAAGCTGCACTTTAGCTTTTCCATGTTCTGCAAACAGAGTTATCCATAGTGGAATAGCCTGTTATGCACATTTCCATAATGCTTGTCTTTTGGTCTTTGGTTCGGAATAGTGTGGTGCTGGCGGTCTATCTCTTGTTTTCGGTTTCTTGCTTCTTTACCCTACATGAGCATTGGCTCCTGGATTGTCGTTTCCGTACCCTTCCAGAAGATTGATTACTCCCCATACTGCAAGCCCGGCTCCGATAGCCACGACCAATGTCTGTAAAATACTAATTGCTGATGAAAAAAATGCCATAAAATATACTAAAACCCAAATCAGAAATGAACAGGATTCTCTTATCCTGTTTCTGCACAAAAGAAAAACCGCCAGAATGCTCTGACGGTCCGCCCTCTCTTATTGGATTTTCCTCCTTCTTTTTTATAATGATGAGCATTACCGTTATCCATGCTCTTACTGTTCTCTGCCATCTTTCTCCACTATTTCATCCTTATCCGTTTCACTCCCATCTACCTCATATAAATCAAATTCCTCCTTCATCCTAATCTTCAACTAATATTTTCAATAATAAATTTCTACATTATACGTGTTTTTCTCGGTGTAATCTGATAATTTTTTATATTGTTTTTTATTATTATCTACTTTACTAAAAATAAAAGCGATAAAACTGTAATAGCTTTACCGCCCGTGATTAAAAATCATTATGTAATCGTATTAGACAAACTGGATTTTTTCTATTTCTTTTCCATTATGAAATTTGTGAGGAAAATCCCTTGTCGTTCCACTTGTTGTTCTTTTATAGTTTTAAAACCTCTTTTTTCAAAAAAAGGACGTGCTGTAATTGAAGCATGAGTAATAATGCCTCCTTGAACCACTTGTTCTAATTGGTTGCAAATAGCTGTAGCAACTCCCTTCCCTTGATAATCTGAATGAACAAACAATCGGTCAAGATAACCTGTTTTATCTATATCTCCAAATCCTACAATGATTTTATCATCAACAGCAACAACGCTGTAATGTTCTTAAAGTGACTGATTCCATTTTTCTAAATCCACTTTTCCAGTTGCCCATACATTCAACTGTTCTTTTGTATAATCTTTTGCATTAACAGTATGAACCGTATTATAAAACAGTTCCGCCAATTCTTTACAATCTGATTGTTGATAACGTCTAATCTCCACCCAATTTATCCTCCAAATTCAAAATTATCCGTCCTATCAAGATTTTGTTAATCTGGGATTATCACTGTATTTTGTAATCAGCTATTATCGTGTGATTAAGCATGGGAAAGTGTCGGAAACATAATTTTGTTTTCTTTAAAAATATTATCTTTTTCTGAAAAAACAAAAAGCGTGTCCTCACTTTCCCTTTCCTCACATATACAGCTATCCAAATTCTTTGGGGTAAAGCCTAAAAGTACAGTGGTTGTATCAGTATCCGCAACAGATGAAACAATTTCTTTTAACGTGCAATTTGGCAATCCGAAAATATCGAAACAAAATAGAGTATTTTCATTTTGCATAGCCACACATACTGTATCCAATCGCGGAGAGTAATACACGCAATTTTTCATAAATGCTCCACAATAAAACATTAAAAGCCCATAATTATCATTCATGGGAAGAGCAGAAAATGGATTTGATTTTTGATAACAGCGTTTCAATATGTTTCTGTTTTCTTCTTTGCCCATATCCAGTTTTACAAAGTCGCTTTTCATTGCTGAAATAGACATATTGCATTGGTATTCCTTTTGTTTAATAAATGCAAATTTAGGATAAAAGTCTAATGTGGTTCCATTAGCAAAAAGATAAATACTATCACATCTATCTTTCCAGTCGGAAATGATTTCCTTTATCAATCGAGAAGAAAGACCGTTGTTCCGGTATTCTGGCTTTGTCATAACTGTTCCGATTTGAATATAGCGTTTTGGAGTTCCATTCCAAACGGTATCTATGATATTAACCGAAGCATTTGCAACAACTACACCGTCACTCACCAAAACATAAGGGATATATTTATCTGTCCAAAACCCATTTTGATACCAACTTTCAAAAGACAAATCAAATACTTCAACAGCTAAATCAATAAAACTCTTGCGTAACTTTTCGTCATCTCTGACCTGCTTAACCAACTGATAGTCCATAAAAACACTTCCTCCCTTATTCATTTCTTCGTGTGGAGAAATCTCCATAATTTCATCAAAAGTAACATTTAAAACCATGCAGATACGGATTAAAACTTCCATGCTTAATAATTCGTTTTTTGATAACTTTTCCAATGTTGTTGGACTTAGTGAAGCCAATTTTCTTAAATCTGTTTTATTCATATCTCCGTCAATCAACAACTTGAATAATTTTTTGTAACTTACTTGCATGGATACTTCGTCGAGTAGACTTTGTCTCGACTTTTCACTTCCTTTCATCTATTTTATTTTGCGATGAGAGGTTTAAGTCTCAAAAGCCCCTCACAGAACCGCACGTGCCCTATTAAGGCATACGGCTCTTCAATAGGCCATTCGCCTAATAAGCACTTGTTACATATATCTTTGGAGTTTCCAGTGGGTGTACCTTTAAAATCTCCCGATACTTTCTCCATGTCAGCCAGTAGGACTGGTCTCTGCGACGCTTACTCTTCCATAGTTCCTGCCTTACATACACAAAATATTTTATGAGGCCTATATAATTCCCATAGATTCCATAGTAGCGATAGTGCCCTGTCAGTTTCACATTTAGCGCTTCTATCGTTTCAGCTATGCTTTCGTGCATGTGTTCCCATATCCATTTCCTGACTGCCTCCCGTTTCATTTTCAGCTTCTTTTTACTGGTTCTCTGCAGTACACAGTATTTCCCCCAGTGGCTTACCGCATTATAGCGCGTAAATCCTAGAAAATCAAAGCTTTCTTTTGTTCCCTTGTATCTTCCAAAGGGAAGTATCCTGCTTTTATCCTCTGCGATTTCCAGTCCGAATTTCTTCAGTCTCTCAATCAGAAGCTGATAGAACTTCCGTGCTTCATTCTCGTATTGGAACAGACATACAAAATCATCTGCGTAACGTACCATGTACATCTCTCCCTTAAACTCGCGCTTCTTCACATAGTCAAACCACGTGTCTAAGGTGTAGTGCAGGTACACATTTGCCAGCACTGGCGACATCAGACCGCCCTGCACTGTTCCCGATTCTGTTTCCAGCCGCTTCCCGTCTTCCATGACTCCGCCTATAAGAAACCGTTTGATATATCGTATAAAGTTCTTATCGGCTATGTCACATGGGAGAGGGTGAGATTTTCCGGGCAGTCCACGGACACAGCGATTTGTTTTTTCTCCACCGCATACACAATCCCGCTCATGGCCTGAGCCACAGTATCAAAAAGGTAGCCCGGTTTCTTATCCAACTGAATGACGCCCGTTTCCAGACGGGAGGTTTTCACGAGTGCCTGAAATAGAAAATCCAGCTTATCCGTTTGGGTGCGAATACCCCGGATGAAATCGGTGCGCTCTGCTTCGGCCATAGGCTTTTCCAGCAGAGTGTCCGTTGCCATTTTCAGATTGCTCACCGGCGTTTTCATTTGATGGGAAATATCCGACACCAGGGCTTGAAGCTCCTGCCGTTCTTCATCCACCTTGCGCCGGTTCTCCTGCATAATCTGATAGAGGCGGGAAAGCCGGCGACTAATACGGGCCAGCATGGTTTCGCTGTCCTCCGCACGTTGGGGTGCGACCTCACCCTCAATCATGTGGTCGAGGGTCTGGCATAGGTCAGAGGTAAACAGGGACAGGCGCTTTCCAAACACCTGCGTCAGCAGAAAAAACCAGACAAGAGCGCAGAGAAACAGCGCACCGCCCGCAAGCAGTACCGCTGGTTGTTTTGTCACAAGGAACAGGGCCAGCGTGATCGCCGTCATGGAAAGCAGCAGACCAGCCATCACCAGACAGAACAGCTTTTTTACCGATAGGCCTTTGAGCGTCATTTCTTCTCGCCTCCCGTCCATTGATAGCCCATGCCGTAAATCGTCTTGATATAGGGCGCACCGCCGTCCGATTCGATCTTGCTGCGAATACGGCTGATAGAGGTTGTCAGGGTGTGTTCGTCAACAAAGCGCTCGTCCACATCCCACAGCTTTTCCAAAAGTTGCTGGCGTGTAAGTACCTGCTTCGGATTTTTGCGGAACAGGTTCAGCATTTTATACTCCATCGGGGATAAGGACAGCGGCTTTCCGTTCAGGATTGCAGCCTGCTCGGAAAAATCCAGAAACAGCCGTCCATCGTCGTAAATATCCTTTGCGGGCTTATGGTGTTCCAGCATGGCGAACATGGCTTTGATTTTCCGCTGCAAGGCTCCAATCACAAAGGGCTTTGTGATATAGTCCACCGCGCCTACCTCATAACCCCGTATCTGGTCGCTCTCCTGATCGTTGGCGGTCAAGAAAATTACAATGGTGTCCGGGTGTTCCGGCTTCATCAACCGACACAGCTCATAGCCGTTGCCATCCGGCAGGTTGATGTCCAGCAGGACTAAATCAAATTCCTGCGTGTGCAGGGCTTCGGCTGCTGTCCTGGCGTTTAAGGCAGAGGTCACGCCGTAGCCGTCAGCAGTCAGGTTGTAGGCTAACATCTTATTCAAAAAACTGTCGTCCTCAACAATTAAAATCTGCTTCATATCGTCACTTCCTTTGCTTTTTGCAGATAGTATAACAAGTAAATGTCCGCCAAATGTTACAGCGGAACATTTTTATTTTCTTTTTTTCGTCCGTCAGCCGGTTTTTCTGCATTTTTAGGTATCAGCCAAACCCGGCTAAGATGTACCACACCATCAATTCTGTTTTCCGCACAAAGTTTCTGAATCCGCCGCTCGGACAGTTCCCACTTTTTTGCAGCTTCTTGTACCGTCATATATTCAAACATAGCAAACCTCCCACAAAATATTCACTATATATTATAGTCGGTTGACCGAATAATAGCAATGCACTATTTCTGATTAATCTTATATCCATATATATCTACAAAATTTCTAAATGTACTCACTCAATTTATAAATAACGAAAAAGGGCAGGTATCAATATAACTACTTATTTTAACAAGCTAACAAAATATTTTATCAAAATATATACCGCACGAAGTATGTCCCATACGATTACTACCTCACCGATCAGACAGCCTACAATTATATTCATTGCCCAGACACCGGCAATTCCGCCTATGTCAAAGTTCTTAGGCAATAACCAGATACACATTCTATGAATGCCAAATGGCATACCAACAATCATCCATATTTTCCACCACTCTGTCTGTCCCAAAGATACACAGAAATAATATGCAATCCATGCCCATGCTACCAGAAACAGCATCGGTAATATTGTTTTCTTCATAAGTTCCTTGCCCATCATTCAATCTCCTTACTTTTTTCCTTCTTATCGTTGAGTATCAATTCCTTCAACTACTTTCCTTTATCTGGCTGTTGTTCAAACCATTCTCTAGCCTCAGTATCCGCTAAACTAAATTGCAATGTAAATTTTCTAACTTTGTGTCTATAAGCCTCTTAAGCTTCCTTCCTTTTTTCAATCTCTCAGCTTCTGTTAATGTAGCTTTCCTCATTATACTGCTCCCTTTCTACTTCTTCATATCAACATACAATGTAAGATTTGTTTAAAAACACTTAATCTACAGTGTCTAATAAAAATATTGATGTCAATATTAGAAAAGAGTTGCCAGCATATTCACGCATTAGCAACTCTTTTCGTAATTTCCCTAATATTATGATAATTTACTTTCCTACCTTCTCAACATCCATAATCCTGTAATAATGTTCCATATTCAGACTCAATTTCACGTATGAATCTGGCTTTCGTTTTCGGTTGCTCAAGAGACAGACAGTTTCCACATACAATATCCAAATATACAATTCAAGTGGTTATATCTGAAACGATTTTATAATCTTGCATAAGTTTTGACTTTACTAAATCATATTCTTTCTCAGAAATCATTTTACGGGCAAGAAGTTGGTTCAACATGGCAATCTGCATACTAT
>ERZ781272.851-NODE-851-length-14794-cov-5.072597_pt1 | contig 14794 bp, 11 predicted proteins | sample MGYA00375850_ERZ781272 | MGnify/ENA primary metagenome ERZ781272 (study PRJEB29790, sample SAMN06051246) | human gut metagenome | host: Homo sapiens | place: USA: Cincinnati, Ohio | collected 2013-06-21 | study: EMG produced TPA metagenomics assembly of the Gut...
TGTGCCGGGGCTGCCTGACCGCTTAACAAGGGTGGGAAGATTCAAACGGTATTAACAAAGCATATCCCGGGTATGGGGCCGTATTATGTATCCGGTACAGATACCTTTCTGGAGCTGGTATAAAGGGCTGCAAAATCCGGAATGTTTGTAGAAAAAAAGTACAGTGCTTCGATAGAATCATATTGTTATATAAACATAATAAAACTTATATTGCGGAGCTCAGGCTGAGATCATATAATTTTTATATAAAAGCAGGATCATACGAAAACAAAAAAGTAAAAGGAGACAAGAGGAGGATGATACCTGAAGTACGATATGAAAACGAGATTGCCACTTTATATGTAGGAGGAAAGCCGTTCTTTGCCCTGAGCGGTGAAATCCACAACTCCAGCTCCAGTTCCCTGGCATTTATGGAGAAGGAAGTCTGGCCGAGGTTAAAAGAAATGCATATGAACTCTGTGATCGTGCCGTTATCCTGGGAGACCATGGAACCGGAAGAGGGAAGGTTTGATTTTGCATTGCTGGAGGGACTGATCAAACAGGCAGGAGAAAATCAGATGCATTTGATCTTTCTGTGGTTCGGTCTTTGGAAAAATGCAGAATCTATGTATGTTCCGGGATGGATGAAGAAGGATACGGATACTTATTTCCGTGCAAAAAAGGTGAACGGGGAACCGCTTAATACTATTTCGCCATTGTGCCGGGCTGCCGTTGAACGGGATGCAAATGCTTTTTCTGCTGTTATGAAGCGGATAAGAGAGCTTGATGGAGAGAAATCGACAGTCATTATGATGCAGGTAGAGAATGAGATCGGTTTGCTGGGAACAGCGCGGGATTACAGTGATGCTGCAAACAGAGCGTTTGCTGGAAATGTACCGGGGGAATTAGCGGAGAAACTGGGCATCCGTGAGGAAGGTTCCTGGAAAGAAACCTTCGGAGAGGATGCGGAAGAAGCCTTTATGGCATATTCTTTTGCAAAAGCAGTGGAGCAGATTACTGCAGCCGGGCGAAAAGAATATCCCTTGCCTTGCTATACAAATGCATGGCTGAAACAGTATCCGTGGTATGCCGGATCTTATCCGTCTGGAGGCCCGGTGGTAGAAATGCAGAAAATATGGCGTGCAGCAGCTCCGTCACTGTTTACCTTTGCACCGGATATTTATGTTCATTATGTTGCCGATACCATGGATGCTTACAGTTCCAAAGGAAATCCGCTTTTTGTACCGGAAGTGCGTAAGGATTCCGTAACTGCGTCTTATTGTCTGTATGCCTTTGGGCAGCACAATGCAATCGGCTATTCTCCGTTTGGGATTGAAGACCTTGCCCTGGACCCAGGTGAAATGGATATCCCTCCTATGGAGGTAATGATGGCTTTGAATATTGATCCGTCGGCGTTTGATATCGCAGGAAGCAGGGAATATCTGAGCCGTGTTTATGAATTGATGGAACAGATGAAGCCGCTTTATCTGAAATATCGGGGAACAGAGCATCTGCGCAGCTATGTAAAAAAGTCGGACACTGATTTCGGCGCGTTTTTACGATTTGAAAACTATGACGTTCAGATTGCATACGCGCCTAAAATGCAGTCACAGCCAATTGCGGCGGGTATGGTCTATGAACTGGAACCGAACAGGTTTTTAGTGATCGGTATGCAGTCCACATTAACTTTCATGTCAAAGTCCGGAGAAAATAAAAAGACAGAAATTCTCAAAATGGAAGAGGGAGAGCTTGAGGGAGGCACCTGGAAACCGGGAAGAATTCTTAACGGAGATGAAAAAATGTCTCTGAAAATGGGAGATATGGCTTCCTGCCGGGTGGTAGAGCTTTATAAATACTAAAAAGTGATTCCGTAAATACTTGGTTTTTACTGAGTATTTACGGAATTTTTATAATTGGAGGAGTGTGATTGCTTTGTGATTGCCTTCATAGCACAGCGATAAAATATGACCGCCAGCCAGCTTTTTCTGAAAACAGCAGATACGGGAATCAGAGCACAGGACTGCAAAGCCCTCTTCGCTTTTGCGGAAGGTAAAGGTGAAGTCAGTAAGAGGGACATCCACTCCGGTTCCTGTTTGCTTTACGTAGGCTTCTTTCAGGGTCCAGAAGCGGAAAAACCATTCCTGTCGGAGCTCCTGTATGCTGCCTGCGCTTTCCAGAAGGAGCTTTTCTTCCGGAGCCAGGGCTTTTTTGATAAGGATTTCCGGAAAATATCCGGGCATTTCCACATCAACCCCCACAGGAGTATTGTCGAAGGCGCACACTGCCAGTCCGTCACAGTGGCTGATATTAAAATGGATGCCGGGAAAGGCGGGGAGCCAGGGCTTGCCGTTTTTTGCGGCCTTCAGCTCTTGGTTCAGTTCGTTTTCCGACAGATGTATCCCATAAAGGCCGGATAGTCCCAGGAGAAGCAAACGGCGCCCCAGGGCATGTTCCTGTGCGCAGATGTCTGGTATTGCGGCGGAAACAGGTGTATAATGCTGGTAGTAAATGTCTGGCATGGCAAGCTCCTTTTCAGCGTGGAGTCTGTTGCTTTGGCTGTATGTAAAAACAATACTTCTGTCAAATATTATATTCTTATCATTGTAAGATGTCCAGGTCCAAAAATCTTAAATCTTATAAAAACGGCTCCAAATCTTATAAAGAGGTATGGAATCAGGCAGGAGTCCCGGGATAAATAGAATCATAAAATATGGAGGGAATGGCTTATGTATCTGGAAAAAGAGGAGGTTTCTTTATACTATGAAGTGCGGGGAAAGGGGGAGCCGCTGCTGCTGATTCATGGGGCAATCGTAGATGCAGACCTTTATCATGAGGCGGCAGAGCTTCTTGCGGCATATTATACGGTGGTCACCTTTGACCGCAGGGGAAATTCGCGCAGCGTGTGTAAGGGGGAGAGGACCTTTTCCATGGAGGAACAGATAGAGGATATCAGGGACCTGCTGGATGAGCTTCATATTGAAAGCACATATATAGTGGGGGCCAGTGCAGGTGCAGTGATCGGGCAGTGTTTCCTCCAGACATATCCCCGGCGGGTGAAGCATCTGATTATGTATGAGCCGGCCATGCTGGGGAAGATGATGGAAGAGCCGGCGGTTCGGCAGTGGGTGGAAGAAATGCAGTCGTTGATACAGGAACGGAAATACAGCTCGGCTGTCCTGAAATTTGCAGAGCATATGGGCCCTGCGGATGTACGGAGCCCCGGAAAAGACACCGCTGTTTTTTTTCGGGAGATGGGAAATCATGAATATACTCTGACGCAGGAGCTTCCTGCTCTGGTTACGTATTGTCCGGATATGGAAACAATGAAAGCAACAGCCAATAAAATTACGATCGGAGCGGGAGAGAAAAGCGGCAATACGGTTTATGCCCGTGCAGCCGTCAAGCTGGCAGGAGATATCGGGCAGACGCCTGTTTTTTATCCTGGCTCGCACAATCTGCCCCGTGATCTTCCGAGGGAATTTGCAATCTGCGTGCTGGGTACATTGATGTTAGCCGTACAGGATTGCGTTTAATTTCGCCGGGGATGCTTTTTTCTTAAGAAAAAACAGGCTGTTACGCCTGTTTTTCCATGGGAAGAAGCCTGTTAATGAATATGGTAACTACCAGAAGTACCGCAAATACGGGATAAGCATAGCGGACCTCTCCGAAAATATGCAGGCAGGCAGAGATCAGGAGGAAGGTCATCTGCCCGATCATGCTGATCAATGGAAACAGCACAGCATTTGCCTGTTTGAAATTGGTTCTGCCGAACACGGAGATTTCAAATGCAGAGAGGTAAATCTGCATCAGGGTAAGTACCAGTCCGAACATAGGAATGGAAAGGTATACCAGTGCCGGAATGTTGGTAAAATTCACGAGAAATGCTGCGGCAAACAGGGCGGCAAAGAGGCCGTAGGATTTCTTTGTGCCAAGCTTATTTTCTACGTATCCGACGATCATGCTGCCGAAGATTCCCATGACAGCCATGCAGGACATCATAAGAACTACGGTGCTTTCCGGTATGGGGCTGCCTTCATAGCGGGCCAGAAACTGCGCCATGAGACCGGTCTGGGTGAGGTTGCAGATGCCCATCATGCCCAGGATGCACCAGAAGGCTTTCATCTTCAGAAGCTGAGAGAGCGGAAGCTTATCCGTGTGCTCTTCCTCGGACAGGAATTGTGCCAGCTCCTCTTTTGCCATATTGTCCGGTGTTTCCCCGCATTCCTCCGGTGTATCACGAACCAGCAGGAAGCAGATAACCGCAGCGATGAGCAGAACTGCGCTGATCACCACAACGCCCTTTTTAAGCCCGAGAGAGCCTAAGAGGAAATTCATGACAGAAACCATGGTGATGGTGGCAATGGGCGGCCCTACGGTGACGATTCCCATGGCAAGCCCTTTTTTCTTTGGAAACCAGTTGGCAATGAGAGCGCTGGCCCCGAAAAAGGATATGGACTGTCCGCAGCAGATTGCCCCGAATAATCCAATGGTATAGATTCGGATACTGTCGGAGGAACCGTACAAAAATACGAACAGGGCGCTGGCGAGAAGCCCCAGGATAATAGAAAATTTCGGTCCCTTTTTTTCGCAGACCCGGCCAAGGAGCAGGTTGCCTGCAACACTTAAGCAGCCTGCCGCCGTTGCCAGATTTAATACCTTTGTATAATCCCAGCCGTTTGCAGCAGCAAGCTTCGGCAGGATAACGTTTTCTCCATCAGAGGTACATGCCGCTGTGAGCAGGTACAGGAAAAAACAGATAATGATAATAGACCAGCCTCTGCGGCTGAAATTGTATTTTTTCAAAATCGCACCTCTTTTTTATCATGTACGTCATCGTAATGTTGTATCAGCAGTGATCTCATAAGGCCCTTGCGGAATAACAGCCGGCATCCATGGCCTGACAGAGCGTGGCCGGAATTTTGCACTCACTGATGATCCAGCTCAAAATAAAGCGTGGTATATCTGTCCATAGGATAAAATTTTGCGTGTACCGGTACCGGAAGCTTTCCTTCGATTTCTTTGGCTTTCTTTTTCGTTATTCCGACGACAATGGCATTGGTCGAAGGGCCTTCTTTAAGCCGAACCGCACCGCCGACATAACGCTCGCCCTTTTCCTCCAGCTCCAGTCTGGCATTCATAGGACCGGTGAAGACAAAGCTTTTCAGCATTCCCTTTCCGCTTAAGGTCGTCCATTCTGTTTCATGATAACCGCAGCTATTGCAGGCAATATGGGGAGGAAATTCGATTTCTCCGCATTCTTTACATTTTCTGGCATAGATCACGCCTCCCTCCAGGCCTTTCCAGAATTTTTCAACAATATGTTCTAATTCCATAGACGATTCCTCCTTAAAAAGCTGTGCCCAGGATAATGGCGCGTACATTCTGTGCACCGCCGAAGCCTCTGAGCATGGTGTATTTGGGCTGCTTCCTGATCTGGCGTTCTCCGGCCTCTCCTCGCATCTGGATGACTGCTTCATAAACGTCTGCCATTCCGGATGCGCCGAAAGCATGTCCATAGGAGGCGCGGCCGCCGCTGGTGTTCATCGGTTTGTCGCCGTCATAGGCAAGTCTTCCTTCTAAGGCGTATTTCCAGCCCTCTCCTTTCGGAAGGTAGCCCACTTCCTCGGCTGCCAGGAAGGAGGATGGAAGAATGAAGTCATTAACCAGCAAAAGATCAATATCGTCAGGAGTCAGTCCGGTTACCTCATAAACCTGGCGTGAAGCTTCTGCCGTAGCTTTTTTCTCAAGATGCGGCACCATGGAATCCAGGACAGAAGCGCCCACGCCGAGAACCTCGATCGGCTTTGCGTTAAACTGCTTCGCGATTTCGGTAGGAACCACAATACATGCGGCAGCGCCGTCAGCACCTGGAGAATTGCTGGATACACGGAGATACTGGGTCATTTTCGGATTGTGCGGGGATTTCATATAATCCCATACATTGTCATAGCCTGCTTCCTTTGCAAGCTGGTCATAAGGAGTTCGCAGCAATGCACGCTCGTTCAGAGAAGCGGCGCGGCGGAAGTGATAGGCCGCATGGTTGAGTACATCGTCGATCTGGTCGGCGCTCAGTCCGTTTTCCTTTGTATAGTAATTGATCCAGTCATCATGATTCATGCCCGGGCCGCCGCCGAGGTATCTTCCGTAGGCCCGGTCAAAAATAGAATCCAGGTCCGGGAAAAGTACTTCAGTGGTCAGGGGGACTCTCAGGTGATCCGGTGTGTTTCCGTCCGGCATACCGGTACCCATTTCGCAGCAACCGGATAGAACGATGTCGTATGCACCGCTGGCTACGGCCATCACAGCCTCTTCCAGCCCGATATAACCGGTACAGCAGCCTTCGGAATGGGAGATGGAGCCTTTTCCTCGCATGCCGAACCAGTCCGCTACCTGAATATTCGGTGTGATGCAGTGATTCAATACATGTGGATTTGCCGAGCCGTGGAAAAAATACTGGACATCACGGGGTTCTACGCCGGCGTCCTTCATAGCGTCGAGAGCTGCATATCCGAACAGCTCTCCGTTTGTAAGACCTTTGCGTTTCGGGTCTTCTACAACATTCATAAACGGAGTGGCTCCAACACCGACAATGGAGACACTTCTCATATTTTTACCGAGCTTAACATTATTTACCATAGTCTGTCCTTTCTGCCTGCAAAAGCTTAAGCTTCTTCCATAACAAAATCAACCAGATCACCGATGGTGGCAAATTGTCCGAACTTTGCAACCGGGATCATGACATCATATTCATTTTCAACAGATGCGCTCATGGCGATTCTCTGCATGGAAAGAACTCCCAATTCCTCGGCAATGTTTGTGCTTTCGCTGATCTCTGAGGCATCCTTTTTGAATGCCATTGCTGCAAACTGAATGATGCTTGCAAGTACGTCTTCTCTGTTCATGTGTTTGTCTCCTTTTCTTTGTTTCGTAGTGTGAGTGCTGGCGTTTACTTCCCGGGAAGGCAGCGGCGGTTTTCCTGATGATTTCAGTATATCGAAAAAGCTTGAAAAAGAATGTGCCATATGGCACAATAAATATAAAATTTTACATGTAGAAGGAGGTACGGTCACATGAACCTTGTAAAAGATGAAAAGCTGCTAAAGAAAGCAGTGCAGGAATTAGGGCTGGAATCAAAATTCAGCACCGGAGAGCTGCATCTGAAGCTGTGCAGGTATCAAAAGGGAGAGCTGCTGTCCGGGCCGGATATCAAACAGAAATATCTGCTTTTTGTGGTGTCGGGGGCGGCACAGATTTACGGAGTGGGAACCGAGGGAAGAAAAATACCGGTAAACCTGGCGAAAAAGGGCAGTGTGATCGGGGATGTGGAGTTTTGTAACGCCAGAAATTCCAATTTGTTTTCCGAAGTGGTAAAAGAGGTACTGTGCATTGCCATTCCCATACGGGAAGACCGGGAGACTTTGGAGCATGATATCCGTTTTCTGCATTATCTTCTAAAAGAAATATCCCAAAAAGTATATCTTACCAGTGTATCCGAGACGACTGCCGTATCGGTGGAGGAAAAGCTTCTGCTTTATATGAGAGAAGAATGTAAGGAGCATACCTTAAAGGGAGTGGAACATGCAACGCTGCGGCTTCAGTGCAGCCGCAGGCAATTGCAGAGAGTCCTGAAGGGGCTGTGTGAAACAGGCAAAATCCGGAGACTGGGAAAAGGGATATACCGGTTAGAGTAAAATTGTTATATAAATATAAGAATTTTATGATTGAGGAAGACTCCGGCGTATTTTAAAATAAGTATCAGAAGCAGAAATGATACAGGAATAAAAAAACGGAGGTAGAAAAAATGTTGACAGAGGCACAGAATGCGAGAGTAGAGGAGCTGCTTTCCCAAATGACACTGGATGAAAAGATCGGACAGATGAATCAGGAATCCCCCTCGATTGTGGGTGGTTTTGATGTCCCCTTTCCGGAGCTGATTGAGATGCTCAATGACGGGCGTATTACACAGGAAGAATTCGGAAGGATCATGTCCACAGCAGAACGGGATTTTCATGAGGATGATATCCGGGCAGGACTGGTGGGCTCCATGATGGGAGATGACCCGGTGAAGGCCAATGAGCTGCAGAAAATCGCGGTAGAGGAAAGCAGGCTTGGGATTCCGCTGATTATGGGATTTGATGTAATCCACGGACTGCGTACCGTGTATCCTATCGCAATCGCAGAGGCGGGGAGCTTTGACACGGATTTGTTTGAGCGTACGGCAAAGGTGGCGGCGAAGGAATCCAGAGCACATGGAATACACTGGAACTTTGCGCCAATGCTGGATGTGGCAAGGGATGCCAGGTGGGGGCGTGTTTCGGAAGGACCCGGCGAGGACCCGTATCTGGCTTCCTGCTTTGCAAAGGCAAAAATTCGGGGGCTACAGAATGACAGGTCCCGTACAGAAAATTATGTGGCAGCCTGCCTGAAGCATTTTGTGGCATACAGTGCCTGTGAATCCGGAAGAGACTATAATACCACCAGTATGTCCCTCTCTCAGCTTCACAATGTCTATCTTCCGCCTTTTAAGGCAGCCGTGGAGGAAGGAGCTTTGACGGCAATGGCCTCTTTTAATGACCTAAACGGTGTTCCCTGTACCGTAAATTCCTATACCTTAAGAGAGGTATTAAAGGACAGGTTGCGGATGCCGGGCTTTGTGGTCAGCGATGCCAACGGAATCAGAGAATGTGTGACACATGGAATCGCGGAAGATGAAGCAGACGCGGGCATTCAGGCAGTCAATGCGGGGCTGGATATGGATATGGGAACCCATATTTTCAAGGATCATCTGAAAAAGGCAGTGGAAGACGGAAGCGTTTCCATGGAGGTGGTGGACGATGCGGTCAGAAGAATCCTCCGCGTAAAAATGTGGCTGGGATTATTTGAAAACCCTTATGTGCCGGAAGAAGCGGCCGAAAAATATAAAACAATTCCGGAGGAACATGTGGCAGTTGCCCTGGAGGCTGCAAAAAAATCCATAGTACTTCTGAAAAATGAAGGAAATGTGCTCCCACTTAGCAGGAAACAGAAAATCAGCCTGGTGGGAACACTGGCGGCCAACAGCGAAGAGGTGATCGGTGCCTGGGCCATGAGCTGGAAGAGGGAAGACTGCGTGACGATACTGGACGGGCTGAAGCGTGCCGGAGCGGATGTGACCTATTATCCCTGCGGCGGTCCGGAGGGGGAGATCAACTTCGGGGAAGTGAAAAAGGCCTGTGAGGAGGGGGACGTTGTAGTGGCAGTGGCAGGAGAGCTGGTGAACATGTCCGGGGAAGCGTCTTCCAGGGCAAATATCGAGATGCCCGGTGCGCAGAGAGAAATGTTAAAGACAATTCTGGATACCGGAAAGCCGCTTGTAACCGTATTGATGAACGGGCGTCCGATGGCTCTTGGCTGGGAAGGAGAACATCTGCCTGTATTGGTAGAAGCATGGCACTTAGGAATCCAAATGGGAAATGCGGTTGCAGCCGTACTTTTGGGGGATGAAAACCCAAGCGGGAAACTGGCATCCTCGTTCCCGTTTGTAACCGGCCAGTGTCCGATCTATTATAATCATCCAAGCACCGGCAGACCGGGAAGCAAGAGTAAGTTTACATCCAGATATCTGGATGCGCCGTTCCGCTCCCTTTTTCCGTTTGGATATGGATTAAGCTATACCACTTATGCATATTCGGATATGAAGGTGAAGGAGACAGAGGATGCGCTGGAGGTCAGCGTGCGTGTAAAAAATACCGGGAACAGAGCGGGAAGTGAAATTATACAGCTTTATATGCAGGATGTCACGGCAAGTCTTGTCCGTCCGGTAAAAGAGCTGAAGAATTTTGCCCGCGTGTATCTGGAAGCCGGAGAAGAAAAACAGGTGCATCTTCCATTACAGAAAAAAGACATGGGATTTTATAACAATGAGAAAGAGTATATGCTGGAAGACGGCAAATTTAACATCTTTATTGGTACAAGCTCCGAGGACTGCCTGTGTGAACAGGTGACCGTGAACTTTTAAAGACAGCAGGCAGAAGAAATTTTCGCAGATTTCTTTTGCCTGTTTTTATGTGAAGGCGAAAATGACACTGCTTTTTTTAACCTCCGGAAGGTACAAGGACCCTGTGAAGGTGAAAAAACAACAAAAAACAGTATAAAAAATGTTAATTATGCAGAAGAGATGTTTTATTAAAATCACTATAATAAACATATCAGGAAATTTAATTTGGACGTGAAATCAAAAAATATCGGGAGGTACACATGGAAAAGATCAGAGTAGGGATTGTAGGATACGGGTTTATGGGACATGAGCATGAGACGATGCTCTGCAATATGGAAGGATATCAGATCATTGGTATTTCTGATATTGACCAAAAGCAGCTTGCGGATGTAAAACCGGGGATCAAACGGTATCAGTCAAATGAAGAATTGTTTGCGGACCCGGATATTGACGTGGTGCTGATCGCTGCGAACAATAACCGGCATCATGATCTGGTCGTCCAGGCAGCAAGAGCGGGAAAAGACATCATCTGTGAAAAGCCGGTGGCAATGAATGTGGCGGAACTGGATGACATGATCAGAGTTGTGGAAGAATGCGGAGTGAAATTCACGGTTCATCATCAGAGAAGATATGATCCGGATTTCCGTACCATGAAAGAGGTCTATGACCAGGGCAGCCTGGGCGATGTTTATACGGTCAAAAGCAGCCTGTACGGATTCAACGGAAACATGCATGACTGGCATGTATATGTCAGCGAAGGCGGCGGTATGCTGTTTGACTGGGGTGTTCATCTCATCGACCAGATGCTCTGGATGATGCCGGGAGCCAAGGTTGCTTCTGTCTTCGCAGATGTGAGAAATGTAATTAATTTTGAAGTAGATGATTACTTTAAGATACTGCTTCGCTTTAATAACGGAGTGGCAGGAGAGATTGAGCTGGGAACCTATTTCCTGACAGATAAGATTTCGGAGAAATGGTTTGAACGCCATTGGATCATGGGCGGAAATAAAGGAACGGCATATCTGGATGGCTTTGCTCCAAGCGGAAAGATTATCCGTACCTCTCATCTTCTGACAAATGTCCGCGGTACCCGCACGATGACGGCGGCGGGCCCTACCCGTTCTTTCGGACCGCCGGCAGACGGAACGATTCTTACAGAGGAGCTGCCGAAGGTTCATACCAGGCATGAGAATTATTTTGAAAACTATTATAAAGCTTATTATGGACAGGAAGATTTCCTTGTAAAAATTTCAGAGACCAGGAGGGTGCTTGCGCTTATGGAAGCCATCCGTGAATCCGCAAGAACCGGAAATTCTGTTCGTTTTGAAAACTGATTGCTATTGTATGGTAACGGTTGTTTTTTGATAGGGATTAAGCTTTTTATGAAGGCCTGGTTTTATGAAATCAAATCCTCTTTCCATAAAGAACGGAACAGGAGAACTGCTTTATGAGAAAAAATATTTTAGACGGCAGCCAGATCATGAACTTTGAATTTCAGATTGAGCGGCTGGAGGGAACGCATTTCCATCAGTCCATCGAAATTCTCTACGTTTTGGAAGGAGAACCCGAGATCACCATCCAGGACCGGCCGTATCAGGCGCACCCGGAAGATATCATAGTGGTCAACGCAAATAAAAAGCACTCCTATCAGGCAGAGGATGAGGTCCTGATCGGATGCTTTGAAATTGATTTCCGGATGCTGGGGGATATGCTGGGGTCAAATCAGATATTTTTCTGGTGCAATTCCATCTTAAATAAAAATGCGGCATACGAGGATATGCGCCGTATTATGAAACAGATATTCGGTCAGTATTTTGAACGGTCGGGCTATGGAAAGGTCTTATTAAAGAGCTTGTATTACCAGCTTTTGCAGGTGCTTCTGGAAAACTTTATGGTCCAGAGCGGCGACATGCGTTTTGAACAGGAAAAGTCCCAGGACGAATACCGGATTTCGGAGATTGTCAGCTATATTCACAGTAATTATAAAAAACAAATCCGCCTGTCGGAATTGAGCGAGACATTCTATTTATCGGTTCCCTATCTGTCTAAGTATATCAAGAACAAAATGGGAATGAATTTTGTGGACTATGTAAACAATATCCGTCTGTTTCATGCAATCGATGACCTTCTTTATACCAGCCATTCGATTACAGCCATTGCCATGGAAAACGGTTTTGCCAATGTGGGTGCTTTTACGGAATTGTTTAAAAAAACATATCATATGCCTCCGTCGGAATACCGCCGGCAGATGAGGGCCGCCTCCTGGGAAGACAAGGAGATTGACCGGAAGAAGCAGGAAAAGCTTCTGGAAAAGAGGGTTTTTGAATACCTGGATAATCAATCGGTACAGATGCCGGCTGAGGTCCGCCGTTATGATGACTATATTATACTGGATACGCAGGTTCGCAAAAAGTACAGCCCATACTGGAAGAAGATGCTGAATGTGGGCCGGATGGAAGACCTGCTGCGTTCAGATGTCCGGGAACAGATTTTGATGTTCCACAACGACCTGGGGTTTGAATACCTGCGCCTGTGGGATGTTTTTGGTACCAATATGCTGCTGAATGAGACAAGCGAAAGCGGCGACTATCATTTTGACAGGGTGGACAGTATTTTTGATTTTCTGATAGAAAACCGAATCAAACCGTATCTTGAGCTGGGATATAAACCCAAGACACTGCATGAAACCCTAAACTCGTATATTTACCATAAGCAGCGGGAGATTCCTTTTAGGGGTCTTGAGAATTTTAAGCGGTTTTTTAATGCTTTTCTGACACATCTGATCAACCGGTACGGGCTGGAGGAAGTGGAGACCTGGTACTTTGAACAGTGGAGCGGAGAAGATTTTGAGCGTTTAAGTTATGACGATTATTTCTGGGATGTATTTGATACGGTCTGCCAGGTTGCAAAGAGCCATTCCGGCGCCATCCGTGTGGGAGGTGGCGGCGTGGGGATTCAGTACGGAAGCGTGAATCTGCAAAAGCTGGTCAATGACTGGGAGAGTAAGCGGTATAAGCCGGATTTTATCTCTTTATACTGTTATCCCTATATCAAAGGCGATGAGGAAGGAACTTCCTATGCGCGGCAGTCCACAGACCGGGATTTCCTGAAAAACCAGTTGGAAATGGCGGAAAGTATTATCGCTGCTTCTCCTTTAAAGGATGTGGAGATTCATGTAACAGAGTGGAGCCTGACCATATCGAACCGCAACATTCTGAATGACAGCTGTTATAAGGGAGCCTATATTCTGAAAAGCATTATTGACTGTCTGGATAAAGTGGGTGTTCTGGGATATTGGATGGGCTCTGATCTATTTGCAGAGCATCTGGACAGCAACCGGTTATTGTTTGGTGGCTGCGGTCTGGTAAATGCCTGCGGAATCAAAAAGCCGGCATTTTATGCTTACCGCTTCCTGAATTATCAGGGGAAATATCTGCTTTTTAAAGGAAAAAACAGCCTGGTGACTACCAACGGCAACAACAATTATTCAATCGTATGCCACAATTACAGGCATTTGAATTACAAATATTATCTGAAAAAAGAAAACGACCTGGAAGTCGGGAAGGCATACCAGTTGTTTGAGGACAACCTGGCCTTGAAGCTGAATTGCCGGTTTACCAACATGAAAAACGGAAAATACAAGATCAAGACCTATTCCATAAGTGATGAGTTCGGAAATATTCAGGAAGAATGGCTTAAGATCGGAGATGCGGACACTCTTTCAAAGTCGGAGATCGAATATCTGAAACGAATCTGTACCCCGCATATTCGGATACGCACCTGCCAGGTAGAAAAAAATGTACTGAATTTCGAAACCAGAATGCAGGCACAGGAGATACAGTATATCCATATCAGCTATCTGTATGAGTAGTACAGGGTTTCAGGAGTGCATTTATATCTCCCTGCTGCTTTTCTGGCTGATCGGAGCCGCGATCACCTGTTTCTTTTATGCAAAAGGGGGCTGGAAAAAGAAAGGAATTATAGGGTAAGCCGCCGATGGATAAAAAAATGATGATAAATTTTGCCGTTTTTGACCTTCCATAAAAAAGAAAGAGAAAAAAGGCAATTTTAGCATAAAAAATGGGACAAAAGACGGAAAGCATTTTTTGCCCCTTTTTTTATAATAAAAACATAGCTATGAAGAGCCGGATGCGCATATTTTATGAAAAAAGAAAAGGAGAAGGATAATGAAATTTGGATTATTAACAGCAATCTGTGAAGGGATGACCTTTGAAGAAGTAGTGGATTTTGCAGCAGAAAACAATCTGGAATGTCTGGAAGTAGCCTGCTGGCCGGCAGTTGGCGCCAAGAGACGTTATGCAGGCGTCAGCCACATTGACGTGGTAAATCTGACAGAGGAGAAAGCAAAGGAGATCAGCGGGCTCTGTGAGAAAAAAGGGGTCGAGATATCCTCTCTGGCATATTATCCGAATACACTGGAGCCCGAGCCGGAGAAAAGAGAAGGGTATGTGAACCACCTTCATGCACTGATCGATGCATCTGCCATGCTGGGGGTTAATATGGTAACTACCTTTATCGGACGTGTAACGAACAAAACAGTGGCTGAGAATCTGGAAATAGCAAAAGAGGTATGGACACCAATCCTGAAACATGCGGAGGAAAAGGGCGTAAGGATTGCCATTGAAAACTGTCCGATGTGGTTTACAGATGATGAATGGCCGGGCGGACAGAATATCATGAGCACTCCCGCAAACTGGAGAAAGGTATTCGAGGTTCTGGACAGCCCGAATCTGGGAATCAATTATGATCCGTCTCATTTTGTATGGCAGCAGATCGATTACATCAAACCGATTTATGAATTCAAAGATAAGATTTTCC
>ERZ781272.853-NODE-853-length-14766-cov-3.009449_pt1 | contig 14766 bp, 9 predicted proteins | sample MGYA00375850_ERZ781272 | MGnify/ENA primary metagenome ERZ781272 (study PRJEB29790, sample SAMN06051246) | human gut metagenome | host: Homo sapiens | place: USA: Cincinnati, Ohio | collected 2013-06-21 | study: EMG produced TPA metagenomics assembly of the Gut...
CCGGGTGATTTAGTGGCACTGCTGAATGAATTGCATCCCGGTGATGTCTTGTTCATTGATGAAATTCACCGTCTACCAAAAATTGTCGAAGAAATGCTTTATTCAGCGATGGAAGATTTTTATATTGATATTGTGGTTGGTCAAGGGCCAACCGCCCACCCTGTGCATTTCCCGCTTCCTCCCTTCACCTTAATTGGGGCGACAACGCGCGCTGGCATGCTTTCCGCTCCGTTACGTGATCGATTTGGCATCAGTGAACATATGGCGTATTATTCTGCTGATGACCTCAGTGAGATCGTCAAACGATCAGCAACAATTTTCGATATGGCGATTGATGCTGAAGGTGCTCATGAAATTGCCCGACGGTCGCGGGGAACACCGCGGGTTGCTAATCGGCTACTCAAACGTATCCGTGATTTTGCCGAAGTTGCGGGGCAGAGTCCAGTTGATATACAAATGGTTGACCATGCGCTTGACCAGCTGCAAGTTGATCAGCAAGGCTTAGACCAAATTGATCGCAAACTGTTGATGTTCATGATTCGTGATTACGAAGGCGGCCCCGTTGGACTTTCAACGATTGCCGCTAACATCGGCGAGGAAATGGCAACGATTGAGGAAATGTATGAGCCTTATCTGTTACAGATCGGGTATTTGAAACGAACGCCGCGTGGCCGCATGGTGACCCCAGCCGGATTTGCACATATGGGGCTGTCGGCTGAGCAACATTAGGCAACATGCTAACCGCGCTGGCTCGCGCTCAACTATAACGCGCTCCCCAGCGCAGCAACCTGCATGTAAGGACCTTGGTCGCAATGGTCAAAAAAGCGACCATCACGTCCAAGGCCGCTTACACTCCGGTTGCTAACCGCGCTGGCTCGCGCTCAACTATAACGCGCTCGCAGTCGCAGAAGCCTGCACATAAGGACCTTGAAGCCTAAATGGCCAAAGTTCAGCCATTTAGGCTTCAAGCCCACTTATGCTCCGGCTTCTAAGCGCTCCTGCTCGCGCTCACTGATTAAAATGAATGGAAGCGAATATGGTGCAAGAGAACAAACGTTATCACAAAGTAGAAGACAAACATTATCAGCTATCGGATTTCGATTATGACCTGCCGCATGAATTAATTGCGCAGACACCTTTGAAGGAACGTGATGCCAGTCGGCTGTTGGTATTAAATTCTGAAACTGGTGAGATGCAAGATAAGCATTTTTACGACATTCTTGATTATTTCAAGCCAGGTGATGCGTTGGTCATGAATGATACGCGGGTGATGCCAGCGCGATTGTATGGGGTTAAGCCAGAGACTGGTGCCCATATGGAAGTGTTATTGCTTAACAACACATCTGGTGATGATTGGGAAACCTTGATGAAGCCTGCGCGCAAGGCTCCGGTTGGCACGGTGATTGATTTTGGCGATGGCTTACTAAAGGCCACAGTTACCAAGGAACTCGAACATGGTGGTCGAATGATTCACTTTGACTATGACGGCATCTTTATGGAAATTCTTGATAAGTTAGGCGAGACGCCATTGCCGCCTTACATCAAGGAAAAGCTTGAAGATCCAGAAATGTATCAAACTGTTTATTCTAAAGAGTTAGGCTCTGCAGCGGCACCGACAGCCGGTCTTCACTGGACCAAAGACTTGCTGAAAAAAGTGCAAGAAAAGGGCGTCAAGTTGGTTTACTTGACGTTGCATGTTGGCTTGGGTACTTTCCGGCCAGTAGTTGAGGAAAACATCGAAGCACATAAAATGCACAGTGAATTTTATCGGTTGACTCCAGAAGCAGCAGCGACACTGAATGATGTTCGCGACAATGGCGGTCGAATTATTGCTACCGGTACGACATCCATTCGCACCCTCGAGGCCATCGGTACCAAATTTGATGGTGCCATCAAGGCAGATTCGGGTTGGACTGACATTTTTATCAAGCCAGGGTATCAGTGGAAGGTTGTTGATGCGTTTATCACCAACTTCCATTTGCCAAAGTCAACGTTAGTTATGCTCGTGGCAGCGTTCACCGGGCGCGATACAATTTTAAATGCGTATAAGCATGCGATCGACGAAAAATATCGCTTCTTCAGCTTTGGCGATGCGATGTTCATTTACTAATCACGAAGCTAGTTTCTGCTCACTTTAGTGTGTTTACTAGCCCGGCAACTTGTCTGTAAAGAGCTTAGCCGCTTACTTTCGGGGTGTTAACCGCTGGCTTGCGCGCAACTATCACGCGTTCGCAGTCCCAGCAACTTATTCGCGCTCACTAAAAAATCGGCTTGCTTAAATGCAAGCCGATTTTTTAACGGACGGGACCACATCACCACATACCAACAGACATGTCTCGATTTTTCTTTTAACGCATCGCTGCGTGGAACAACGTATTCATAGGCGATCACAATGGCCGGGTCAAAACCCGGGAAGTGCGAAAACTACGGTAACGGTGATCCCGTCCTTAGCTTCATTCTAACAGGGATGATGGTATGAGAAAAGCGGAAAGCTCGGACTTTCTTGAAGGGTAAGCCAATCATGATATACATGCACTCACTTTTAAATAACAAGTAACTCTGTTAAACTGACGTCACGAGAAAATCAAGCGGCGGTGCTGCGAGGGCATTGCCATGAATGAGGAGAATGTATGGAACCAGCAGTTAAGTATCGTCTGATTCATCAGGATAAGCATAGCGGTGCGCGGTTGGGCGAATTGATCACGCCGCACGGCACATTTCCCACCCCAATGTTTATGCCTGTTGGCACACAGGCGAGCGTGAAAACAATGGCGCCTGAAGAATTGGATACGATGGGGGCCACTGTTATTTTGGCGAACACGTATCATCTGTGGTTACGGCCGGGGCCAGAACTGATTGAAGAAGCGGGCGGTTTGCACAAGTTTATGAACTGGCACAAAGGTATCCTGACTGACTCAGGTGGCTTTCAAGTCTTTTCGCTAGCCGACACTAGACATATTACTGAAGAAGGTGTCACTTTCAAAAATCATTTGAATGGTGCCAAGATGTTCCTGTCCCCAGAAAAGGCGATCGCAATTGAAAACGCGTTGGGACCTGACATCATGATGAGTTTGGATGAATGTCCGCCGTTTTTTGAAAGCTATGATTATGTTAAAAAGAGTGTTGCTCGAACCAGTCGTTGGGCTGAACGTGGCTTGCAGGCTCACAAGAATCCTGATTGGCAGGCGCTTTTTGGTATTGTGCAAGGTGCCGGATTCAAAGACTTGCGCGAGCAAAGTGCTAAGGATCTCGTTAGCATGGATTTTCCTGGCTATTCGATTGGTGGCTTGTCTGTTGGTGAATCAAAAGATGAGATGAACCATGTCCTTGATTTCACTACCCCGCTGCTGCCGGAAAACAAACCGCGCTATTTGATGGGTGTCGGCTCTGCGGATGCGCTGATTGATGGCGCCTTGCGTGGCATTGATATGTTTGACTGCGTCTTACCAACTCGGATTGCCCGAAATGGTACTTGCATGACCAGCCGCGGCCGGCTCGTCATTAAAAATGCGAAATATGCGCATGACTTTGGACCGCTGGATCCTAATTGCGATTGCTACACGTGTCGTAACTATAGCCGCGCCTATATTCGCCATCTGATCCATGTTGGTGAAGCTTTCGGTATTCGGTTGACGACCTACCATAATCTCTACTTCTTACTGCACTTGATGCAGCAAGTGCGTGAAGCGATTGCCAATGATGATTTGCTGGCTTTCCGTGAAGATTTCTTTGAAGCATACGGATACAACAAGGAAAAAGCAAAGAATTTTTAGATTATTTGGAGTAGACCGCCTAATTCTGTTACACTGTTTGTTGACAAAATAAAAATAAGAGGTGCCTAAATTGAATGGTAATATGACAATGATCATTATGCTGCTGATTTTCGTGGGCTTCATGTATTTTGGCATGGTTCGTCCGCAAAAGAAACAACAGCAAAAGCGTCAAGAAATGTTGAATCAGCTTAAAAAAGGCGACCCCATCATCACGATCGGTGGGTTGCACGGTGTCATTGATTCAATCGACCAGCAAGCTGGGACGGTTGTCATTGATTCTGACGGCATCTATTTAACCTTTAACTTGAGTGCTGTTCGCGGCACAGCAACTCGTCCTGCAGCGCCTGCACCAGCCGCTACCGTGACAAAGGCTGAAGAAGCGCATAATACTGATGAACAACGCGAAGCTAAACCAGTTGAAGAGGCTTCACCAAAGGCTGACGATCAAACCGATGCCAAAAGTGATAGCAAGGCAGAAGATGACAAATAGATTCGTCATCTGATAGAGAATTCAATATAGGTGACGTAAGGGAAGGTGTTTAGCCTTCTCTTTTTTTGCGTTTTAAGAGCGGATTGGCGCCCATCACGGGGAGATGTCAAAACACCGCGTTCTTTTTTGATAAATGACTTTAAAAGACCTCTAAGTCAGAAAAAAACTGCAAATTTACCTTAATAGTTCAAAAAAAATACAAAGTGAAATAAGCAATTAAAGTCAATGAACACAACAATATCAGTGAGCAAGTCGATTTTTCGTGAAAAAATTCACCAAAATTGTTTACAAAATCACAAAGACCGGTTATGATGTTCTTGTGAAATGGTTAACAAAAAATTCCGCAAAACACTTGGAGGTAAGCTCATGTTAAAGAATACTGCGAAGACTGCTACCGAAGTTGATGTAAAGAGCATGGTTGACGAACTGGTTGCGAATGCGCATGCCGCTTTGAAGATCATGAAAACTTTCGATCAAGAAAAGATCGATCACATCGTTCATCGGATGGCAATCGCTGGTTTGGATCATCATATGGAATTGGCAAAACTCGCTGTTGACGAGACGGGCCGTGGCGTGTGGGAAGATAAAGCGATCAAGAACATGTTCGCCACCGAAGAAATTTGGCACTCAATCAAGAACAACAAGACCGTTGGTGTGATCAACGAAGACAAACAACGCGGCTTGGTATCGATTGCTGAACCAATTGGTGTCATTGCTGGTGTGACGCCAGTGACGAACCCAACTTCAACGACCATGTTCAAATCCGAAATTGCCATTAAAACCCGTAATCCAATCATTTTCGCCTTCCATCCGGGTGCCCAAAAGTCTTCAGCGCGTGCGTTGGAGGTCATCCGTGATGAAGCCGAAAAAGCAGGCTTACCAAAGGGTGCTTTGCAATATATCCCTGTACCAAGTATGGATGCGACTAAAGCTTTGATGGATCACCCTGGTATCGCCACGATTTTGGCAACGGGCGGTCCTGGCATGGTTAAGTCCGCCTATTCATCAGGCAAGCCAGCACTGGGTGTTGGGGCCGGGAATGCGCCAGCTTACATTGAAGCCAGCGCTAACATCAAACAAGCTGTCAATGACTTAGTACTTTCAAAGAGTTTTGATAATGGTATGATTTGTGCTTCCGAACAAGGCGTGATTATTGATTCCAGCATTTACGATGATGTGAAGAAGGAATTTGAAGCCCAAGGTGCTTACTTCGTTAAACAGAAGGACATGAAGAAGTTCGAAAGTACCGTCATTAATCTTGAAAAGCAAAGTGTCAATCCGCGAATCGTTGGTCAAAGTCCTAAGCAGATTGCTGAATGGGCGGGGATCACGATTCCTGATAACACCACGATTCTGATTGCTGAATTGAAAGGTGTTGGCGAAAAGTATCCACTGTCTCGTGAAAAACTAAGTCCAGTACTGGCCATGGTCAAAGCAGATGGTCATGAAGATGCCTTCAAGAAATGTGAAACCATGCTTGATATCGGCGGTTTGGGTCATACGGCAGTCATTCACACGGCTGATGATGAGTTAGCTTTGAAGTATGCCGATGCTATGCAAGCTTGCCGGATTTTGATCAACACACCATCTTCTGTCGGCGGGATTGGCGATCTTTACAACGAAATGATTCCAAGTTTGACACTGGGCTGCGGCTCATACGGTGGTAACTCAATTTCGCATAACGTGGGGACGGTCGACTTGCTTAACATCAAGACAATGGCAAAACGCCGCAATAACATGCAGTGGATGAAATTGCCACCAAAGATTTATTTTGAAAAGAATTCTGTTCGTTACCTCGAACACATGGAAGGCATCAAACGGGCCTTCATCGTTGCTGATCGAAGCATGGAAAAGTTAGGCTTCGTCAAGATCGTTGAAGATGTTCTGGCTCGGCGTGAAAATCCTGTTCAAGTTCAGACTTTTGTCGATGTTGAACCTGATCCATCAACTGACACGGTCTTCAAGGGGACCGATATCATGCGCTCATTTGGACCGGATACCGTCATTGCTATCGGCGGCGGGTCTGTTATGGATGCTGCCAAAGGGATGTGCTTGTTCAACGATGCCGGGGATGCTGATTTCTTCGGCGCTAAGCAGAAATTCTTGGATATCCGGAAGCGGACTTACACCTTCCCGAATCTGAATAAGACAAAGCTTGTCTGCATTCCAACAACTTCTGGGACTGGTTCAGAAGTAACACCTTTTGCGGTTATCACCGATTCCAAGGCTGGCATCAAGTATCCATTAGCTGACTATGCATTGACGCCAGACATCGCGATTGTGGACAGTCAGTTCATCGAATCCGTACCGCCAGTGGTTGTCGCTGATTCCGGTTTGGATGTGCTCTGCCACGCAACCGAAAGTTATGTTTCAACCATGGCCACTCATTACACGAAGGGCCTGAGTCTGGAAGCAATCAAGTTGGTCTTCGAAAATCTGGAAAAGAGTTATCATGGCGACGTCGAAGCAAAGTCAAAGATGCATGATGCTTCAACCATTGCCGGGATGGCCTTTGCCAACGCACTGTTGGGCATTAACCACAGCATCGCGCATAAGATTGGGCAAGCGTTCCATCTGCCTCACGGTCGTTGCATCGCGATCACGATGCCACATGTTATTCGCTTCAATGCGAGTCAACCGAAGAAGCGCGCTATCTGGGCGAAGTATAGCTACTTCCGCGCTAACGAAGACTACGCAGAAATCGCTCGCTACCTCGGCCTTCCTGGCAAGACAACTGATGAATTGGTTGAAAGCTATGTTCAGGCCTTCATCAAGCTGGCTCACAGTGTTGGCGTCAAGCTCAGTTTGAAGGAACAAGGCGTTAAAAAGGCTGATCTCGACAAGCAAGTTGATCGTCTTGCCGAACTGGCTTATGAAGACAACTGCACCGTTACCAACCCGCAGGAACCGTTAATCGGCGACTTGAAGCATATCATCCTTGATGAATATGAAGGCACCGAATCCACTTTCTAAGATGTTTGCTGCTAATCATTTCACAATGATCGGCGCAGAGAATTCAATGGCGACATTATTTGAGCCGATCACGAAAAACACGTCAGTAAATTGGCGTGTTTTTTTGTGTGACTCATGGCATAATGGAGTACAGTGACTGCAAATTAAAAGTAAGGATGTAAAATGACACCGAATAAAGAGGATTATCTTAAATTGATTTTTGAGATTGGCGGCGATACACAGCTGGTCTCTAATAAACAAATCGTTGCCGGTATGCATGTTTCTGCTGCTTCGGTCAGTGAGATGATCAACAAACTGGGCGAAGAAAAACTGGTTGCGCACACGCCTTATCAAGGTATCCAGCTGACATCAGCTGGCCGGAAAAAGGCGGCCATTTTGGTGCGTAATCATCGGCTCTGGGAAGTATTTCTGGTTCAGTGCCTTAAATATCCAGCTGATGCGGTCCATCAAGAAGCAGAAAAACTGGAACATGCCTTAACGCCGGAAATGGCCAAACGGTTGTCAGCTATGTTGGGCGAACCTCGCTATTGTCCGCACGGCGGTGTTATTCCGGATGCCAATGGCCACTATCTCCAACAAAGTCGGGTGACATTAGGCACGTTAGATGTTGGGCAAAGTGGGCATATTGAACGCGTGATTGATGAAGTTTCGTTGATTGATTACACGGTTAAAATTGACCTGCGGCTGGATGATGAATTCACGGTGACTGCGAAAACCTTAGATGCCGTGATCATCAAGTTAGCCCGTACCGGAAAAGAATTGGCGGTCGATGCAGATCGTGCTGATCACATTTTTGTCGAATTGTAATTAAGTCTAGAGAAAGCAGGGTCGTATACATGCCAGAAGAGTCACGTGCTGTGATTATTATTTTTGGAGGTTCAGGAGATCTAGCCTCACGCAAGTTGTATCCCGCACTGTTTAATCTTTACCGTCGTGGTGTCCTCGCTGAGCATTTTGCGGTGATCGGCACAGCGCGACGTCCGTGGACTGATGATCATTATCACGAGGTTGTTGAAAACGCCGTCGCTGGCGATGATGTGGATCGTGACCAAGCAAAAGCCTTTGCCCAGCATTTCTTTTATCAGAGTCATGATGTAACCGATGCAGATCATTACATTACCTTGAAAAATCTTGCTGCAAAATTGGACGATCAGTATGTGACTGGTGGCAATCGCATCTTTTACATGGCCATGGCACCAGATTTCTTCGAAACAATTGCGAGCCATCTGAAATCGGAGCATTTGCTGACGGAGCGCGGTTTCAACCGATTAATTATCGAAAAACCGTTTGGTCATGATTATGCCAGTGCTAAAGAACTAAATGATTCGTTAACTGCAACCTTCGATGATGATCAGATTTTCCGAATTGACCATTATCTTGGCAAAGAAATGATTCAGAATCTGTTGGCTTTTCGGTTTGATAATGCCATTTTTGAAGGAGTCTGGAACAAGGATTACATCGACAATATTCAAATCACACTTTCCGAGGCGGTCGGGGTTGAGGAACGCGCTGGTTATTATGAAAAGGCCGGCGCGTTGCGTGATATGGTGCAAAACCATGTGATGCAGGTGCTGTCTTATCTGACAATGCCAAAACCAAAGACTTTTACGGCTAACGACATTTTGACGGCCAAGGATCAAGTGTTTGCCGCTTTGAAGCCTTATGATCTTGCAACTGCTAAAGAAAATTTTGTGCGTGCGCAATATGCAAGCGCCGAAGTAGATGGCGACCAAGTGCTGGGTTATCGGCAAGAAGAAGGTGTGGCAGCAGATTCACAAACAGCCACTTTTGTCGCAGGCAAAATTATGTTAGATATGCCGCAATGGGAAGGTGTGCCGGTTTATATTCGCACTGGTAAACGGTTAACTCGGAAGTCAACCCAGCTGACACTGACATTTAAACCGGTCGCAAGTCCGTTATTCAACCGAGAAACCGGTAGTCAACCAGACAGCTTGACCATTTATATCGAGCCAAGTGAAGGCTATTCGTTGCAATTGAATGGTAAGGCCCTTGGCACAGGCTTTAATATTGAACCCGATGAGTTGCGGTATCGTCATGATCCGGAAGCCGCCGCTGCTGCTCCAGAAGCATATGAACGATTAATCAATAATGTGCTTGAAGGCGATCAGACAAACTTTACTCATTGGTCAGAGTTATCGGCATCTTGGCGGTTCATCGATGCGATTCAAGCAGCTTGGTCACAGGAAACAGAAATGCCGACATATCCGGCTGCCACGATGGGTCCGCAAGCAGCGTTTGATTTGTTAGCTCGTGATGGCCGCCAATGGTTCTGGCAACCACGCAGAATTAAACTGGCGGACTAGGCTTTCACAGATAAACAAAAGGGACTGTGACCCGAAAAGGCGGTCAGGGTCCTTTTTTAGTGAACGCGAGTCAGCCCGGGTTTCTTGGCTGACGAGCGCGTTATAGGTGGTCCGAGTAGAATCGGTCTTGATCGTTAAAAGCTGAACGTGAACTAGCGCGACAGAAAGAATAACAGAACAGTTGATACGAGGAAGGGGAAGCTCATGGCGTTATTTGAATTACCATTACAAAACGATACTTCCCGGAAAATCATTCATCTGGATATGGACGCCTTTTATGCTTCAATTGAGATGCGCGATAATCCGCAATTGCGTAGTAAAGCCTTGGTAATTGCCCGGGATCCGCGTACAACTGGCGGCAAAGGTGTTGTGACAACGGCCAACTATGTCGCCAGACGTTATGGCGTTCATTCGGCAATGCCGGCCAACGAAGCCTTGCAACTTGTGCCTCGCTCAAAACTGGTGTTTAAGACGCCGGATTTTCCAAAATATAAAGCAGTGTCCGCGCAAATTCACGCCTTGTTTCATCAAGTGACCGATCTAATTGAACCAGTGGCGTTCGATGAAGCTTATCTTGATGTCACGGCCAACAAGATGTTCCCGAGTACGATCGCCTTGGCATTGTGGCTGCAAGATCAAATTAGTCAGGCAACGCAGCTCACAAGTTCCATTGGCATTTCCTACAATAAATTTATCGCCAAGCAAGCTTCTGATTACAATAAACCGGTTGGTCGTACACTGGTTTTGCCAGAACAAGCCCTATTATTTTTGGATCGGCTGCCGATCAAGCAGTTTCGCGGGGTTGGTAAGAAAACGTTGCCGAAGTTAACCGACTTAGGTGTCACTGATGGCAAGTCTTTGCGGGCCTTATCGCAAGATGATTTGCTCCGGATGTTTGGCAAAATGGGATTTGTGCTTTATCAACATGCTCGTGGCGTTGACAATCGTCCTGTTGCTGTTCGGACGGCGAAGTCAATTGGTAAAGAACGAACCTATGGCACGCCTCTAACTGACGCCGAGGCGGTTCAGACACAGTTACACAATCTGGCAGGGATGGTCGTGACATCGTTGAATCAAAAAGCTATGCACGGCAAAACCGTGGTGCTTAAGGTGCGCGATGTTGACTTCATCACGCAAACAAAGCGGCTAACCCAAGATCACTACTTCGAAGGCGAACAAGCCATTTTCGATGCAGCGTGGCAACTCTGGGGCAGTGTTGCCATGTCGAACTTGGCAATCCGGTTACTTGGGATTACCGTGACCGGGTTGGATCCGAAGCAGTATGAGAATTTGGACCTGCCGTTGTGAAGACAGACAGCGAAGGGGTGCTTGCTGTAGGGGCTTTGGTAACGGCATGCGCTACTTTGTGCTAATTAATGCGGTTTAGCGCACCTTTTTCCATAACGCGCTCGCCAACCCAGAAACCTGCACGTAAGGACACTGAACGCAATGACCAAAACCCGGTCATCACGTTCAGTGCCGCTTACGCTCCGGTTTCTAACCGGGTTGGCTCGCGCTTCGTCTGTCATAGTACAGCCGTAACCTATGGTATACTAACGATAGATTGCAGTGGGGTGATGGTATGGCGACAAAGCATGAGCAGATTTTGGATTATATTGCAAACTTGGCGGTTGGCAAGAAGATTTCCGTTCGGTCGATCGCGAAGCATTTGAAAGTCAGCGAAGGACCCGCTTATCGAGCTATTAAGGAAGCCGAGAATACCGGCTTTGTCTCGACGATTGCGCGTGTCGGCACGATTCGGATTGAACAAAAACCGTTAAATCCAATTGAATCTGTGACATTCAAAACACTGGTTGATTTGATTGACGCCAAAGTTTTAGGCGGGCAGGCCGGTATGGACAAGAAATTGGACAAATTCGTGATCGGGGCGATGACACCAGCTGCCATGCGGCCTTACATCACGCGTAACTCGTTGATGATTGTCGGAAACCGTGAAGATGCACAACGGCTGGCACTAGAAGATGGTGCTGCGGTGTTGATCACCGGGGGATTCGAAACTAGCGCGGCGATTATCGCTTTGGCGGATGATCAGCAGTTGCCTGTGTTGCAAACTGCTTATGATACCTTTACAGTTGCAACCATGATCAATCGAGCTTTGTCAGATCAGGCGATCAAACAGGATATTTTGACAGTAGCTGCCATTTATACGCCGTTGGCCCAAATTCAAACCATTGGTGTTGAGGCGACGGTCGGTGATTATTTGCTGTTGCCCGATCCGCGATATCCATTGCCGGTCGTGACGCGCAATGGGCGATTGGTTGGCGTCATGCGGCCATCGCTGGTTGGCGGTAAGAAGCCGACGGTGCCGATTGAACGGTTGATGCAGAAGGATCCGCAAACTGTCAAACCTTACCTTAGCGTGACTGCTGTGGGTCATACCATGCAGGATAACGGTTTAACGGCCATGCCGGTGGTGGATGATAGCTGGAATCTGTTGGGAATTGTGACCCGCAACGCGGTTTTTTCAAGTCTCACAGGCATTGCCCACAGTCGCGAACTATCCAATACCATTGCCGATCAGGTCAGCGCTCAACTGACCGCCATCACACCGCAACCGCCTTACGTTGGCGGGTACGAGTTGAAAACCGTGCCGGCCATGACCAATTCGCTTGGCACTATGAGTTTTGGGGTGCTGGCTGAAGCCATTAACGGTTGCACTACCCGTTATTTGCATGACACGGGGCGGCGAAACGTGTTGGTCGAAGGACTGAATTTAACAACATTTCGACCCATCCAGTTAGAAAGTGTGGTCACCGTCTTGTTACGTGAACTTGAGATGACTAGGCATGATGCGACGCTGGATGTTGATGTCTTAAGCGACGGGGTTCAGGTTGCTAAAGCGATTGTGACCTGCCAGCTATTAGAAAGGAATTGATTTTTGATGATTCAAACCGATATTATTAACGCCATCAAGGCAAACGATCCAATCATTATCCATCGTCATGTGAACCCAGATCCAGATGCGTTGGGTTCCCAAGTTGGCTTAGCAGAAACCATTCGCGCTAGTTTTCCGGATAAGAAAGTGTATCAGGTTGGTAGTGACACTGGCAATTTGAGCTGGTTGGCACAGGAACAAACCATTACGGATGACGTTTACAAGGATGCTCTCGTGATTGTGACCGATACTGCCGATACGCCGCGAGTTTCTGATGAGCGCTTCAACAAGGGGAAAATGCTGATCAAAATCGATCATCATCCGAACGATGATGCGTATGGCGATCTCGTTTGGGTCGATAACAACGCTAGCTCTGCCTCTGAACTGATTTACGATTTAATCGCCGCCAGCAACGGTGTTTTGAAACTCAGTGATAAGGCTGCTCGCCTAATGTACGCTGGGATTGTTGGCGACACCGGCCGATTTTTATTTAACAATACGACCCCGCATACGTTGCAGGTGGCGGCTGAGTTGATTAAAAAGGATTTTGATCCAACAGCCATTAATAATCGGATGAACACGGTGACGTTGGCACAAGCACGGTTGCAAGGCTATGTTGTCGATCATCTGAAAATTACCCCAGCAGGTGCCGCCAGTGTGACGGTACCACGGACCGCGATCAACGAGCTGAAACTGGCTGATGATCAGGTAAGCGCTGTTGTCGGCACACCCGGCCGACTGGATACCGTCATTGCTTGGGCAGAATTTATTGAACAGGCAGAAGGCGGTTACCGCGTTCATCTGCGTTCAAAAGGTCCCATCATCAACACACTTGCCAAAGCACACAATGGCGGTGGTCATCCATTAGCAAGCGGCGCTAAGGCAGCTAATTTTGACGAACTGATTCAAATCGAGACGCAACTCGATCAACTGGTCAAAGAATATTCGACCTCAGGAAAGTAGGCATTATGGAGAATCAATTCAAACAATTTCAACTAAAACCTTTTGTTATCGATGGTCTCAATGCAATGGCCATCACCGCCCCGACACCCATTCAACAAAAAGTTATTCCGGCGCTTTTGCGTGGTGAAAACATTGTTGGACAAAGCCAGACCGGTAGCGGGAAAACTCACGCCTTTTTGGTACCCTTACTCAGTATGGTAGATCCTACCGAAGATGCGACTCAGGTCGTGATCACTGCCCCTTCACGTGAGTTAGCCAATCAAATTTATGCGGTTGCCCAGCAACTCATACAAACTGAGCCCGCGATTCGGATTAACCGTTTAGTCGGGGGAATGGACAAGCAAAAGCAGATCGACAAGTTGCAAAATCATCAACCACATGTGGCTATCGGAACGCCAGGTCGAATCTTGGACATGATCAAAGGCTATGATTTAGTGCCATCGTCTGTCCGTCATTTTGTAGTCGACGAAGCTGACATGACGCTGGATATGGGCTTCCTCGAAACGGTTGATGCGATTGCCTCGAGTTTTCCAGATCATCTGCAAATGGCTGTTTTTTCGGCGACTATTCCGCAAAAACTGGAACCATTCTTGCGCAAGTACATGGACAATCCAACGACGATTGAATTGAAACCGCAGTCGGTGATTGCTGACACGGTTGAAAACATTTTGATTGCGGCAAAAGGGCGCGATAAAAATGAGTTAATCTATCAGCTTGTCACGATGGGGCATCCCTTTTTAGTGCTGATTTTTGCTAACACCAAAACCAGCGTGGATGCTATCCATGACTTCTTGAAGCATCAAGGTTTGAAGGTGGCTAAGATTCATGGTGGCATTCAGCCGCGAGAACGTCGGCGCGTGATGAAGGATGTTGCCGACCTCAAATATCAGTATGTGGTCGCCACTGATCTTGCTGCTCGGGGTATCGATATCAAGGGGGTCTCAATGGTCATCAATGCCGAGATTCCGCGCGACAACGAGTTCTTTATTCACCGAGTGGGCCGAACCGGTCGGAATGGCATGGCTGGTACAGCGGTGACACTGTACGAACCGGGACAGGAAGATCAAATTGCCGAATTAGAGCATATGGGCATTAAGTTTGCGCCGAAAATGATCAAAAACGGTGAGCTTGTCGACACTTATGACCGCAATCGTCGAGTTCATCGCAAACCGAAGCAAGAAGACACCAGTCTTGCCATTCGCGGTTTGGTGAAAAAGGCAAAGCAAAAGCACATGCCGAATTATCGTAAAAAGATTCGAACTGCGGTGTTATTAGAACGCAAACGAAATACCAAAATTGCTCGGCGCCAAGCGCTGTTAGCAGAAAAACGCAAGAACCGCAAACGAG
>ERZ781272.859-NODE-859-length-14646-cov-3.316702_pt1 | contig 14646 bp, 15 predicted proteins | sample MGYA00375850_ERZ781272 | MGnify/ENA primary metagenome ERZ781272 (study PRJEB29790, sample SAMN06051246) | human gut metagenome | host: Homo sapiens | place: USA: Cincinnati, Ohio | collected 2013-06-21 | study: EMG produced TPA metagenomics assembly of the Gut...
AGCCCGAACGCCTCGGCAAAGCCCGCAGCGGCCGTCCGGTCGAATCCCTCGTAGAAGCGCCCCATCTCCTTGAACAGGTTGTCGAGGCGCAGGTTCTCGGGATACATCTTCTTGTCGTTCATGCAGTACAGCTTGGCCAAGGCTCGCGCGTTGTCGGCGGCGGGCTCGCCGTCCACGAAGATGCGGCCGCTCGTGGGAACCAGGCGGTTCGCGATGAGGCCGAGCAGCGTCGACTTTCCCGCCCCGTTGCGTCCGAGCAGCGCATGGATCTTCCCGTGCTCGAAGGACAGCGACACGTCGTCGAGCGCCTTCGCCTTGCCGAACGACTTCGACACATGGTCGACGCGTATCTCACGCATGGTCGTATCCTTTCTCCACCAGGTCGACGACCTGCTGTTTCGTCAGGCCGAGCTTCTTCGCCTCGGCGACAAGCGCTTGCACGAACCGCTCGTCGAACGCGTTTCGGCGCTTGGCGCGCACCTTCTCGCCGGCTCCCGTCTGCACGTACATGCCCATCCCCCTTCTCTTGTAGATGATGCCCTCGTCCACGAGGATGTTCATGCCTTTGAGGACGGTGTGCGGATTGATGCCCAAAAGCGCGGACAGCTCGTTGGTCGACGGGATGCGGTCTCCCTCGGCGTACGAGCCGGTGAAGATATCCTCCTCGATACCCTCGGCGATCTGGACGAACAAGGGGACGTCGCTTCCCGGGTCGATGTTCATGCGGCGCGCCTCCTCTCTGCTAGTTAGTTACTTGAGTAACTAACTAGCATTCTAGAGAGCGCACGACGGGTTGTCAAGGAGAGAAAAAAAAAGAACGCCCGCCGTGAAGGGCGGGCGTTCGGTCGTGCGAAGCTAGTTCTGCGGCTCGTCGAAGGGAAAGTCCTTGAGCGCGGCGAAGGGGTTCGGCGGCATGTCGTCATCGTCGTCTGCGGCGGGCTCGCAGCCGCAGGGACCCTCGTTCAGGTTCGCGCCGCACTGGGGGCAGAGGCCCTTGCACTCCTCGTCGCACAACGGGATCAGAGGAAACTCCAGCAGCAGCGCCGCGGTGATGAGCGGTTCCAGGTCAATGACTTTGTCGGCGGGCAGCACGTCGAACTCGTCCTCGTCCATATCCTCGGGCGCAGCCTTCGTCTCGTCGAGCAGAAAATAGCCTTCGATCTCGCCCGTCACCGGGAACGAAACCTCGTCGAGGCAGCGCGCGCAAGCCGTTTTGGCCTCGCCTTCAACCGTGCCGGTGACCAGGAGCGCGTCGCCGGTGTTGGAGATGTCCGCTTGCCAGGCAAGCGGCCCCGCGAAATCGTACAGATCCGGGCCGGCCTTCATAACGGGGATGGCGATCGAGCCTTCAAAATGAGAACTCTCCGCCGGAGCGAAGAGCTCGTGGGGTACCTGGATGCGGAGCGCGTCCATTTAGCGCCCCGAGGCCAAAGAATTGGCGTTCAAGCGATCACGGCAGCGCCGCACGTTGTTGAGCAGCGTATCGAGGCTCTGCTCGACATGGCCGAACACCTCGTCGGCGTAGTCCTCGGCGCCGGCACGGGTCTGGCGCTCCAGCTCGCGGGCGTCGGAGAGCACCTGGTCGGCCTGCTGCTGGGAGATGCGGACGATCTCCTGCTCGCTGGCGATGGTCATGGCCTGGCTGCGTGCATCCTCGATCATGCGGTTGGCCTCGGCCTCGGCATCGTCGAGCAAGCTCTGGCGCTCGCGAACGATCTGACGGGCCTGAGCGAACTCGCTGGGGAACGTGTCGCGGATCTCATCCATGATCTCGAACGCCGCGGCGATGTCGACCTGGCGCATGTTGCCCTTGCCGAAAACCGGCTTAGAGTCCTCAAGCAGAATCGAGAGCTCTTCCAACAGCCCCAAGACTCCTGTTTCGTCCATGATTGTCCTTCCACCCAGGCGTGCTGCGTTTCATCTGCGTTGGCGCGCACGGGTATCCTCGCGTGCATGCGTCGCAATATTCTAGCATGTCTGTTGGGAAAGCCAACCTCCAATGCACAAAGCGCGCACATTTTACCCGGTCGGAACCGCGCCGACGCGAAACCGTGACCTGCTAACGGGCAGTTTCTACGCGTCGCCGAACTTCTTCAGCAACGCCTCGTTCACGCATGCGGGAACGAACTGCGCCACGTCGCCGTGCAGGCTCGCGATCTCGCGCACGATAGACGACGACAGATACATGTACTGCGGCGGCGACATGATGAACAACGTCTCCAGCTCCTGGTTCAGCTGGTAGTTGAGCGCGGTCATTTGAAACTCGTACTCGAAGTCGGTGATTGCGCGCAGGCCCTTGATGCCCACGGGGGCGTGGGGCTACGCCGCAATGTGGACGAGAAGTTCATCGAAAGGTTCGACGCGGACGTTGGGCAGATGGCTCGTCGCCCGACGTACCAGCTCGGCACGTTCTTCGAGGGAGAACAGGGGCTTCTTCTTCGGCGAGGCCGCCACGGCGACGACGACCTCGTCCACCAGCTGCGCTGCTCGGGTGATGACATCGAGGTGTCCGCTCGTGATAGGATCGAACGTTCCGGGCGTCAGTGCACGTTTCATGTAAGGCTTTCCGTTCCTTCTTGGTTTCAGTCGATCGCATCGTGCAGCGCTGTAGCGCGCAGCACGTCCACGACAGTATCCCCGTACTTCTTGCGCTGCGCAATAGACAAATCGCGCGCTTTTGCCGCTTCCTCCACCTCGTCGTTCGCCGCCGAGGCATGCTCGTACACCACGATGGCATCGTCGGACAGCGCCGCGCGCGTGCGCAACGCGACGACGAGCCCGAGCACCTCGGCGGCGGCGCATGCGTACGGCGGGTCGAGGAACACGAGGTCGAACGGTGGACGCGCGTAGGGCACGTCCTTCAGCACGTCGCCCTTGCGCACGCGCGCGCGGCGCGCGTCGAGCCCGAGCAGCCTCACGTTCGCGTTGAGCGCCCGCAGCGCCTCGCCCCCGCGCTCGCAGAACTGGACGCTGCGCGCCCCGCGGCTGAGCGCCTCCAGGCCGAGCGCGCCCGACCCTGCGAACGCGTCGAGCACCACCGCGTCGTCGAATCCGCCGCGCGCGCTGTGCACCGTGCTCATCATGGCCTCGCGCACGCGGTCGGTGGTGGGGCGGGTGCCCTCCCCCTTCGGCGCCTTGAGCGTGCGCCCGCGAAACTCGCCTGCGATGATCCTCATTGCGTATCAGCCTCCTTGCGCCACGTGGTCGTTGGCGTACACGATGCGCACCTCGCGCGCAAGCGCGCGGTGCGCGGGCAGTTCCAGGTTCGGATCCTCTTCCAGGATGGCCGCCGCGTCGGCGTGCGCGGCCTCGATCACCGCGCCGTCGCGCATGACGTTCACCAGCTTGAGGCCCGACGCGCCGTGCTGCCGGTTGCCCAGGATATCGCCCTCGCGGCGCAGCGACAAGTCGTAGCTGGCCAGCTCGAAGCCGTCGTCGGTGTCGACCATCGCGGACAGGCGCGTAAGGGCGGCGTCGGACTTCGAGGCCGACACGAGATGCACCTCGGCGGCTTTCTCGCCGCGGCCGACGCGGCCGCGCAGCTGGTGCAGCTGCGACAATCCGAAGCGGTCGGCGTCTTCAACGATCATGACCGTGGCGTTGGGCACGTCCACACCCACCTCGATAACCGTCGTGGCCACGAGCACTTGCGTCTCGTTGTCGCGGAAGCGCTGCATGACGGCCTGCTTCTCGGAAGCGGGCATGCGCCCGTGCAAAAGCTCGACCCGATAATCGGCGAACACGGTTCCCTGCAAGTAGGACGCCTCTTTCGCGGCGGCCGCCACGTCGTCGCCCTCCAGGTCGTCATCGGTCTCGATGCTGATGGCGGCGTACTCGTAGGCCTCCTCGTCCGCCTCGCGCCGCCGTCCGCCGCTTCCGCCGTCCGCCGCCTTCGCGTCGCGCTCGCCGCTATCCTGGCCGAGGAGGTGGCACACCACGGACATCTGCCTGACGCGTGCGAGCGCCGCGCGGGCGGCGTCGTAGGCATGGCCGCGGTCGGCCTTCTGATGCACGAACGTGGCGCGCTGCGCCGCGTCGTGCGGTCGGTGCTTGAGGTAGGACAAGGTCAGGTTGCCGAACAGCGCCAGCGCCAGCGAGCGCGGGATGGGCGTGGCCGTGAGGTACAGCGCGTCGGGCGCATCGCCCTTCGCCAGCAGCTTGGCGCGCTGCTCCACGCCGAAGCGCTGCTGCTCGTCGATGACCACGAGGCTGAGCCGCCTGGGCGCCACATCGTCCTCGAGCAGCGCGTGCGTGCCGATGAGCACGTCCACCGAGCCCTCCGCCACGCGCGCGAGGACGGCCTCGCGTTCGGCCGAGGGCGTGGAGCCGGTCAGCACCGCCCAGGAGATGCCGGCGGCATCGAACAGCGGCCCCAGACTCTTGCCGTGCTGGCGCGCGAGCACCTCGGTGGGAGCCATGAGCAGAGCCTGCGCACCCGTGTCCGCGGCCGCCGCGAGCGCGAAGGCGGCGACGACGGTCTTGCCGGTGCCCACGTCGCCCAGCAGCAGGTGGTTCGCCGTTTGCGGCGCAGCGAGGGCGGCGAGGATGTCGCGCTTGGCCTCCTCCTGCTCATCGGTAAGCCGGAAGGGCACCGCCTCGGCGAGCGCCGCCATGCGCGGCCCGTCCACCGCGTGGACGACCGGTTCGCACCCGTCCGTGCGCTCGCGCGACTCGCGCATGAGCATCAGCTCGAGCAGCAGCAGCTCCTCGTACACGAGGCGGCGGCGCGCCTCGGCCACTTCGTCCATCGCATGCGGGAAGTGGATGCACGACAGCGCCGCGCCGCGGCTCATCAGGCGGTACTTCGCACGCAGCTCGAGCGGCAGCGGATCATGCAGCCCGCATACGGCCTCCAACGCGTTTCCCACGAGCCGTCGCATCCACGCAGCGGATATCTTCTCGCAAGCGGGATGCACGGGGATGATCATGCCCTCGGCCGCCCCTTCGCCGTCGAGGACTTCCAGATACGGGTTCGTCATGCGCTTGAAGCCGTAGTTGAATTCCAGCTTGCCCGCCACCGCGATGCGCATGCCGGGCTTCACCTGGTCCATGAGCCATGGCTGACGAAAGCACGTCACCATGAGCACGCCCGTGCCGTCCACGAGCGACAGCTCAACGAGCGTGAGGCGCGGCTTGGGCTTCTTGAGCTTGATCTCGTGCACCGCGCCTTCGACGGTGCACTGCTCGCCGATGACCCCAGCGGCCACGGTTGCCTTGCGCGAGAGGTCGATGTAGCGCCGCGGGAAGTGCGTGGCCAGGTCGCGCACCGTGCGGATGCCGAGCCCGTCGAGCGCGCGAGCGCGCGCCGGGCTCACCAAACGAACGCGCCCGACCGATTCGTCGAGCGCGAGCGTTGCTGCCAGTCTGTCGGGCCGGTCGTTATTCAACTGACATGACCACCGGGTACAAGGGCTGGTCGCCGCGGTGGGCGTCGATCTCGAGGTCGTCGTAAGCATCCTCGATGCGCGCGATCAGCGCGTCGAAGGCGTCATCCCCCATATCCTCGCCCGCCAGGATGGTGAGCGTGTCGGCGTCTTCGGCCTCCATCGTGCCGAGCAGCGCCATGACCACGTCCTCGGTCGTGGAGCCCACGGCCTCGATGGCCCCGTCGGCGATGCCGATGACGTCGCCCTCCTTGATGGGGTTGTCGTGCGCGTCCTTGGAATCCTTGATTGCCACGGTCACCTCGCCGGTCTTCACGTCGGCGTAGGCCTCGGTCATCGACTCGACGTTCTCTTCGAGGCTGGCGCCCTCGTCGAAACCGAACAGGGCGGCGAACGCCTCGGGCACGCTTCTCGTGGGAACCACGGCGCACGGCGTCTCGGCCAGCTCGCAGGCGCTCTGGGCGGCCATGATGATGTTCTTGTTGTTGGGCAGGATGATGACGGCGTCGGCGTTCACCTGACCCGCCGCATCAAGCAGGTCCTTCGTGGACGGGTTCATGGTCTGCCCGCCGGACACCACCACGTCCACGCCCAGGCTCTTGAGGATCTTCGCGTTGCCCTCGCCCGCGGCCACGGCCACGAATCCGAGCGGCTTGGGCGCCTCCCCCTGCTCGGCGGCCAGCGCGTCGGTGCGCGCGGCGCTCTGCTGCTGCATGTTGTGGATGTGCACCTCGGAGATCTGCGCATCGTGCGTGAGGAACCAGCCCAGCACCTGGTCGGGGCGGTTCGAGGGCACGTGCACCTTGAAGTTGGGGTGCATGCCCACCATGAGGTCGCAGTCGCCCATCGTGGGCAGGAAGTCCTTGGCCGCGTCCACGTCCACCGTGTCGGAATGCACGAGGAACTCGGTGCAGTAGCGGTACGCCGACCCCTCCCAGTCGTTGATCTGCTCGATCTCCACCTTCGGCGCCGTGCCGCGCGCGAACGCCAGCTCGTCCACCATGGGGCCTTCCTTGCCCAGCAGCGCTGAGACGAACGCGTCGAAGAAGATGGCCATGCCGAAGCCGCCCGCGTCCACCACGCCGTTCTCCTTGAGCACGGGCAGCAGGTCGGGCGTGCGCTGCACGGAGGCGTAGGCCTCCTCCACCACGTAGGCCAGCGCCTCGTCGCAGCCCATCTTCTTCTTACGGGCGTGCTTCGCGGCGGCGGCGCTGTCGCGCAGCACGGTGAGGATGGTGCCCTCGACCGGCTTGCGGACGGCCTGGAACGCCACTTCCTGCGATTTCGCGAACGCCGCGTCGATGCTGTCGGCGTTCAGCTCGTCATGGCCTACGCTGCCCTCGCACAGGCCGCGCAAAATTTGCGAGGTAATGACACCGGAGTTTCCGCGTGCGCCCATGAGCGCGCCGGTCGTGATCGCCTTGCGAATTTCCGCGCCGGCCGCCCCGATGGGCAGGTTGGCCAGGTTCTCGACGACCGTCTCCAGCGTCAGCGACATGTTCGTGCCCGTGTCGCCGTCGGGCACCGGGAACACGTTCAGACGGTTGATCTCGTCCTTGCGCTCGCTCAGGGTCTTGCTCGCGACGGCGATGGCGTTGAGCAGGTCGTTCGCGGTATAGGGTTCTGGCATGCTGATCTATTCTCCTTAAACGTTATGCCGCAGAGCGCCTTCGCCCCTCTCTCCGGGCGGGCAGCGGCTCATCATGGCAGGGAGGACGCGCTACTTGCGCACCTTCACGCCCTGCACGTGCACCTCGACGCCGTCGAGCGGAACGCGAGCGTACTCGCTCAACGCGAACGTCACTTGGTCGACGAGGTTCTGCGACACCGTGTTGATGTTCGTGCCGTACTCGATGACGACGTACAGCTCCACGTGCACGCCGACCTCCGTAGTGGTGACCACCACGCCGCGGCGCAGGCGGGACGCGGGGAGGATCTTCGCGATGCCGTCGGCGGCGTTCGGGGCGGCCATGCCCACGACGCCGTAGCACTCGAGCGCTGCATTGCCGACCATGTCGGCCAGTACGTCATTGGCAACGTGGAGGTTGCCCGCTATCGTATCGTTCATGGCATTCCTTTCACGGCGCGGGGGTGCCGCGCACGACAAAAAACCTGCTAACGCAGTATAGCGCAAGGGCTTGCCGCTGTGCGGCGCGCCTGGTAGCAGGCGAAAGTATACTACACGAAAAATTCTTGTAACCCTTTTCGTTTATGTGCTATAGTGTGAGGGCTTTTTTGTCATCAACGGTTTTTGCCGATGAGTACCCAACGTACATGGAGTGATGAACGATGTCGAAGATTTGTGAAGTTTGCGGTAAGGCGCCGAGCGCAGGACGCAACGTCAGCCACTCGCACCGCGTGACGAACCGCTGGTTCCGTCCGAACATTCAGCGCGTGACCATCAAGGACAAAGAGGGTCACGTCCGCAAGGCCAACGTCTGCACGAAGTGCATGAAGGCCGGCAAGGTCGAGCGCGCATAGCACGTCCGCCGGCCGATGAGGCCGGCCAACAAGCCGACATTGAAAAGCCCGCTCGCGCGGGCTTTTTGTCGTTCTCTCGATGGGCGCGAGCAGGGCCCGCGCCGTATCCCCTACTCCAGGATGAGCAGCCTTCCGCACTGAGGGCACGGAGCCACGTTGCCCTGGCCCTTCATGTCGATGAGGCGGCCGCCCTCGATGGCCATGCGGCACACGCCGCAATTCGAGCCTTGCAAGCGTCCCACGGCCACGCCGCCCGTGCGCGCGGCCGTTTTCTTATAGGCGTCAAGCAGGTCGGCGGGCAACGAGGACGCCAGCATCGCTCGTTCGGCCTCGATGCGCGCGAGCGCGTCTTTGAGCGCGCCGCCTTCCTTCACGAACGCCGCCGTGGCCTCGGCCTCCTGGCGCTCCAAGCTCTCTAACGCCGATGCCACCTGCGCCTGCACGCCTTCGATCTTCGCCAGCTCGTCGCCGACGGCGGTCAGGTCGGCTTCCAGCGTGTTGCGGCGCTTCGCGAAGCCGTTGAGCTCCTTCGTGCGCGCCTCCACGCCGCGGTAGTCGCCGCGCACCGCGTCGATCTCGCTCTGCACCTGACGCTGCTTCTCGGAAAGCGAGCGATCCTCGTCGTCGATACGCGAAAGCTGCGCGTCGGCTTTCGCATGGAGCGCGTCGAGCTGGGCTCGCTTCTGCTCGATCGCCTTCTTCTTCGAGCGCGCTTCCAGGATGACGGCGCGCTGGGGAAGCTCTTCGAGCTTCTTCTTGTCGCGCATGGCTTCCAGGTCGAGATGCTGCATCTTCAGCAGCGTGGCAAGATCGTCGGTGTCTACGTGCATGCGCATCCTTTGTTCGAACGGAGCGCCGCCGCTGCGACGCTCCTTAGCATTATACCCGTACCGTTTCAGGGTACGACCAGTTATCTCCCTGATCGAGCACCGTCACCAGATCACCGGGAATTCCTGCGTTTTCCACCGCAGCAGCCAGCACGGCTGCGAGCGGCAGCTCGCTGGTGTCATGACCGAGATCGACGACGGCCAAGCCCGCCTGGGAGAGCTCGAGCGCATCATGGTACTTGATCTCGCCGCACACGAGGCAGTCCACCTGCGCCCGCAGACACGCGCGGCCCAGATCGCCGGCCGACCCCGTGCAGGTGACCACGCGGTCGAGCTCGCGAGGGAAGTCGCCCCATACGCGCGGCGCCCGGCCGAACACCGAGGTGCAGCGCGCGGCCAGCTGTCCCAGCGTGAGCCCGTCGTCCTCGCCGAGGGTGCACAGCTGACCGTAGCCCTTCTCGCGCGACCCGGGAATGGGATCGAGCACCTGCTGAAACGTCAGGCTCAGCATGCCGGGCAGCACGCGTTGCGCCCGCACGCTCACGTCGAGCGCCGTATGGTACGACAGGATGGATACGCCGCGCTCGACCGCGCGCCACACGCCCGCGCCCGGATTGGCCGCCACCGAGGAGGCCGGCATGAAGGAGGCGGGCGGCGCGAGGAACGCCGGATGATGAGTGACCAGCACGTTCGCACCCATGTTCGCAGCCGCCGCGGGAGCTGCGACGGTCGGGTCGAGCGCGACGGCCACACCCGTGATCAGGCGCGCCGGATCGCCCACCGACATGCCGGTGCGATCCCACGGCTCGGCGTCGGCAGCCGGAAACTCGGCCAGCAGCGCGCGCTCGAGCGCGCCGGTGGTGACCGCCGTGACAGGCTTGGAAAGCAACCCCGACGCACGGCGCGCCAAACCTTCCCGACCCTTGGAATCCTTCTGGTTCTTCTTCGCTGCAACCATGGCGCGGCTCCTTCGCTCGTGTTCGAACTAGACTTTCGATCCCACGTTACTCGATAGCGATGGCCCGACGGTCGCCGTCGGCTGTCGGGACCGTTACCGTTCTATAACCCGCCTCGTACATAAGGCGATAGGCTTTCTCGATGTCGCGCGCGACGTTGGCGGGCACGTGCGCGTCGGTGCCCACCGTGCAGGGCACGCCGGCGCGGCAGAACGCGGCCAGCAGCGCCGGCGCGGGGAACATCTCCTTGCAGGCGTAGTAGGATCCCGACGTGTTCACCTCCACCATGCGTCCGGCCGCGGCGCACGCCTCGGCAGCCTGCTCGTACAACGGCTGCGGGTCGAAGCTGGGGTAGAACCCGAACTTCTTCGCCAGATCGGGATGCGACATCACGTGGAAGGGCGCGTCGGAGGACACGGCCTCGCACCACACTTCGAAGTAGCGCCGCCAGATAAGATCGGCGCCCACCTCGTCCCAGCGGCCGCGCTGGGCGGGGTCGTCGAAAGGCCAGCGGTCGACGAGATGCACCGAGCCCAAGATCAGCTGGAACGGCGCGACGTCCTCCGCCGTGATGACGCGGTCCTCGTCGTCTCCCAGCCAGTCCATCTCGCAGCCGACCAGCACCTCGATCTCGGGATGCGCCTCGCGCGCGGCCTCGACGGCGGCCAGGTACTCCCCCATCCGCTCGGCCGGCATCGACAGGTAGCGGTCGGGGTCGAACGTCGCGGTCATCGGATAGTGCTCGGTGACCGCGATGGTGGAGACGCCCGCCGCGACGGCGGCGGACACGAGCTCTTCCACCGTGCCCTCGCCGTGGTTGGTGAAGCAGGTGTGGGTATGGGTGGTGATCAATTCCATAGGCTCAGCGCTCCTCGACGCTCATCGACGCGACCAAGCTCGCGCGTCCTCGATCCTCAGTTCCAGTTCAGGCTCTTCTCCATGGCGACCGCGAAGGCTTCGACATCGGCTTCGTCGGTGTAGCGCCCCATCGAGATGCGCAGGGCGCCGTGCGCGCGGTCGGCGTCGATGCCGAGCGAACGCAGCACGTGGCTGGGTTCCAGCGAGTGCGACGAGCAGGCAGACCCGCCCGACACGCCGAAGCCCTGCATGTCGAAGCGAAGGATGAGCGTTTCGCTTTCCAAACCGTCCACCAGCACATGCACGATGTTCGGAAGGAAATCCTCGCTGCCCGGCACAACGTCCACGGTGGCCTCCACCGCGTCGATGGCGCCCAGCCGCTCGTACAGCCTGTCGCGCAGAACCCGCAGGCGAGCCGCCTCCGCCTCCTGCATCGCGGTCGCCGCATGCACGGCTGCCGCGAACCCGACGATGCCGGCCACGTTCTGCGTGCCGCTGCGCCGGCCTCCTTCCTGGCCACCGCCGATAGCGTAGGCATGAAACGGCGTGCGGGCGCGCAGATACAGCGCGCCGACGCCTTTGGGGCCGCCCACCTTGTGAGCCGAGAAGGACGCGGCGTCCACGTCGAGCTCCTGCAGGTTCACGCGAGCTTTCCCCAGCGCCTGCACGGCATCGGTGTGGAACAGCGCGGCATGATCGTGCGCGACACGGGCGAGATCGGCGATGGGCTGGATGCTGCCGACTTCGCTGTTGGCGGCCTGCACCGACACGAGCACCGTATCGGCGTCGAGCGCCGCCTCCAACGCGCGCTCCTCGATGAAGCCCTGACGGTTCGGGGCGAGCCGCGTGACGCGGAAACCCTGCGATTCCAGACGCTTCGCGGGCGCCAGCACAGCGTCGTGCTCGACCGCGGTGACCACGACGTGCGGGACGAAATCCCCTGCTCCGCGCCGACGGCGCTCGTCCGCGGCGGCCTGCGCGATGCCCAGCAGAGCCGCGTCGTCGGCCTCGGTGGCGCCGCTGGTGAACACGATCCCGTCGGGACGACGCGCGCCGAGGTCGCGCGCGATGGATCGGCGCGCTTCCTCGAGCGCGGCGAACGCGGCACGGCCGGGCCCGTGGAGCGAATTCGCGTTGCCGCCGACCGCGAGGTTCGCGCGGCCGGGCACCTGATAAGGAGCCATGGCCTCGGCAGCCTCCTCGCACAAGGGCGCCGTCGCGGCGTAGTCGAGGTACACGTAGTCGTTCGGCACGGACGCCATTGCGCTTACGCCTCCTTCGACACGGCCAGCGCCGCCAGGCGCGCCTCCTCGGCCGCCGCCTGCACCGCCGCGAGCGCGGCGGCCGGATCCTCGGCCGCGAAAACGGCGTTTCCGCACACGAGCACGTCGGCTCCGGCTGCGGCCACGATAGGAGCCGTGACCTCCCCGATGCCGCCGTCCACCTGGATGAGCGGAGAGGCGCCCACCGCACGCGCCATCTCGGCGATGCGCGCCACCTTAGCCTCGCTACCCTCGATGTAGCTCTGCCCGGAGAATCCCGGCTCTACGCTCATGACCAGCACCATGTCCAGATCGGCAAGCACCGGCGCCAGCGCGCCGACCGCCGTGCGGGGCTTGACGCTGACGGCCGCCTTCGCCCCCGCCGCATGAATGGCCGCGACGGCGCGCGCCAGCCCGTCGGCGTCGAGCGCCTCGGCATGCACGGTCACCGAGTCCGCTCCTGCATCGAGGAACCAAGGCAGCTGCTCCAGCGGGTTCGCTATCATGAGATGCACGTCGAGCGGCAGGCTCGTGGCCTTCTTCAGCTGCTTGACGACGGGCACGCCCATCGTGAGGTTCGGCACGAAATGGCCGTCCATGACGTCGACGTGGACGTATCCTGCGCCCGCTTTCTCGATCAGCTCGATGTCGCGACCGAGATGCATGAAATCGGCCGACAGAATGGATGGCGCTATTTTCACCGGTTCGAACATGCTCGTGTCCTTCCTCATCGTCGTTGCGCCCATTCTAGCGCAAAGTCTGCTCCCGCCGCGACGCTGCCCCGAGCGCCGGAGGAAAACAACATGATGACGGCGAGGGCCGACCGCCTCCCCGCGATGCGGCGTGCTGCATTATAATGGGATTCCCCTCTGGAAGAAGGCTCCATGGCTGCACGCGTTGGCACGCATTACGCATATCGGACGCCGCACGGCCTCGTCACCATCGCCACGAGCGATCGCGGCGTCACCCGGGTCGTCTTCGGCGACGCACCGCTTCCGGGCGAGCGACGCCCGAGCGAGCTGGCGAACCGCACGGCCACCGAGCTGCTGGAGTACTTCGCCGGAAAAAGACGCGCGTTCGACGTGCCCTTGGCACCCGCAGGCACCCCGTTCCAGCTGGCCGTGTGGCGCGAGCTGGAACGCATCCCTTACGGGGAGACGCTCACCACCGCCGACGTCGCCGCCCTTCTGGACAAGCCGTCGTCGTACCGCGCGGTGGGCAACGCCGTGCACAAGAACCCGCTGGCGGTGCTCGTGCCCGATCACCGCATCGTAGGAGCGGGCGGCGCGCCCCTCGGCGCGAACGCACGGCTGCGCGGCGCGCTGCTGGCCTTGGAGCGCGCGAGCGCGGGCGAAGGCAGCTGACCTCTCCCCCGCTTCCCGCTTCCCGACCTATACCCGAAAGGCGCTTGCCCGCATGAACGTCTACGTCTCCAACATCCTGTTCGCTGCGCTCTCGTTTCCGCTGATCGCCTTCTTCATCACCCTTCCCTACATGATCTACCAGTACCGCAGGTTCGGCTCCATACCCTGGCTGCGCACGCTCGTGGTGTACTCGTTCGCGTTCTACCTCTTATGCGCGTACTTCCTCGTACTGCTGCCGTTGCCCGAAGACCGCTCGGCCGTCGTGCCCTACGCGCAGACGCCGCAGCTCGTGCCGTTCAACTTCGTGCACGGGTTCCTGGCCGAAACGACGTTCTCGCCAAGCGATCCGTCCACCTGGCTGGCCGCGCTGCGCGACCCGTACGTCTACGAGGCGTTCTTCAACGTGCTGCTGCTGGTGCCGCTGGGCATGTACCTGCGCTACTATTTCCGCCGCACGTGGTGGCAGACGCTCGCCATCGGCTTTCTGGTGACGCTGTCGTTCGAGACGACCCAGCTCACCGGGCTCTGGGGCCTCTACGAGCATCCGTACCGCTTGTTCGACGTCGACGACCTCATGCTGAACACGCTGGGAGCGATGATCGGATTCTGGACGGTTGGACCCGCGATGCGCGTGCTGCCCGACATCCGGCTCGTGAACGAGGAGGCGCGCGAGGCGGGCATGCGCGCCAGCGTGACGAAGCGCGCGCTGTCGTTCTTCATCGATCTGGCGATCGCCCTGGCTGCGGCCGGGGCGGCGACGGCCGCAGCCGAAGCGCTGGGCGCTCGCGCGGCCGTCGAGGCCGCCGGCGCGAGCTGGGGCACGGCGGTGCAGGTCGCGGACGCGGTATCGTTCGCAGCGTTCTTCGCGCTGGTTCCTGCACTCACCCGCGGGCAGACGCTGGCGCAGAAGCTGCTGAGGCTACGCATCGTGAGGACGGACGCGACCCCGGCGCACTGGTACCAGTACCTCGCACGTTACGGGCTGTTGGCGTTGTTCGGCTGGGCGCCGTTCGCGCTGCTGTTCGGCGTGCTGGACCTCGACGCGGCACAGGTCGGCGAGATGAACGCTCTCGCGGCGTTCGCCGCCGAACACCGGGCGGCCGTCGTAGGAGCGTGGACGGCCTTCATGACGGCCTGGGCCGTGTCGCTGGCCGTGCGCGCCGTGCAAGCCGGCGCGAGGAAGCGGTCGTTCGTCATGCTGAACGGCGTGCTGTCGGGAACGCGCGTCATGACGGAGGCCGGCGTGGAGCTGGCGCGCGAGCGCCGCGGCGTGCTCGACGTCGACGAGGTGGCCGCGCTCGAGCGTGCCGTGGCCGAGGACGGCACGCCCCTTGCCGAGCTCATGGACCGGGCGGGGCGGGCCGTAGCCGACGAGGTGCGCGCCTGGGTGCCCGACCCGGCGCCGGTCGTGGTGCTTTCGGGATCGGGCAACAACGGCGGCGACGGGTGGGTGGCGGCCCGCGTGCCCCCAAACCCCCGGGGGGGGGGGGGAGGCCCGCTGGGCCCCGGGGCGG
>ERZ781272.860-NODE-860-length-14636-cov-45.001440_pt1 | contig 14636 bp, 18 predicted proteins | sample MGYA00375850_ERZ781272 | MGnify/ENA primary metagenome ERZ781272 (study PRJEB29790, sample SAMN06051246) | human gut metagenome | host: Homo sapiens | place: USA: Cincinnati, Ohio | collected 2013-06-21 | study: EMG produced TPA metagenomics assembly of the Gut...
GCGCGGCCTGAGCGCGTTCCAATTCTTCTTCCCTTATCAAGGCAATCAAAAAAGGTAAGCATAATGCAGAAATGTTACAACTGGTTCTGACGCAACGATATCCCTTTTTTGACATGCTAAGGCGGGATAAATTCCGCCTTAGCCTGCAGTTTGAAAACGAAAATCGACATTCCTTCCTCGTCCCGCTGCTCAAAACGGTCCATTAGATCATCCGTTTTGAGCTTCGACTTATTATGAGAAGGAAAGCTGGTTATCCACAGTTTTTTTGCTTCCCTGTCTGAAGCTGCTCCAGAATAAATGGCAGCACCTCTTCTTTTTTCATTTGCAGTACCAGTGCGAATTCCTCATAGAGCATCCTCTCCGCCTCCTTGAAGAACCGGTCGTCCGCCATATGCAGCTTTCTCCCCTTGGCCTGCTGCTCCCGCTGGTGGAGATACAGTGCCTTGATCATCCGGACCATTTCAACCCGATCTCCGTCCACGAGGATTTCCTGATACCGCCTCTTGCGTTCCTCCTCATCGTCGATCCACATGGATTCTTCATACGGCATCGCCTGAATCAGCGCTCTGATCTCCTCTGCAGACAAGACCTTGTGCATTTTATCGGTCAGCGACTGATTTTGCACGGGGACATAGATCGTGCTGGTATCGTTATAAATCGGTTTCAGCACATAATATTCGACCGGTACGCCGTTAAAATTTTTCTCTGCGATATCGGCAATTTTACATACGCCGTGCGCGCCATACCGTACTATATCATTTTTAAGAAACATTTTTTCACCGGCTTTTGCTCATTTTGAATGGGATAAAAAGAAAAACGTATAGTTTGCTTCAACTGGACTTAGCATCGGTAAACAAGGGGAAACAGCGCCGCCCGGCAGCCGCAAAGCCACATTTGCTGCGTTCTCGGCCTCGGCTGGCGGCAGCCAGCCTTCGCCCTGTGGCCTTGCAAACCTGCCCCTGTTCACCGATGCTACGTTTTGCTCAGCAAACTACACGTTGATTTACATTTATAATAGCATATTTTTATAAAAAATGTAAGATCCATTTTTTACAAAAGTAAATTTTATGCATGTTGTCCGATATATACTGGCAAAATTTTTATCAATATTAACCATTCAAAAATTTTACACTATCTTTTAAACAGCGTGTAGCTTATCAGTGTAAATTCAGACGGTAAGCCGCACGCTTACTTTTTATCTTGGAAACCGCCCCTATATACACATTCTTGATTATGCATCAAAAGCGGAAGCCCTCTGTCCTGCGACGGCTTCCGCTTTATGTATAACAATATGATTGCCTGTTACAGCGTCAGTTCTGCATCAAATCGTTCTACGCCGGCCGTCCCGATCTCTCTGAGATGCGGCGCAAAATAAAGCCCCGGCGCGCGACCGGAGGGATACAGATCCATCATCGGCACCATGACAAACGCCCGTTCCAAAATCCGCGGATGGGGGAGCGTCAGCTCAAAGGAATCCGACCGCATTCCCTCGTAAAGCAGAAGGTCCAGATCCAGAATGCGCGGCCCGTTTTTGACAATGCGCTCCCGCCCAAACGCGGCTTCAATACCAAGGCAACCGCCCAGTAACGCCATTGGGGACAAATCCGTTTCCACCATCAGATTTGCATTCAAAAACGGCCCCTGATCCAGATAACCCACCGGCTGCGTTTCATATAAACAGGAGGCCTGAGTGACCTTTGTACGGGGCAAAAGCCCAAGCGCCTTTACCGCGCGGTTCAGGTTGTCCAGACGGTCGCCTAAATTAGAGCCCATTCCAATAACTGCCGTATTCAATCTTGTTTCCTCCCCCTGGTCAGTTCGACTGCAACATAATCAAAGTTCGCCCGAATCGGCGCGTCGGGCTTTTTCAATACGATATCGATGCGCTGAATCGGCGGATATTCCGCAAAAACAGCGTCTATGACCTGTTGCGCTGTAAATTCCAGCAAATCATTTTTTCTTGATTGCATGACACGGCGCACAGTTTTTATTATTTTAGCATAACTGACTGTATTTTCCAAGTTGTCGACTTCACAAGCCTGTTGCAAGTCCAGATATGCCGTCAGGTCAATGATAAAAAGCTGCCCGGCCTCTTTTTCCTCCGGATTTACACCATGAAAAGCAAAAATACGCAGTCCGCGAACCAAAATTTTATCCATCCGCTTCAGTGTCTCCCTCTGCAGGCTGACGGAAAATGGCATCTGCCATTTTTGCACTCTCCACGCATTCTAATACATCATGCACGCGAAGAATGTCGCATCTACCCGCGATTGCAGCCACATTCGCGGCAACCGTCCCGATCACACGGTTTTCCGCTTTCTCCACACCTGTCGCCTGCCCAACGACACGCTTGCGCGACACACCCACCAACAGGGCATATCCCGGTAAACGCAGACTGCCTGTCTCACGAATCAGCGTCAGATTTTCCTCGTAGGATTTTCCAAAGCCGATTCCGGGATCGAGGCAGAGCGCGTGCTCTGAAATACCGAAGTGTACCGCTTTCTGCACCATCGTTTCAAAAAAGGATCGAACGTGAGAGACAACGCCCTCTGGATAGGCCTCCTGCGTGTCCGCCGTCCCGCCGCCTGTATGCATCACAATCCAACCCGCGCCGCTGTCCCGAATCACCTGCGCCATCTCCTCGTTGAAGATCCCGCTGACGTCATTGATGATCTGTGCGCCCAAAGCAAGTGTTTTGCGCGCTACCTGCGGAAAATAAGTATCAATGGAAACCGGAATGTGCAGGTTTCCCCTCAGCCTTTCCAATACAGGCGTTAACCGGGCAAGCTCTTCTTCCGGCGAGATTTCGATATGTCCCGGCCGCGTGGACTGCGCGCCGATATCCAGAAAATCCGCTCCCTGCGCCTGCATTTCAAGCGCATGGGAGGCCGCGGTATCCGGGTCGATCCATTTGCCGCCGTCTGAAAAGGAATCCGGCGTCACATTAAGAATTCCCATCGTATACGTGCGCTTGCCCAATGGAAGGCAAAACCCTTTTCCACAAAAAATATTCAATCTGAAAACTCCTCGCTGATTTTATTTAAAATGAACGCCCATCCCGCAAAAGGGAGAGGACCTCCGCGCGCGTTTTGGCATCGCTGCGCATCCGGCCGCGCAGGGCAGAGGTCTGCGTCAAAGCGCCCGCCGCCCTTGCACCCCGCATCGTCATACACAAATGCTCGGCTTCCATAATCACCGCCACACCCTGCGGTGCAAGCTCCTCAAACAGGAAATCCGCCACCTGGGAAGTAAGCCGCTCCTGCAGCTGCGGCCTCTTTGCGAAGCAATCCACGATCCGTGCGAGCTTCGAAAGCCCGATTACACGGCCGTCGCTGGGGATATATGCAATATGGGCACGCCCGATAAAGGGGAGCAGGTGATGCTCGCACATCGAATACATCGGAATATCCCGCACGATGACCATTTCATCGTTGTGCCCTTCCTGAAACATCTTCAAATGCCTTTTCGGATCGTCCTGCAATCCGGAAAAGACCTCCTCATACATAGAGGCGACCCGGCGCGGCGTTTCCAAAAGACCTTCCCGGTCCGGATTCTCTCCGATTGCCAGAAGCAATTCGCGCACAGCTGCCTCTATCCTTTTCTGATCCATTCTGATCATCCTTTTTCAGCTTATCCGCCCTTTTTTTCAAGGGTCAAATTCAATATGAGCATCTCATCGTCGCAATGATATTGTACCTTGTTGGTTTGTATCTGCCGCTTTCCAGACAGGTTCGCACGTTCCAGCAAACGGTAAATCCGTTCCCCGGAGAACAAATCCGTGACCGCTTTTTCATATTCCTCCTGAGAGGCAAAACAGAATTCCAAATTCCAGATATCCCGTGAAACTGTCTGCGCAATTGCCTCCACGATTTTAGTACGTGTATCCTCCTGATATTGAGGAAAAAAAAGGCCGTTTTTTACGAAATAATTGGCCTTTGTCGCACTGCACCCCGGCGGTTCCGGATCAAAAGTCAAATGATTCACAGCAATCGCCTGATCCGTGAGATTGAAGTAAACATGGCTGGGAGCCAGCTGCTCGCTGCCGACCGGATCATCCCAGGTGACGTCCACATGATATTTCTCGCCATCAATGGTCACAAGATTCCACATATGACCGTCCACACGCGCGTCCTGATCCCGCGCGGAGCCGGTGATCAGATAATTTTCGATTCCCGCCAGATCCAAAAGCAGCTGGAATGCGCGGGAATATCCCTCGCATACCGCTTTTCCATCCAGTAGCGCGCCAGCCGCCGTATAGGATCTCCAGTTTCCCGTATCTTCATGGTAAACGCAGTGCTCCACGAGATAATCATGAAAAAATAGTTCCTTTTCATACGATGTTTTTCCCTGTACGCTCTCCTGTATCTGCCTAGCCTTCTCCAGGAGTTTTTCCGTCATCGCAGCGCATTCTGCTACACTGCAATGATAAGAGGGGACGAAATAACTCTTTCCCGCCTGTGTCACCAGCTGGCAGGAGCCATCCATACAGAGAAGCTCCGGATTGTCATAGGAAATCGCTTGAAACACCTTGAGCAGTGCTTCTTTTTCCAAAGGCGGGATTTCAATTTTCTCCGGATGGCTTTTGATCTGGCGAAAAATCCTGCTGTAAGCGTCCTGCTCCGTCTCCGAAAGCCGATGGTAATAATAATATGTCCGTCCTTTTATCTCCGTGGTGGAAAGGCGCATATCCATTGTCTCAACAGAAGGTTCGGTATGTGGGCTGCATCCGGGGAAAAAAATAATCAGCAGGCAAATCAAAAAGGGAAGAAGCCGCTTTTTCAAAATTCTTGACTCGTTCATCCGCTGTTTTTCACGCTCCCTCTCCGGAAAGCGACGATACAGAGGATACCCGAACTGACGGTTTTCGCTGCCCTGAACGCGCTAAACTCTCCAGATAGACCCGGTGATTCGTATAGTCTAGCATGGAGATATCACTATCAACCTCATTGATGATTCTTTTAAAGAGCTTATCTGCATCCCGCATATTTTCAACGTTGATCAGCTGATCAAATGCGGCGCAGAGCATCTGCGCCTGCCGCTCCAGCTGCGCCTCCCGTCCGCCGCCATCATATTTAATCCATTTGAGCAGCGTGTCCGCATTGAGCGTTTGCTCTCCTGGCTGGAGACGCAGCGTAAAATCGTCTCCACGATAATCGATTCTGGAGGGGACGTTCAGGACAACGCCGTTCCCAAGAGCACGAAGCACCGCTTTAAAGCCCTTCTCCGCCGCATAAACATAACGGTCCGCTTTGATACCGGTGAGATCCGCCACCGCCAGCCTCAATGCTCCGATACCGCCCATTTGGTAGTTCTCCTGTAAGGATACACTGCGGGAGCCCTCCTTTGCCTGTGCATTCGGATCCAGCATATAAACGGAAAAAAGCTGCTGATCCATATCCGCGCCGACCAGGGCCGTCAGATACAGCGTTTTGCCGTCATCCGAGCCGCAGGCGAGCAAAAAGGTCGCCCGGCCACTCATCTCCGGCAAGACAGATTCGGCCAGATCAGAGGTTCCCGTCTGCTCCGGATCGTCCGGCTTTCCAATCATTTTATTCAGGTCAAACCCGGAGGTATATCCCAAAATGAAGAGAGAGAGCCCGCCGAACACGACCACAAACGAAAAAAAAGCGAGCAGAAAAAGCCTCATCCTTTTCTTTTTTTGATATTCTTCCGTTGTAAATTTCAATGATTTGTTTTTTTCACGGCGAAAACGGCCCATGCGCGCACCTCCCGTCTGAATCCTTCTCATAATCTTTTTCATTATAACCCACTTATACAGGAAAAAACAAGCCATTGCCTGTGTTTCTCACAGAAAAAAGGGATGCACCGCGTCCAGCGCAGGCATCCCCCTCATGTGCATTTTCATACTATGCCGGATCAGTCGCTCGTATACGGCAGCAAAGCTACGTGACGGGCGCGCTTGATAGCGGTTGTCAGCTCACGCTGATGAGCGGCGCAGGTGCCGGTCACACGGCGCGGAAGGATCTTGGAGCGGTCAGAAATAAATTTGCGCAGCCGCGGCACATCTTTATAATCAATCGTCTCGATCTTATCGACGCAGAAGGAGCAAACCTTCCTCCGGCCCTTGCGGCCGCCTCTTCTATCATTGCGGTCATATGCCATGAAAATAACCTCCTTTTTAAAACTCTCAGGTGTTCTGAATCCTGCAGAAGGACTCAGAAGGGAAGATCATCATCGTCCTGGATTTCCTCAAAATCACCCATATTACCTGTTGCATAGGACGGAGCGGGCGCTGCTGCCGGCGCTGCATAATCGTTACGCACACCGGTGCCTGTTTCGCTCTTGGAGCCGCAGAAGCTGACATTGTCGGCTACAATCTCAACTGCCTTGCGCCTGATTCCCTGCTTGTCCTCATACGAACGCGCTTGGATGGAACCCTGCACGGCAATCATTGAGCCCTTATGGAAATAGCGGGACACAAATTCAGCCGTCTGCCTCCAGGCAACCACATCGAGAAAATCCGTTTGGCGTTCTGTGCCCGCCTTTTGGTAAGAGCGGTCAACAGCCACCGTAAAGGATGTAACAGAAATGCCGGACCCTGTGGTACGCAGCTCCGGATCTGCCACGAGTCTGCCCATAATGACTGCACAATTGAGCATTCGTTTACATCCTCCTTACTTTTTGATGATCAGGGAGCGGATAACGCCGTCGGTAATCTTCAGAATTCGGTCGAATTCTGCCGGGAACTCAGGCTCACAGGTGTAATTGAGCAGCAGGTAGTAACCTTCCGCCTCATCGTTGATGGGATACGCAAGCCTGCGTTTGCCCCACTCCTCGACGCTGTCAAGAGTGCCATTCGCTTCAATGAGCGCCTTGAACTTTTCCACCAGCTCCGCGATGCCCTCGTCACCCTTCGTCAGAGAGAAGATGAGCATGGTTTCATAGCTGTTCTGTGCTGACATTCTTTTGCACCTCCTTTTGGTCTTTGGCCCCGCATTCTATGCGGAGCAAGGATAAATCACCGTTTTATCATATAACGGCAATTTATGATTATATCAGTAAGGGCGGGAGAAGTCAAGAAACAAGCTGTAAAAAGATGCTTAAAATGCCGCAACACTATAATTGTATCGTCTTTCTCGATTAAAAAAGCCGGTCACCGTTTTCTTACGGCAACCGGCACGATCGCAAAAATATGCTTTAGCGAATGACGCGAACGCGGACGATCCCCTCAATTGCGCTGAGGGCCTCGAGCGTAGCGTCTTCAATCGAAGCGTCCGTATCGATCACGGTATAGGCAAATGCCTTTTTCGATTTATTGATCATATTGTCGATGTTCACATTCTTCTCTGTGAGTGTCGCCGTGATCTGATTGAGCATGCTCGGCACATTTTGATGGATCAGGCAGATGCGCGTGCTTGCGCTGCGAGGCAGGATCACATTCGGCAGATTGACGGAATTGCGGATAATGCCCTCTTCCAGATAATCCTTGAGCTCATCCGCCGCCATTGCCGCGCAGTTATCTTCGGATTCCGGTGTGGATGCGCCAAGATGGGGGATTGCAATCACACCGCTCTCTCCAATCAACTCATCTGATGGGAAGTCTGTCGCATAGGCGGCAACCTTCCCATTCTGAAGCGCCTCCAGAATATCCTTAGAATCCACCAGATCACCGCGCGCAAAATTGACGATACGCACGCCGTCCTTCATTTTTGCAATGGACGCTTGATTGACAAGGCCGCGGGTCTCATCCGTCAGCGGAACGTGAACGGTGATATAATCGCTCTTCACAAAAATATCGTCTAGGCTCGTTGCATGATTGATATCGCGGGAAAGGCTCCATGCTGCGTCGACAGAAAGATACGGATCATATCCATATACCCGCATACCCAGGCTCTTTGCCGCATTGGCGACGAGAATACCGATGGCGCCAAGGCCGATAACGCCCAGGGTTTTCCCCTTGATCTCCGGCCCGGTAAATGCAGATTTTCCTTTTTCTACGAGCTTTCCAACCGCGTCTCCCTCGCCCTTGAGTGTTTTACACCAGTCAATGGCAGGGACGATTTTACGGGAAGTGAGCAACAGTGCACAAAGCACAAGCTCCTTGACGGCGTTTGCATTTGCACCCGGTGTATTGAATACCACGACACCCTGCTCGCTGCAAGCGTCCACAGGGATATTATTGACACCAGCGCCGGCCCGCGCAATCGCCACCGTCTTTTCATCTAACTTCATATCGTGCATAGATGCAGAACGCACCATGATGGCATCCGGCTGTTCGATTTCATTTCCATGAATATATTTGTCCGCAGGCAGGCGGTTAAGGCCGGTTGCTGAAATTTTATTTAAGGTTAGAATCTGATACATTTCTTTATCTCACTTTCTCATGATGTTCAGGATTTACGCGTTCTCCGCCTCAAATTTTTTCATGAAGGCGACCAACTTTTCAACGCCCTCAATCGGCATCGCATTATAAATGGAGGCGCGCATACCGCCGACCGTACGGTGGCCCTTCAGATTGACAAAACCAGCAGCCGTCGCTTCCTTGATGAATTTCGCATTGAGCTCGTCGCTCTCCGTCACAAACGGAACGTTCATCAGGGAGCGGTCCTCTTTGACGACGGTACCGCGGAACATCTTGCTCTCATCCAGAAAATCGTAGAGAATTTTCGCCTTTTTGACGTTACGCTCCTTCATGACCTCCAGGCCGCCGATGAACTTGATCCATTCAAGAACCAGCTTGCAGATATAAATCGTATAGCAGGGGGGCGTATTGTACATGGAGCCATGATCCGCATGGATCTTGTAATCCAGCATTGTCGGCGTCATATCGCGCGCTTTTCCCAGCAAATCCTCGCGAACGATCACAATGGTCAGGCCGGCCGGTGCTACATTCTTCTGCGCGCCGCCATAGACCATGCCAAATTTTGTGACGTCCAGCGGTTCAGAAAGGAAGCAGGATGAGATATCTGCGACCAGCGGCACGTCGCCGGTATCCGGCAGCTCATGATAAACCGTTCCATAAATCGTATTGTTCATGCAGATATAAAAATAATCCGCGTCGGGCGTAAAGCCCGCCTTATTCAGCTTCGGGATGTAAGAAAAGGTTTTATCCTTCGAGGAAGCTATGATATGTGCATCGCCATATTTACAGGCTTCCTGATATGCTTTATTCGCCCATTGGCCGGTAATGACATAATCCGCTTTGCCGCTGCCATTCATCAGATTGAGAGGAATAGCGGCAAACTGTGTGGACGCACCGCCCTGTAAAAAGAGCACTTTATAATTGTCCGGAATCTTCATCAGCTCGCGCAGCAGGCTTTCAGCGCCGCGGATGATTCCCTCATATTCCTTTGAACGGTGGGACATCTCCATGACAGACTGTCCACAACCCTCATAATCGAGCATTTCGGCAGCTGCTTTGCGCAGTACTTCTTCTGGAAGCATGGACGGGCCGGCAGAAAAATTATAAACTCTGGACATTCTTTCATTACCTCCACTGATTGATATGCGTGTTTACATTTTATTATATAGATTCGCTCCTCCAAAAGTCAATAGATTGTTAATGATTTAACATCTATTTTTCAAAATAATTTTAATTTTCAATCTACTTGTCCAACTTTTTAACAAATATAAATAGAGAAAATGCGTCAAAAAGCCGAATGAATCCTGATTGCATTCGTCAGGAAAAGTTCACAAAATGATCCAGACAATGCGGATTTCAGTCTATTATTGATGTTTTGATATGAAATAAAATATTTTTTATTTTTTACAAAATTCATAATTTGTCCATATTTACGTATCCGTCATATCATATTTCCATTTTACTGTATCTAGGAAAGGGAATCCCCCTCCCTTGATTCATTTCTATTTTTCATTTTTCTCTCTTAAAATCCAGTGGTGTGATCCCTCTGGTACAGAAAGAACCTGGTGTTTTCATAAACACCAGGTTCTTTCTGTATAATAAATTGCGAAACTTCAATTATTCACTTTTCGTTTCAATTTTTCCATAAAGAGGTGCGCTCCCTGCATCACGATGCGGCGTGCGGGAAGGCTCTTGCGGATTTTTCTCCCTAAAAGCGCTGGAGGCATCTCTTCTAGGCCCTCTGGAATCACGCCCGCCAGAGCGGCCACGGCCACCGCGGCCCTTATGATATCCGCCGCCATGCGTCGGCTTGACGCCTTCCTCCAAGGAGATCACTACCCTGCGGTCGCTGTCAGATCCGACTGAATGCGACTGGACGCCTTCCATTTCCTGAATCGTCGTGTGGATGACACGGCGTTCATAGGGATTCATCGGTTCCAGCGTGACATTCCGCCCGTATTTCAAAACCTGATTCGCATTTTTTCTCGCCAGGCTGCGCAGCGTTTCATCCCGTTTTTCCCGATAATCGCCCACATTCAAAGAAATACGGATATATTCCTCAGCGCCGCGGTTAGCGACGAGGCTCGTCAGATATTGAAGCGCATCCAGCGTTTCGCCGCGGCGGCCGATGATCGCACCATGGTTTTCGCCGCAATCCAGATCCAGCCTGTAATGGCCATCCTCGCAAATCTCTTTCACCGTCACATCGGGAATCCCCATTCCCTCGAGAACACGTTTGAGATAGTCGATTGCTTTTCCCGCCGGAGACTCCTCATAGGAGGCCCGCACCTTTGCGGGAGCGCCGCCGAAGAGCCCAAAGGTTTTCTTCACCGGCATCTCCAATACTTCTATCTTGACTTCAATGTCCTCCGGTGCAGCAAGCTCCGCGAGTGCTTTTTCCCGTGCCTCTTCAATCGTGGCGCCTGTGCAGATTGCCTCTTTTATCATGTTCTTCACCACCTTGTTATCGTTATGAACTGCCGCGGTTTTTAAGCTTCCATGTTGCGTTCCGCAATCAGTTTCATATTTTCTTCCTTAGAACGGCGGTTAACCGTTTCTTCCACCATCAGTTTTGCAATGATCTTCTGGGGGCTGTGCGTATAATTGAGCAGAATCATCATCGCAAATGCAATGATATTTGACATAATCCAGTAAATACCTGCGCCCGCCGGGAACTGAAACGCAATAATCAAAGAAAACAGCGGCATACCGAAGGCCGTGCAGCCCATCATCGGATTTTTCGCCATTTCCGGATTGGTCTGCTTTTGCCGGATCCAGGTATAGATGCCGGAGAGCAAAGCCGACAGGCCGGAAAACAGCGGAACGAGCAGCAGGATCAGCTCCTGCTTGCTGGCGGAGCCGAGATGAGAGAGGGTTGCAAAACTAGGCGTTTCCGCAAGCGGAATGCCGAACATCGTGTAATCGAAGCCGCGCAGCTTATCGATAATCTCTGCGGAGAGGTTCGGCATTTTTGCAATGACCTCATCCAGATGGTTGAATACCTGAAGCTCCAGCAAATTCTGTTTCACAGAGGTATCGCCTAAAAGGCCCTGGACGATCTTCGTCATTTCACCGACTGTATTGGAGTTTACGCCGAGCACATACTGGATCGGATAATAGATAACACCCAAGAGGCCGAAGATAATCGGCAACTGAATCAGCATCGGCAGGCATCCCGCGCTCATCGGATTGTAGCCTTCACGGGAATAGAGGGCCTGCATTTCCTCATTGAGCTTGACCTGATTGCCTCTGTATTTTTCCTGCAGCTTTTTGATCTTGGGCTGCAGACGCATTTGCTTCGCCGTACCCTTTTGCTGGCTGATGGAGGAGGGGAGAAGAACCAGACGGAATAAAAGAGTAAATAGAAACAAAGCAAGTCCATAATTATTGACCAGATCATAAAATATCCGGAAGACAAATCCGAATGGGACATATAAAATACTCATGAAAGACCTCCGTAGTTTTCAATGAGGTAACAAAAGAGACTCTATTACAAACCAAAAATTTTCTTCACAAATAGCAGCTTATAGAGTCTGATGTTTCTTGGAACAAATCAGGATATATAAAGTCAGGCTATTTTTTGGGAGGGACAGGATCATATCCTCCCGGAAAAAGCGGATTACACCGCAAAAGCCTCCATAACGCCAATAATCCGCCCTTAAAAGCACCGAAGCGCTCAATCGCCTCCACGGCATACTGCGAACAAGTCGGGTAAAACCGGCAGCGCGGCGAAAAAAGAGGGGAAATTTTTTTCTGATAAAAGCGGATCACGGAGAGAAAAAACTGTTTCATGGATCCCTTTTCTCCTGATTTTGGATCACGCCGGCCGCACTGAGCTGCTTTCTCATAATTTTCTGAAGCTCGGTGCTTTTGATCCGTTTCGTACGGCTTCTGGCAACGAATACGATATCCCAATGACCGGAAACCTCGCTGGATAACGCATAAAATGCGGCGCGGATGACCCGCTTGGAACGATTGCGCGCCACGGCGTTTCCAATTTTCTTACTCGTTGTGATCCCTAACCGGCAAATGCCCGCGCGGTTTCTCATTACATAGGTCACCAGCGCAGGATGGGTAAATGATTTTCCCCGCATATAAAGACGGCGGAAATCCGTATTCCGATTCATTGAAATATAGTCTGCCAAAACGATCCTTTCACTTTTCACTGCCATGCAGAAAATGTGCCGCTGCTTTTTGCCTCAAGCAGCAGCACAACTTAGAACTGCAATTAATAGGTCAGCTGCTTTCTTCCCTTAGCCCTGCGGCGGGCAAGAACCTTACGGCCGTTTCTGTCGGCCATTCTTTTGCGGAAGCCATGCTCCATCTTCCTGTGCCTTTTCTTCGGCTGATACGTTCTTTTCATGATTTTCTTACCTCCATTCCACGGGGAGTATCCTCATCATCCTCCGGCCAATTTCATAAAATGCCGTAGAAAATGACAACTATCCTGACTATGCAACCTTGCAGAGATTTATTATATATCACATCTCTTCGCCCTGTCAATCTTTTTTTGCAGAAAACCTCTTTGTTTCAGCCTTTCTTTTCCACGATACACTGGAAAGGATGTTGAAAACCACTCCATTTTATGATAGAATTAAAGAGATTGAGCAGGAATAGCAGATGAAAGAAATCCGGCGTTTTCAAAGCCGCCTGCACCCTTTTCATCCCATACTGCAAACTGCCGTAAAACACAGAGGAGCGGACAAAAATGAATTCCTTTATGGAGATCTGGAAATCGGTACAGGATTATTGTAAAACTCAAATTACAGAGGTCGCATTCAATGTCTGGATAGCGCCGCTGACGCTCGTCCGTATGGATGAGAGTACAGCTTTGCTTTCCATTGAAGATACCTTTAAAAAAGAAATCGTCGCTGTAAAATTCAACGATCTGCTCTCTGACGCCTTTGAGCAGGTGCTCGGTTTTCCCATTCGCGTGGAAATCGTTGTAACAGACGAGGTAAAAGACCCGGAGCCGGCAAAGGTCCAGAGCGAGGAATATGAATATACGTTTGAAACCTTTATCGTCGGTTCCTCCAATAAATTCGCCCATGCTGCCGCACAGGCGGTTGCAGCAAATCCAGGCGGCGCTTATAATCCGCTTTTTATCTATGGGAATTCCGGCCTCGGAAAAACCCATCTTCTCAATGCCATCTGCTATGAAATCCGCCGTTCCAATCCTGAGGCGGATATTCTTTATGTGAGAGGCGAGGATTTTACAAACGAACTGATCACCTCTATTGCAGAAAAAAAGATGATCGACTTCCATAATAAATATCGCAACGTCGATGTCCTTCTCGTCGACGACGTGCAGTTTATCTCCGGTAAAATCCAGACGCAGGAAGAATTTTTCCATACTTTTGAAAACCTTTCCCAGGCAGGAAAGCAGATTGTATTGACCTCTGACCGGCCGCCGAAGGAAATTTTGACCCTGGAGGACAGGCTGCGCACCCGTTTTGAATGGGGGCTGCTTGCGGATATCCAGCCGCCGGACCTGGAAACGCGCATTGCTATCGTTAAGCGAAAGGCGCAGCTGCTCGATATCAATCTGCCGGACGATGTTACTGAATATATCGCTCAAAAATTGAAAACCAATATCCGCCAGTTGGAGGGTGCGGTCAAGCGAATGAAAGCTTATCATTCCATTGAGGGGCATCCGCCCACAATCCTTTTAGCGCAGCGGGCAATCAAGGATATCCTCAGTGACAGCCAGCCGGTTCCCGTCACTGTGGAAAAAATCATTCAGGAGGTCGCCAGAACCTATGGCATTACCGAGGAGGATATTCGCTCTAACAAACGGGATTCCACCACTTCCAAGGCGCGACAAGCCGCTATGTATATTGTCCGTGAGGTAACCGGCCTTCCCATGAAGGCAATTGGTGACGAATTCGGCGGGCGGGATCATTCCACTGTCCTCTATACCCTAACAAAAATAGAAAAGGAAATGGAAAAAAATCCATCCTTAAAGGCAACCATTTCAGATACTATTAAAAATATACAGGATCAGTAAGCGTAAATAAAGAAAATTTCTTTTCCACTGTTTTATCAACATTCAACACTGTCTTTTCCACACCATTGTGAAAAAGCGGATTCTCTTTTCATATTTCTACACATCCATCCCAAGGTTTTCCCCAATGTCATCTTCCTCTCTTTTCCAATGAGGACAGGAAAATTTTCTCTTTTCCACCTTTTCCACTGCCTCTATTACTAAGACTATTTATAATAAATCAATATTCGATCTTTCGCATCGGTAAACAAGGAGAAACAGCGCCGCCCGGCAGCCGCAAAGCCACGTTTGCCGCGTTCTCGGCCTCGG
>ERZ781272.861-NODE-861-length-14600-cov-2.967824_pt1 | contig 14600 bp, 15 predicted proteins | sample MGYA00375850_ERZ781272 | MGnify/ENA primary metagenome ERZ781272 (study PRJEB29790, sample SAMN06051246) | human gut metagenome | host: Homo sapiens | place: USA: Cincinnati, Ohio | collected 2013-06-21 | study: EMG produced TPA metagenomics assembly of the Gut...
ACGGTATTATAGTTAATTTAATATTTAATTAATCTTTGTATATTTATGCCACCTATGAGGTAAAATATAAAACAAAGCTAAAAGAAAAACTAAAGTAAAAATATCCAATATAAATTTTAATGTGAAATAAAAGGGGGTTGATAAGTGTGAAAGTACTTATTATTGGAGGTGTTGCAGCAGGGACTAAAGTTGCAGCAAAGTTAAAACGAGAAGATAGATGTTCAGACGTAACTATTATTACTAAGGGGAAAGATATATCTTATGCAGGATGTGGCCTTCCTTACTATGTTGGAAATGTTATCACAGAAAAAGAACAATTAATTGTAAATACTCCGCAAAAATTTGAAAAATTAACAGGAGTGAAGGTTCTAACTGAAATGGAAGTTATAAAAGTTAATCCAGAAGAAAAAACTGTGGATGCAGTAAACGTACAAAGCAAAGAAACATATAATTATGGATATGACAAACTAGTAATCGCTAGTGGTGCATCTCCTATAAAACCACCCGTAGAAGGTTTAGACTTAAAAGGAGTTTTCTTTATGAGAACACCTGAAGATGCAATTAATTTAAGAGATTCAATAGAGCAGGGAGAAATTAAAAGAGCTGTAGTTGTAGGAGCAGGATTTATAGGATTGGAAGTTGCAGAAAATTTAGCTAAACAAGGAGTGAAAGTTTCTGTCATAGATATGGCAGAACATGTACTTCCAGGGTTTGATGAAGAAATGAGCGAATATATAGAAAATCATTTAGCCGAAAATGGAATAATGACTGCTACAGGAGTAAGAATGGAAGGAATTATAGGTACTGATAAAGTTGAAAAAGTTAAAACTTCTAGACGTGCTATGAAGGCAGATGCAATTGTACTTTCAATAGGAATTCGTGCAAATACCAATTTCCTTCAAGATAGTGGTATAGAACTTATGCCAAATAAAACTGTAAAAGTAGATGAATACTTGCAAACAAATATAGAGGATATTTATGCTATAGGAGACTGTGCATGTGTAATAAATAAAATTACAAAGGCACCTCAATGGTCCCCAATGGGTTCTTCTGCTAATATAGAAGGACGTCTTACTGCTAAAAATATATTAGGAAAAAATAAATCTTATGAAGGTGTTCTTGGTACTGCTGTTTGTAAATTACCAAACTTAAATACAGGAAGAACAGGGCTTACAGAAGTGGCTGCAAAGGAAGCTGGATATAATCCTATAAGCGTAATCTCTGTTGTAGATGATAAGGCTCATTATTATCCAGGTGCAAGTAATTTTATTATTAAAATGATATCTGATAGAGATACAAAGAAATTACTAGGGCTACAAGTACTTGGAAAGGGAGAAGTAGATAAAATAGTTGATATAGCAGTTACAGCTATATCATTAAATGCATCAATAGATGATTTAGAAAACTTGGATTTTGCTTATGCACCACCATTTTCTACAGCAATTCATCCATTTGCTCACACATTAAATATATTACAAAATAAAATAAATGGAGAGTTTGAAACAATAACTCCAGTAGAATTTAAAGAAGGAAAAGCTAACGATTATAAAATAATTGATGCATCCATATTGCCAACTTTAAAAACTGCTCCATATATAGACTTAACAAAGGTGGAAGGTGTACTTTCAGAATACGATACTAATGAAAGATTATTACTGATATGTGCAAAAGGTAAACGCGCATATATGTTACAAAATCGTTTAAAGTTCTATGGATATAGTAATACAAAAGTTCTTGAAGGTGGATTGACTTTCAATGAAATAGAGGAAGATGAAGAATAATTATTAAAAAGGGGGAAAAACAATGGCAACATTGACAATTAGTAAGGAAGATGAAAAAAGAGTAAAGGCTTTAGGTTTTTTAAGTAATAAGGGTACTGATAATTTTTCTGCAAGGGTAATAACTGTAAATGGAAAAATAACAGCAACACAACAAAAATGTATAGGAGAAGCAGCTGAGTTATTTGGTAACGGAATAGTAACATTTACAACTCGTCTTACAGTGGAAATACAAGGCATACCATATGAAAAAATTGAAGATTTTAGAGCATATATAGCAAAAGAAGGTCTTGAAACTGGAGGAACAGGCTCAAAAGTACGTCCAGTTGTATCATGTAAGGGAACTACTTGCCAATATGGTTTAATAGATACATTTGAACTATCAGAAGAAATTCATGAAAGATTTTATAAAGGATATTCAGGTGTAAAGCTTCCTCATAAATTTAAAATAGCAACAGGTGGATGTCCAAATAACTGTGTAAAACCAGATTTAAATGACTTGGGAATAATAGGACAATATATACCAAATTTTGATGAAGACTCTTGTAATGGATGTAAAAAATGTGCTATAGAGAAATTATGCCCAATAAATGCATGCAAAGTTGTGGATGATATATTAGAAATAGATGAAGAGCTATGCAATCATTGTGGCCGTTGTGTAGGAGCATGTCCATTTGATGCGATTGAAGACGGAACATATGGATATAAAATCTATATTGGTGGTAGATGGGGTAAAAAAATAAATCATGGTATAGCTTTAAATAAGGTATTTACTAGCAAGGAAGAAGCCTTAGATATAATAGAAAAAGCCATATTATTATATAGGGAACAAGGAAAAACAGGGGAGCGTTTTGCCAACACTATAGAACGTTTAGGTTTTGAAAATGTGGAAAAACAATTATTAGCAAATGATTTACTTGAGAGAAAAGAAGAAATAATAAATGCAGACCTTCACTTAGTTGGAGGAGCTACTTGCTAATAGAATATAAATAAAAAAGTATCTTACAATTATGTAAGGTACTTTTTTATTTATATAAGTTGTAGACTGGCAGGTCTAAGTCTTATAAAATAATTAGTGACTGTTAGAATGGTATTTATTGGAATATGAACTTATGATATTGCTAAAGATTTTTGATAAGTTTATGAAAGAAGGGGGATGAGGTTATGGATGAAATAATATTGGAATTAAAGGGTTTAAAAAAGAGTTTCGGAGGAAAGGAAGTATTAAAAGGGGTTGATCTCAAAGTAAAAAGAGGAGAGATTATTGGATATATTGGTGCCAATGGTGCAGGAAAAAGTACAACTGTAAAAATTATGTTAGGCATAGTAGATGGATATGAAGGAGATGTAATAATTTTTAATAAAAGTATTGAAGATACAAAAGGTGAATATAAAAAGAAAATAGGATATGTGCCAGAAGTATCGGAAGTATATGAAAGTTTAACTGCAATAGAATATTTGAATTTCATTGGTCAATTATATGATTTGGATGTGGAAACATTAACAATAAAAGGAAAAGAACTTATGAAATTATTTGGAATATACGATTACTTAAACACAAGAATATCAACATTTTCAAAAGGAATGAGACAAAAATTAATACTTATTTCCAGTATTATTCATAATCCGGAAATATTATTTTTAGATGAACCCCTAAGTGGATTAGATGCTAATTCTGTAATGATAGTTAAAGAATTACTTGAAATATTTGCAGGAGAAGGAAAAACTATTTTTTATTCATCACATATCATGGATGTAGTAGAGAAGATAAGCCATAGAATAGTGTTACTTAATGATGGAAAAATAGTTGCTGATGGAAGTTTTGATGAACTTAAAGAAAATTCTAAAGAAGGTTCATTAGAAGAAATATTTAATGAAATAACAGGGTTTAATAATCACAAAGAAATTGCTGATAGAATTTCTAGTGTAATTAAGTAGGTGAATAATATGAAAGAATATAAATTTTTAAATATTTTAGATAAATTTAAGGGGATATATACTAAAGTTGGTGTAGATTATGAAAAAATGAGGCTAATTTTAAGTATGAAATTAACTCTTGATAGTAGAAGAACATCTACTGTTATGCAAAATTCTAGCAAGGAAGATGAAAGTGATGAAAGTAAAAATTCGTTTAATAAAGCATTAATTATGTATGGAATAATGGGGATTTTTATTGGAATAATAACACTATTTTCATTTAATAAGATGTATACATATTCTCTAGTTTTTGGGATGTTTATGTTTTTTATATTAACTATATTTATATCGGATTTTTCAAGTGTTCTTTTAGATATGAGGGATAAAAATGTAATAGGAACTAAGGGCATTGATAATAAAACAATTAATGCAGCTAAACTAACTCACATATGTTATTATATCTTCCTAACTTCATTGGCATTATCATGGCTTACAATAATAGGAATGTTTAAATCAGGAGTTTTAATAGGAATTCTTTTTATATTAGAATTAATAATAATAGATATATTTATGATTGTAATAACAGCATTATTATACCTGTTGATTTTAAAGTTTTTTGATGGAGAAAAAGTTAAAGATATAATCAATTTTGTGCAAATAGGATTAACAATAATAATGACCATAAGTTATCAGTTATTAGGGCGAATGTTTGATATAGTTGATTTAAATATAATATATGAAAGTAAGATATGGAACTTGTTTTTTCCACCAATGTGGTTCGCATCACCTTTATATGCAGTTGATGGTGGGGAAATTAATAAAATAATAATAGCTCTTATTGTATTAGCCTTTCTTGTTCCAATTATAGCAATTAGTCTATATATAAATAATACGTCTAAGTTTGAAGATTCTCTTTCTAAATTAAATATTGCCAATGATAATGAAAAAGAAAAGAAAAATAGGGTATTTTATAAAATTGGAAGATGTATGTGTAGAAGTAATGAAGAAAAAGCAGCTTATGATCTTTCAACTTCTATAATAAAAAGAGAAAGAGAATTTAAATTGATGACATATCCTAGCTTAGGTTTTGATATGGTATTTCCATTACTATTTATATTTATGTTTTCAATGGATTTTATAAGTGAAATAAAGAATATATCTTTACATATGTCATTAAATATCTATTGGTTTATATTTATGGTTCCAACTTTATTAATAACACTGCAATATTCAAATAACTATAAGGCAGCATGGATTTATGATGCAACATTTATAAGTGATAAATCTAATATATATAAAGGCGCATATAAAGCTCTTTTAGCAAACTTATTATTGCCACTATACTTATTTGAAAGTATAATTTTTATCTTAATTTTTGGAGTTAAAGTAGTGCCTATTTTAATTATTGCTTTTGTATTTTTATTACTTTTCATAGTCATTGAACATATAATAGGAAAAAATAGTTTACCATTTACTATTAAGTTCGGACAGGTTAACAAAAGTCAGAACATAATTAATACTTTATTAGGGATGATTATTTTAGGTGTAGCAGTAGGAATAAATTATCTTTTACTATTTAATATATATGCATTAATAGCATATGGAGTGATTTTAATAATTATAACATTTATTATGTGGAAGAAACATATAAAAGCTTAGAAGTAATTTGCTAAAAATAAAACTACTGAATAATTATAACACTATCTATTATTATGCTACCCACTATCTCTATAGCTCTTTTTTGTTTACTATATTAATAAAAAAAACTTATAATATAATTATTAGTAATAAAGGTGGTGATTTTGATTAAAAAATTTAGAATTATATCTATTTCTTTATTTGTACTAAGTATTTTGATAAATATAATCGCAGGAAAGATACCTAGTTTGGTGGAAAAATATTATTCAAATGGAATTAACATATACATTGTAAAAATTATGAGTAAGATTTTTAGTATTTTTCCTTGTTCAATATTTGAAATATTAATTTACATATCACTACTCTCTGTTTTAGTGTTTTTAATATATTCAATTTATTATATTATGAAAAAACCTAATAATATTTTATCATATTTAAAAAATTCATTTTTAAATATAATATCTATAGTTGGTATAGTTTATTTTCTTTTTGTGGTATTGTGGGGATTAAATTATAATCGTATGAATTTAAAAGATTCTCTAATTGTTGATTACAATAAAAGTCACAATGAAAATATAAAAGATGTTGATTATGATAAAGAAGATTTAATAAATTTATATAAGTTTTTAATAGAAAAATGTAATGATATAAGAGCTGAAGTTTTGGAAGATGAACAAAAAGTAATGAAGTGTAATACTGACTATAAAGAAGTTTTGAACCGAGCAAATAATGGATATGAAAATGTTAGTATTTTAAATTTAAATAAAAGAGGAAGTTATGCGCCAGCAAAACCAATATTAAATTCAAATTTATTATGTTACACAGGTATAACAGGAATTTACTCACCTTTTACAGGAGAAGCTAATGTAAATACTGGAGTACCTGATATTTATATTCCTTTTACAACATTACATGAAATGGCACATCAAAGGGGATATGGAAGTGAGGATGAGTGTAATTTTTTAGCGTATATTGCATGTATTAACAACGAAGACTATGATTTTCAATATTCAGGGTATATATTAGCGCTTAAGTATACAGCTTCAGCATTAGCAAAAGTTGATTATGATGCTTTAGTTAGTTTAAATGGAGAATTATCATCATCTGTAATTAATGACCTAAATTATAGCAGGGAATTTTGGAAGCAATACGAAGGAAAAGTAAACGAAGTATCAGATAATATGAATAGTAATTATCTAAAGGCAAATGGTGTAGAAGAAGGAACACTAAGTTATGGAAAAGTAGTGAATTTACTACTAGTATATTACAGCTTATATGGATTTAATTAAAATGAAAAGTTGGCGTCAGCATATTTATAAAAAGTTGACGGCAGCTTTTTATAATGCATAAGATAATAGTCATGTTTTTTTGTGCATGACTGATATAATCAATAAGAATTAGACATTAATTAAATTAGATTGTATATTTAATAAGGAATTATAAGTACGAAAGGCAGGAGAGTTAAATATGAAGTTAGAAATTATTAAATATAAAATGAACATAAGAAAGTTAAGTATGCTGTTACTAGTAGTTATGTTTTTTATTACAGGATGTAGCAAATATAAAACAATAGAAAGCACAGGAATATTAAATGTTGTTGAAAATGATAGTGTAATAGTTAAAGAAGAAAATCCTATACATAAATATGAATATTTTGCTAAGTTAGATGACTTAGACGAAAGTATTACTCAATCAGATACCTTACACAATGAAGAATCAACATCAGAAATGATAGAATTAGAAGAAAATAAATTTTCAAAATGGGATGATATGTTAAGTGAGATTTGTGAATTACTAATAGATCAGCTTAATAAAAATGAATTAGAAGAATTTAAAGATAAACAATTGGAGTGGTTAGAATACCGCGAAAATACTGCTAAAGAAGAGGCTGATAAATTTGATGGAATGAAGTTTTCAAAAGTACAATATAATTCAACTTTAACTAAACTAACAAAAAAAAGATGCTATGAAATAGTTATTATATATTTACAATAAATAAATTTGTAGATTACAATTGACTTTGATAAAAAATTAAATTTTAAATCGGAGTCAATGAATAATGAAGGATCAAGTGGTGTAATAACTATAGGATCATCATATACATATAGTAAATTTAGACTAGCAGATTTATTCTTTGATTATTCTGAGAAAAAAACTGGTGTAAGTTTCGATGTTGTAACGGAGCAAAGTCATAATTTATTTAGAATGTTAGTTGAAAATAATTTAAGTTTCGGATTTATATCAGGAAATTATGAAGGTCTAATAAATAAAATATTAGTTAAACAAGATAAATCATATATCGTATCTAAAGATCCGATTAATTTAGACAAATTACCTTATTTAAAACCTATAGATTATAGAAAGAATGATAAAAGTAAGGAATTAATTGATAATTGGTGGAATGAAAGGTATAAAGAAAGTAGGCCTTCGGGAACATTTGCAGGATATATTGATTTTGCTTGGAAATTAATAGACAAAGGACTGAGATATACTTGTTGTTTCTTACCTGATGAATTTAAAAATGATTATAATTTTCAATTAACACCATTGTTGGATCTTGATGGTAATAATGTGATAAGAAATACTTGGTTTGCATATTCGAAAACAAAGAAGTTTAATAAGATAGAGAAGGAATTTATACAATTTATAGAAGATAATGTATTAATAGATTAAATTAGTAATGTAAATAGCTCATAGTAAATGCGAGCTATTTTTTATAAATTATTTTAAAGTACATATTGTATAGGTCTTCCTTATAAAAATAATCATAGCAAACACGAGAAATAGGTTTTGTATTTAAAAGGAGTTTTTTTCTATATTAAAATAGAGATTAATTACATATTATTGAAAGGATTGATTTAAATTATACTTTATAAAATAAAGCTATTTAATTATATGGAAAGATATATTAGTTAGGCAATAGATATGAAAAGGTTTCAAATTATTGTTGAAAGTGTGGTTATATATAATGATGCCTTAAAAACGTTTGATAATATAGAATTTAAATATAAGGGGCTCATATTTTATGAGCTCTTTATATTATTTAATAGAAGTAATTTTTATTGAATCTAGAATATTTGAAGGATTTTCAATAACTTGTCCTTTGATTTCAATATCATAATTGCATAATGGATTTTTGCAAATTAAATAAGTTAAAAATTCATAGGAATTTTTAACTGAACTTTTTCTAGGGGTAGATTTTTTTATATCTTCAATTTTAAAGTCGTATAAATATGTATGATTACATTTGGGACATTTAATATTACAATTATGATTTATAGGATTTTTTAAATTCAAAAATTACACCTCCAATTATTTTAAATAGCTATATTTATTATTTGCATAAAAATAATAAAATAAGCTAAATATTAGAAATAATTTGAGTTAATTAAATATTGATAATGTACAACTTGTAAGAAAAGCATTAGAATTGATTATAATTAATATATAATAATATTGATTTAGAATAAACAACAAAGAGGTATATAATAATGGATATTTTTATAATAGAAGATGACAATGCTTTAAGTAGAGAAGTAAGTTTAATTTTGAGCAAGTGGGGCTATAGTGTTTGTGAAATAAAAGATTTTGAAAATATAATTAATGAGGTTTTGGAATGTAATCCAAAACTAATTTTAATGGACATAAATTTACCTTGTTATGATGGGTTTTATTGGTGCTCACAAATAAGAAACTTTCTAAAGGTTCCAATAATTTTTATTTCATCAAGAGATAATGATATGGATATAATCATGTCCATAAATATGGGTGGAGACGATTACATTACTAAACCATTCTCACCTCAAGTTTTAGTGGCAAAAATTCAAGCAATTCTTAGAAGAACCTATTCTTATAATAATGATTTAAAAAGTGACATAATAAAATTTAAAGATATAACTTTAAATATAGTTGAAGGTAAGGTTTATTTTAAAGATGAAAATGTAGATCTTACTAAAAATGAACTAAAAATTATGAATATATTAATGAACAATCAAGAAAAAATTGTAAGTAGAGAAGAAATAATAGAAGAACTTTGGGATACAGATGAATTTATAAGTGAAAATACATTGACTGTTAATGTAAATAGATTAAGAAAAAAACTAGATTCCATTGGGTTAAATGACTTTATAGAAACTAAAAAAGGGCAAGGATACATATTGAGATGAGTTTATTAAAGTATTTAAAAGAAGTGAAACTGTTTTTGATTTTAGTTATTTTCATAATGGTAATTGTAGATGTGACTATACTACTAGATCCTAACTTAAGTAATAGTATTGATACTTTAATTTATATTAATATTTTATCAATTTTAGTTATCATTATTTTCATTTTAATAGGCTATGGTAATTATAAGAGAAAAATAAGTAAATTTATAAAGTCCATACATAATATAAGAGAAGAAAATCTTTGTTTGGCAAATGACTATCTTTATAAAAATGTTAAGAAGTTAATTGAAGATAATGAAGAGGAAGTAGATAGTTTAAGAAATGAACTAGAAGAAATTAATGATTACATGACAAACTGGATACATGAAGTAAAAATTCCTATATCAGTTCTTGAAATAATAGGGAAAAGAGTAAATGAAATTGATGAAAGTAGAGAATTATCAAAACAGATTAATAGTGAGGTTAGTCGTATAGATAAATTAGTGGAACAAGCAATGTACTCGAGTAGAGCAGGTAACTACAATTCAGACTTTATAATAAATGAAGTGAATTTGGAACAAGTTATAAAAGAGGTAATAAAGAAAAATAAATATCAATTTATATATAACAAGTTAGATTTACAAGTTGATGATATTAATAAAACTGTCCTTACTGATAAAAAATGGATTACTCATATAATTGAGCTAGTAGTTGATAATGCAATTAAGTATAGCTATATAGGTGGGAGAATAGAAATTTATATTAAGGAAAATAAAAAAGGATGTGAACTTCATATTAAAGACTATGGTATGGGAATTGTACCTCAAGATATAGAAAGAGTTTTTGATAAAGGTTTTACGGGAGAGAATGGAAGGAAAAGAACAAAATCAACGGGAATGGGACTTTACATATCAAAGAAAATTCTAAACAAATTAAGTCATGATATAAATATAGTATCTACTCCAAATGAATTTTGTGATGTTTATATTACCTTTTATAATTTATCAGATTATTTCAATGTGACATAAATGACACATATTATCTCCAAAGTGTTAGGTTAAGAGATGGAATCAAATATCTAAAGCTTATAAAATATAAGTATAATAAATATTAGAAATTTGGAGGGTAATATGTTAAAAACTGTTAACTTAAAAAAAGATATTAAAAATAATAAAAATACATTTAAGATATTGAAAGACATAAATTTGGAGGTAAAAGAAGGCGAATTTCTATCAATAATGGGACCTTCTGGAGCAGGTAAGACTACTTTACTAAATATTTTGTCAACAGTGGACAAACCTACTTCAGGAAATGTATATTATGAAAATAAAGATATAAGTAAAATGAATAATAAGGAGTTATCAAGATTTAGAAGAGATAACATAGGCTTTATTTTTCAGGATTATAATTTATTAGATAGCATGAGCGTAGAAGATAATATAGCTCTACCTCTTGTAATAAGTAATGAAAAACAAAAAACAATCAAGTCGGAAATATTAAGATTGGCTAAATTTTTTGGGATAGAAGCTCATCTTAAAAAATATCCATATGAATTATCTGGAGGACAAAAACAAAGAGTAGCAGCAGCTAGAGCGCTTATAACATCACCAAAAATAATTTTTGCTGATGAGCCAACAGGAGCACTAGATTCAAAGTCTTCATCAGAGTTACTAAATTGTTTAAAAGACATGAATGAAAAGTTTAATGTAACAGTAATTATGGTTACTCATGATCCATTTAGTGCAAGTTATTCCAAGAAAGTTATCTTTATAAAAGATGGAAGGCTAAATGCTAGAATAGATAGCTCAGGAAATAGAAAAGAATTTTACAATAGCATAATGAACTTGCTTACTTCCATGGGGGGTGAAGTAAATGAACTTCTTTAAGCTTTCATTTATGAACTTAAGACAAAATATAAAAAACTATGGGATGTATATATTTTCAATGATATTTTCTATTGTAGTATTTTATAATTTTGTAACGCTTATGTTTAGTGAGCAATTTAGACAGATACAAGATTTAAACGTCGTATCAACTTTAGCAATGGTGTGTGCTATAGTGCTGTTTTTATTCTTTATATTCTTTATTTCTTATTCAAGTAGTTTTTTCATAGAGCAGAGAAAAAAAGAATTTGGAATTTACACTTTTATGGGTGTTGAGAATAATAAAATAGCTTTATTATTTGCTGGAGAAGGACTTTTAATAGGTATAATAGCTTTAGTGGGTGGTATTTTTGGAGGAGTTTTAACTAATAAATTATTCTTAATGGCATTGGCTAAAATTTCTAAGGTGAATACTGTTATGAAGTTTGAAATATCAAAGGAATCTATTCTAATAACTAGCTTAATTTTTCTAGGTATATTAATCTGTGTATTTATTAAAGAATATATAGCGCTACTAAGAACAGATATAACAAAACTTATTAATGCAACAAATATATACCAAAGTGATAATAGTAAAAATAAAACCTTACAAGGTATTTTAGGTCTAATAGTTATAATTTTAGCTTATGTTGTGATTTTATATTACAAAAAATATAACATACCATTTCCAGCAGCCATACTAGCAACAGTAGTTATGGTTATAATAGGAACAATGCTATTATTTAAAGGATTTTTCACTTTTATAGTTTCAAAATTAATTAATAATAAAGATTTTTTATATAAAGGTACTAATGTTTTAAGTTATAACAATATAATCTTTAGAATAAGAGATAATAATAAAGTTCTAGGTCAAATTGCAGTATTAATAACTTGTTGTTTGACTAGTGTGATAGTTTCCATTGCGACTAGAACTGTTTTTACAGAAGGCAAAGAATCGGAATACCCATACAGTATAATGTATGAAGGAAATCTAGATAACAAAGTAGTAAAGGATGCTTTAAATAAAAGTGATGAGAAGGTTGATTATAAACTACAAGCTGAGCTTATGTATATTGATATTACTGAAGCTGGTAAAAAAGAATCACCACTGATTGTTACAGGCGATGTGAACTTTATAAGATATTCAGACATAAAAAAAATATGTGAATATAGAGAATTAGATAATGAAAATAAATTTTTAAACACACAGCTAAAAGATAATGAAGCTATATTTATAATTCCTAAGAATTTAATAAATGCTTTTGATTTTAAAGTGGATTTTAATTTAGGGAATAGAAACATTCAAATAATTGACTCTTATGCAATGAATTTATTTGGTTTTTTTAGAGGGAATCTTCCAACTATTGTTGTAAATGACAATACTTTTGATTCTTTAAAACATGACCTAAATAAGAATACAGAAAATATATCTTGTATCACATTAAAAAACTTTGATAATAGTGCAAATATAGTGAAGGAGATAGAGAAAAGCAGTAATATAAAAACTTATAGCGTAGATGATTTTAATGAAGATAGTTATAACTTTATAAATTCAATTTATTTTATAGGATTATTTATGGCTTTAGTATTTATAGTGTCTGTAGGAAGTATTATGTACTTTAAATGTATTTCTGATGCAAGTAAAGACAAGCCTAGATTTGATACTTTGAGAAAAATAGGAACAAGCCAAGAATATATTAATAAATCTATTTATAAGCAAGTAGGTATATTTTTCTTATTCCCAGCTATAGTGGCTATAATTCATAGCGCTGTAGCAAGTTATGCAGTAACAAGTTTATTTAATCAGGATGGAAGACTTTCTACTATAGCTACAACTATTATTTTTACCATAATATATATAACTTATTATTTATTAACTTCAAAAAAATATATTTCTTTAACGAAATAATTTCTAAAAGCCATACTTTATTTGATTGAATCAGATAGAATATGGCTTTATTTATGTGAAAAATAGTAAATAGTATAGAGCAAATAGTGTTTTTTATGAATTCTTATGCAATAAAATACATGATTACATATAAAAGAAGTATGGAAACAAATAAAATACTTACAATGTTTTTCCAAACTTTATACTTATTATTAAGTTCAACTATTTCATTTTCACTAGGAATAGGAACAGGATCTTCATTTGTCTCAATATCTTTATTTTTATTGCTAAAGAATAAGAATACGATTACGCCTATAGCACACCAGATGATACCTGTTATAAAAGTATCTTTTTCCAATTCAGTCATAATAATAGCATATACAACTATGCTAAATACCGCCAATAAAATACCACAAGGAGATTTGTATTATCTTTTTAAATCTGGATACTTCTTTATAAGTTCAATAAAAGCAAAGAATCCAATTATATAATAGAATAAGTTAGCAAATAAGCTTAAAGATGCAACATATAAAATATCCCCAATATAAATAAGGGTAATTGTGATAATACCTAAGAAGATTATAGAAAAATAAGGTGTTTTATATTTTAGATGAATTTTAGCAAATGAACTTGGGATGACACCATCTTTTGCCATTCCATATAAATATCTAGATGGAGCAGCAATACAAGAGTTTAATGTAGAAAAATCTCTACCAAAGGCAATTCCTAGACATAACATAATTAGTGGAAAGCCTAATATACCAGCTTGTATCATAGCATCTGCATAAGGTTTGCAATAAATGCACATAAAGTTGCAAAAATAACATTAGGTCCTAAGTAGCCAACACCATTGGCACCAACTGTAAATAAGCCAACACCTATAACCGTATCCACAGTTATAGTTATACTTTCTTTTAGACCAAGTATTCTATTTATAGAATAAGGATTGTCTTTATATGAATCAATTTTAATACCACATTTTTGAATAAAAAAATAGAATAGTTCTAAATTCTAATAATTTATATTTATAGTATATATAAAAGTAGGAGATGTCAACTTAAAGGATATGTATAACTTTAATAGTAAAATTAAAATCATTGATATGTAGAAAATATTGAGTGAATGATTTTAAATTTTTTATTTCAAGATATTTTGATAAAAATTAATAAAAAATGAAGAGTAATAAGTTTTCTAAGTAAATCACTAGTCTTTACAATGATTGTTGACCTAGCTGAGAGAAAAAATATAGCTATGATTGCAGTAGCAATTATTAATTAATTTGAGGGAACTTATGTAGTATCAAATACTATAAAAAATTACTCCAGATATTGAAGGAATATTAAAACTATATAAACTCAGTAACAATGATTAT
>ERZ781272.863-NODE-863-length-14577-cov-2.858559_pt1 | contig 14577 bp, 12 predicted proteins | sample MGYA00375850_ERZ781272 | MGnify/ENA primary metagenome ERZ781272 (study PRJEB29790, sample SAMN06051246) | human gut metagenome | host: Homo sapiens | place: USA: Cincinnati, Ohio | collected 2013-06-21 | study: EMG produced TPA metagenomics assembly of the Gut...
ATAAGAAATGGCGGTGGGAAGACCTGCCATTTCTTCCAAAAGAATATAAATACGATGTAATAAAAGACGTAAGCAAGCAATATAACATTGTTCACGGAATGCTGATGCGCGAAGATATTGAACGTGTGTATTGGGCAGGCGATGCCGGAAAAGAAGGACAGACCATCGAAGAGAATATTCGTAATTTCGGCGGTGTGCGGGATGGCATGGAAGAACTTCGTGTGTGGCTCGACTCTCAGACGGCAGAACAAATCCTCCGCGGCATCCACGAGGCAAAACCAATGTCTGATTATGCAAATCTCGGTAATTCCGGAATTATGCGAACGATAGAAGATTATGCGATGGGAATTAATTTTTCCCGTGTAATGTCTGTAAAATATGGCAATCTTTTAAATGACGCGGCCGGAACACGTTCCTACACAGCGATAGCGGTGGGGCGTGTTATGACGTGCGTCCTTGGAATGGTTGTTATTCGGGAACGTGAGATTCGTAATTTTAAGGAGACACCGTTTTACCGTGTGGTATGTAAATTTACAGATGCCGGTGTGGAAGGCGAGTGGAAAGCGGTGGAAGGCTCGGAGTATTTTGAGTCGCCTTTACTTTACAAAGAGAATGGATTCAAAGAACAAAAAGATGCGAGAGTATTGATCGATAAGCTGCAGGATTGTCCTGCAGTTATTCAGTCTATAGAGAAAAATATCAGCAAAAAGCGCGCGCCATTACTGTTTAACCTTGCGGAACTTCAGGCAGAATGTGCAAAACGGTTTAAAATCAGTCCGGATGAGACACTGCAGGTAGCACAGGATCTGTACGAAAAGAAACTTACCACTTATCCGCGAACGGATGCGCGTGTGCTTTCCAGTGCAGTGGCAAAAGAAATCTATAAAAATATCAGCCGTCTTCGTGGCTATGAGCCAACTTCGGCATTCGTTGATAAGATTATGGAGAAGAAACTTTTTGCTAATATTGGGAAGAGACAGTACACGGATGACAGCAAAGTAACCGACCATTACGCAATTATCCCGACCGGACAGCTTACGGAATTAAACTCTTTAAATTCGTTGCAAAAAGCAGTCTTTGACCTGATCGTTCGCCGGTTCCTAAGTATTTTTTATCCTCCGGCCGAATACCAGAATGTTAAGATGGTTGTGTCGATGGATACGGGAGAACACAAAGAAAACTTTTTCGCATCTGCAAAAGTATTAAAGACTCCGGGATATCTCGAGATTGCAGGGATACCAAAAAAGAAACGCGACAAAAACGATCCGAGAAACGAGGAACGTGGACTGGATCGTGTTACAGGCGGGGCATACAATGCGAACGAAGACAACGAAGAGGAAGAGGTAGATCCGGAGAAGCTGATTGCTTTGGCGGATTCTTTACATAAAGGCGATGAAGTATCTGCTTTGGATCCACAGATCAAAGAGGGAAAGACTTCTCCGCCGAAACGCTATACCTCCGGTTCTATGGTACTTGCCATGGAGAATGCCGGACAATTGATTGAGGATGAGGAACTCCGCGAACAGATCAAAGGATCTGGTATCGGAACATCTGCAACGCGTGCGGAGATTATCAAAAAACTGGTTCGAATCGGTTATTTAAATCTAAATAAAAAAACACAGGTGCTGACGCCGGAAAACCTGGGCGAGATGGTTTATGAGGTCGTCAATATGACGGTCCCGGCGCTGCTCAATCCCAAGATGACTGCTTCCTGGGAAAAAGGACTCGACGGTATCACGCAGGGAACGGTTGATTTCTGGGATTACCGGAACAAGCTTGAAGCCTTTATCCGGGCGGAAACGCAGAAGATGATCGAGCAGAATCTCAGGCAGCCACTCGCAGAACGCATCAGTGAATTCGCGGGAAAGAATGCGAAAGGTGTGGGAGCAAGAAGGAAAATCAAAGTGGCATGTCCGGCCTGCGGTGGTGAAATGGTCACGACACCGTTTGGTTATGGATGCAGTAATTACAAAAATGATAAATCAGGATGTAATTTCAATATTGGAGAGATTGCCGGGGTAAACCTGGAAGAAGAACAGGTAAAAGAGCTGATCACGAAGGGACATACCGGTACCATCCGCGGCTTTAAATCTAAGGCCGGAAAGAAGTTTGATGCCTGTCTGAAACTGCAAAAAGATGAGGAAACGAATCATGTATCGATAAACTTTGATTTTGATGAGGTAGAACCAGAGATTCTTCCGGAAGTGGTATGCCCGGTTTGCGGCGGACAGATCAAAAAGACCGCTTTTGGATATGGATGTATGAATTATCGGCCGGATGACGAGAAGAGCTGTCGTTTTTCCATTGGAACGATTGCGGGAAAGACACTTCCTGCAAATGCTGTAAAACAATTACTTACGACCGGAAAGACAGATACGATTCGCGGATTTAAATCAAAATCCGGTAAAAAATTTGATGCCTGTCTTGTGTTAGAAAAGGATGAGGCGGGAAAAACAGGGATACAGTTTGACTTTGAACATGTTGAACAGAAGAAAGTCAGGGATGTCAAGTGCCCATTGTGTGGCGGAGAGATTGTCGCAACTTCTTTTGGATATGGCTGTGCCAATTATGATCCAAAAGATGAGACGAGTTGCCGTTTTTCCATTGGAAAAATGGCAGACAAATCTTTTACAGAAGCGCAGGTACGTCAGCTACTGACGAAAGGTGTCACAGAGACAATCCGTGGCTTTAAGTCCAAAACCGGAAAACGGTTTGATGCCAGAGTCGCTTTGAACAAAGATGAGGCGGGAAAAGTTATTGGACTGAAATTTGATTTTGACAATGTAGAAGCCAAAAAAGTCAAGGATGTTGTCTGTCCGAAGTGCGGAGGAGCGATTGTTGTCGCACCATTTGGCTTTGTGTGTGAAAACAATAAGAAAGACGATCTGCAAAGTTGTAACTTCATTGTTGGAAAGATCGCCAGTGTAAAGATAAAAGAGTCACAGTTAAAAGAACTTTTAACAAAAAAGAAAACGGATGTGATTGAAGGCTTTGTTGCAAAAACAGGCATGAAATTTGATGCACCGTTAAAGCTGACTGAGGAAGGCGATATTACATTTGACTTCCCGGAGAAACCAAAACCGGTAGAAACGAAAGTGAGATGTCCGCGGTGCGGCAAAATGCTGATGAAAAGTCAGTGGCGCTATGAGTGCGGCTGTGGATTCAAAATATGGCATACGGTCGCAAAAGTGGAACTTTCAGAAGAAATCATGAATGAACTTCTGACAACCGGGAAAACAAAGAAGAAGGTGACTGGTTTTACATCCAAGGCGGGAAATGTTTTTGACACCTGTCTGAAATATGAAAATGAGCAGATTACATTCGATTTTGATAATCCGGGCGAAGAAGAAAAACAGGAACCGGAACAGAAAAAGCAGAATTTGAATGAACAGATTCCAACTGATGTTGCAGAAAATAAATAGAAGTATAATTTAAGGAGTGTAAAAATGGAAAACGCAAAAATAGCAAACATGTATGATCTGTCACAGACAATCGCGGGAGAGTATCTTGCCCAGTTTACCTATCCATGGGAGGCGTTAAAAGGAATCAGTGATTTTATTAAAAAACTTGGACCGACACTTGACCCGGAAGTATACGAGAAACTTGGAGAAAATATCTGGGTGGCAAAGAATGCAACAGTTGCAGAAACCGCATGCCTGAACGGACCGCTGATCATTGATGAAGAGGCAGAAATCCGCCATTGTGCTTTTATCCGAGGAAGTGCTATCGTTGGAAAAGGCTCGGTAGTAGGAAATTCAACGGAAATTAAGAATGATATTATTTTTAATTCCGTACAGGTGCCACATTACAATTATGTTGGAGATTCTATTCTTGGCTATAAATCGCATATGGGAGCAGGATCTATCACTTCCAATGTGAAATCTGACAAAACTCTGGTCGTTGTCAAGGATAATCGTGATTCTGGAGAACAAATTGAAACTGGACTTAAGAAGTTTGGCGCGATGCTTGGAGATTATGTAGAGGTTGGATGTAATTCTGTATTGAACCCGGGAACTGTAATTGGAAGAAACTGCAATGTCTATCCGCTTTCATCTGTGCGCGGGGTAATTCCGGCAGGGCATATTTTTAAAGATGCACAGCATGTTGTGAAAAAGGATGCAAAATAGAAAAATAAAAGAAAATGCAGAAAAAACGCGGATGTACGAAAAAAAGTGCCAATAAGTACTAGACTTATGAAAAAAAATATGCAAAAATACTATCGGTATGTCAAATGGTAACAAAGTTTATCATATACAATTAACATGCGAAAGGAGTCTTAAAATGATTTACACAAAGGAAGTTGAAAACATGTGTCCTGTTGCTAAGGGCGCAAAACATGAGCCAGCTCCTATCCCAGAAGAAGGAAAATGGGTTCATTCCAAGAAAATTGAGGACATTTCAGGATTTACACACGGTGTTGGCTGGTGTGCACCACAGCAGGGTGCCTGCAAGCTTTCCCTTAATGTAAAGAACGGTATCATCAAGGAAGCACTCGTTGAGACTATCGGTTGCTCTGGTATGACTCATTCAGCTGCTATGGCTGCAGAAGTATTACAGGGTAAGACAATTCTGGAAGCTTTAAATACAGACTTAGTTTGTGACGCTATCAACACAGCTATGAGAGAGCTTTTCTTACAGATCGTATACGGACGTACACAGTCTGCATTCTCTGATGACGGACTTGCAGTAGGTGCTGGTCTTGAAGATTTAGGAAAGGGACTTCGTTCTCAGGTTGGTACAATGTACGCAACAAAAGAGAAAGGTGTTCGTTACCTTGAGATGGCTGAGGGATATGTTACAGGTATCGCTCTTGATGAGAACAACGAGGTTATTGGTTACCAGTTCGTTTCTCTTGGAAAGATGACTGACTTCATTAAGAAGGGTGATGATCCTAATACAGCTTGGGAGAAAGCTAAGGGTCAGTACGGCCGTGTGGACGATGCAGTTAAGATTATCGATCCACGTCAGGAATAATTGGAAAGGAGAACGATATAATGGCATCATTATTTGAAGGATATGAAAGAAGAATTGACCAGATTAACGCTGTTTTAAATAGCTATGGTATCAGCTCTATCGAAGAAGCTGAGAAAATTACAAAGGACGCTGGACTTGACGTATATGATCAGGTTAAGAAGATTCAGCCAATTTGTTTCGAGAACGCTTGCTGGGCTTACACTGTAGGTGCTGCAATCGCAATCAAGAAAGGATGCAAGAGAGCCGCTGACGCTGCTGCTGCAATCGGAGAGGGACTTCAGGCATTCTGTATTCCTGGATCTGTAGCAGATCACCGTAAAGTAGGTCTTGGACATGGTAACCTTGGAAAGATGCTCCTTGAGGAGGAGACAGAGTGCTTCTGTTTCTTAGCTGGACATGAGTCATTCGCAGCTGCTGAAGGTGCTATCGGTATCGCAGAGAAGGCTAACAAAGTTCGTAAGCAGCCACTTCGCGTTATCTTAAATGGTCTTGGAAAAGACGCAGCTCAGATTATTTCCCGTATCAACGGATTTACATTCGTAGAGACAAAGTATGATTACAAGGCTGCAAAGCTTAATGTTGTATATGAGAAAGCATACTCTGATGGACTTCGTGCAACTGTAAAATGTTACGGTGCTGACGATGTTCAGGAAGGTGTTGCAATCATGCATCATGAGAACGTAGGTGTTTCCATCACTGGTAACTCTACAAACCCAACACGTTTCCAGCATCCAGTTGCAGGTACATACAAGAAAGAATGTATCGAGCAGGGTAAGAAGTACTTCTCAGTAGCATCCGGCGGTGGTACAGGACGTACACTTCACCCAGATAACATGGCTGCAGGTCCTGCTTCTTATGGTATGACAGATACTATGGGACGTATGCACTCTGATGCACAGTTCGCAGGATCTTCTTCCGTACCAGCTCACGTTGAGATGATGGGTCTTATCGGAATGGGTAACAACCCAATGGTTGGTGCTACAGTAGCAGTTGCTGTATCTGTTGAGGAAGCTGCCAAGGCTGGTAAGTTCTAAGATAAAATATAATAAGAACATGATTTTGAGGGCCTCTGGAGAAATCCGGAGGTCTTTTTTGCTTTTTGAAATGATGGAATTTACAAGTGTAAAATTTCTATATCTACATAAAATGAGAATGCAGACATGAATTTGTTGTAGACATCATAGACATAGAGTGTTATCATTTTTTCAATACACTTTTAAAAGGGAAGAAGTGTATTATGGCATAGACGTATAGGATATGCGCAGAAAAAATAAGGGAGTCTGGTTATATGAAAAAATTTTTATGCACTTGTTTGGTTGGAATTCTTATTGTACTTAGTTTGATTGGTTGCGGAACGATTGAAAAAACGAGAGTTCAAGACGGAAAATTCACTTTCAGTTCGGATGAGTTTATTCACATTTCAGAAAAATTACTTCAAAAGCACAAGGATGCAAATATTTCATTTGGGGAAATGGAAGATTTATCCAATGGTCAGATGTGCGAAATCTCTATTGGAGATAGAAAGGGATTAAATTACTATGGATTTCTTTTGTCAGAGGAGGGCGAGGTAGAATCTGTTGCAGTAATGATTGATACTTCAGAGAAAGCACAGAATAGTGAAGATGATATTAAGTTTATGCTGGAATTGTTTATTATGTCATGTGATCCAACACTTTCAGCAGATGAGGCAGATGAAATGATACATTCTATGGAAAAGAAAAATACAGATGATTCTAAGTTTAAAGATAAGAATGGGATACGGTATAGAATGTGGGAATCGGATGCAAGTGGGTATCAATTGATGGCTTATCCAGCACAGGAAGAGTAATTTAATCTGGCGATAATAAACGAAGTAGACCTTTGGAGAAATCCGGAGGTCTGTTTCTATTGGCATGAAATTGACATTAGAGTAAAATTTTTGAAGAACTGAGGAAGAAAGGAAAGCAAAAAATGAAATATATATCATTAGATGGAAATCTTTTTAAAGATGTTGCGATTACACACAAGATATTGAAAGAAAAATTGGAATTACCTGATTATTATGGGCAAAATTTAGACGCACTATGGGATTGCCTGACTGGTTTTATTGAATTGCCGGTTTGCATAAAGTGGAGTAATTATAAGGCAAGTTGTCGTTATTTGGGAGAATACGCCGAAAAGTTAAGAAATGTATTCGAGGATGCCGCAGAAGAACTTGATGGTTTTTCATTTTGTATTGATGATTAAATCGGAAAAGTAATGTTATAATCAGGAATACTATTTAGTTGCTAGGAGATAAGAAATATGGATACGGACTGCTTATCCAACATGTATTTTGAAAAATTAAATAACAAGGAAGTGGCTGAATTGCTTCATTTGTTTGAAAAGAATCCTGATACAGAATCGGATGTTTTTTTAGACTTAAAAGATTGCATTTGGCAAGAAGGAATCTGTAATCACGATTTTTATATTGTAACGCCACAGTTGATTCGAATTGCTGCAAATATAGATTTTTCTGTTTCAAAAGATTTGTGGAGCTATTTGGGGTGTTGGATTTCAACGCAAGAGCATGACAGAAATGTTGTTGATGGTGAAATATTAAATGCTTTTGATCTGGCTTTAGAATATGCAGAAAAAGAATGCATAAAACAGATTCGTATGATAGAAAAAATGGATGATCTTGACGCACAATATTTGTATGCTTCTTTGTTTGCATTTGCAAAGCATCGCTTCGGATATATGACATTAGCCGCATACAAGGATGATATAATTGGAACATCCTGTGCTAAATGTCCGAATGGACATATGAATGATTTTTCAATTTATAATTCTTGTATTGTTCCATATGAAGGCGAAGAGAAAGCTTGTGATATAGCAAACGTTACAGATGTTATGGAAGAATATTCAAAAAGAAAAGACAATCCGTGGAAAGCATTTGCAGACAGATTTAGAAAAATAATAGATTTGGAAGAAGTAGATTCACAGATAAAAAAGCATTTTGAACTTTCATACAACATCGTATGCAATGGAGTGACAAAAGATTTGAATTTAAAATATGCATTTTCGTTATATGGTTGTTTGCTATATTGCAATGGTTCCTTAAAGGAGAGCATGAGAGCATTTCATGCATGGGATAAGGTGTGCTGCAACGAGTGTAAAGAATATTTCATTTTTGCAGAAGGCTGGTGCGAAGTTGAATATTGAGTTGGAGACAAAACGCCATGATTGTAAATATAAATCTTTTCATCAAATTTCCTTGCCTTTTTATTGGCAGAATGATACGATTAATATGTTGTATGTCGAAAGCAGGTAAAACGACTCGGCAGAATAACAAATTGAGCAATGGTGGAAGTAAAACATGGGATATATCATGGATTTGCGCAAGGTAGTCGGACATCGTCCTTTGATTATGACCTGCGCAGGCGTTCTTATTATTAATGAAGAGAATCAAATCCTTTTACAGAAGAGAAAGGACAATGGACAGTGGGGATATCCGGGCGGTTCGCTTGAACTTGGTGACAGTTTTGAAAGCTGTGCGAAACGCGAGGTATTAGAAGAGACGGGACTGCACTGTCAGGAATTGATTCATTATATGAATGTTTCTAGTGAGAGCATGCATTATACATATCCGAATGGTGATGAAATTTATGCGGCAGAGAGCATTTATCTATGCCACAAATACACAGGAGAATTGTGTATGCAGGAAGATGAGGTTCTTGAACTTCGGTTCTTTGATTTGGATAATCTTCCGGAAAATATCACGCAAAACAACTTCCCGGCAATTGACCGTTTTCGGAGAGAAAACGAGAATTTACAGAGAGGATAGAAGATATGTATTGTAAGAATTGTGGCAGTCAGATCGATGACAATGCCAATGTCTGCGGATATTGCGGAACACCTGTGCATACGCAAAATGGTTTTTCCGGCAACCAGCAGCAGAACAACACAGCTTCCGGACAGCAGGTGTATGGAGAACCGACTCCATCTTATAGTGGTTCAACACAAAATGCCAACTATCAGAATTTCGGTCAAAATATGAATCAGGGATACAATGGACAGCAGTATCAGAATAATGGATATCCAAATCAAAACCAGGGGTATGGATATGGAACTCCGCAACCGTCGAATATGGATGGCGGATTGACAGGATTTGCGATTGCGTCTATGGTACTTGGAATTGTTGCGATTCTGATGATGTGCTGCGTATCATCTTTCTGGTTAAAAACGATTGTTGGCGTATTAGGACTGGTATTCGGAATCGTATCATTACAGAATAAGAATAACAGTGGAAAAGGAATGGCAATCGCGGGTATTGTATGCAGCGGTATAGCATTGGTAGTTTATGTTATAGGACTGGTGTTTGGAACAATCGCTCTTTCCACTTTATTTTAGTAAAAGTCAAAGCACAGGAAATAGATTTGGGTTATTCACGATATAACCTAAAGTTATAATAATTATAGTGCTTGACAAATATTGATTATGGTATTATTATCTAATAAACAAAAAGAAAGAAGTAGGTTTTCAAATGAGAAAGCAGGCATTATCACTTTTAGTTGAAAACAATCCTGGTGTTACAAGCCGTATTTCCGGTTTGTTCAGCCGCAGAGGATATAATATTGACAGTTTTTCTTCCGGAGTTACTGCAGATCCGAAATATACAAGAATTACAATTGTTGCCAGTGGTGACGAATTGATTCTGGATCAGATTGAGAAGCAGCTTGAGAAACTGGAAGATGTACTGGATATCAAGAAGCTGGAACCGGGGTTCTCAGTTACAAGAGAATTGATTCTGGTCAAGATTCGTGCAACAGATACGCAGCGTCAGCCAATCATGAATGTGACGGAAATTTTCCATGGAAAGATCGTGGATGTTACACATGATTCTATGGTGATTGAATTAGTCGGTCATCAGGACAAGCTGGATGCGTTTTTGGATCTGCTTGACGGATATGAGATTCTGGAACTTGCAAGAACTGGAATCACAGGCTTAACAAGAGGTTCATCTGATGTTAAGTTTTTAGATTAAGCTACTTATTATTTTTATATAAGAGTATATATTTAGGAGGACAATAAAATGTCAGAAGCAAGAATTTTCTATCAGGAAGATTGTAACCTTTCTTTACTGGAGGGAAAGACAATCGCAATCATCGGCTATGGTAGCCAGGGACATGCACATGCATTAAACTTAAAGGAGAGCGGATGCAATGTCATTATCGGTCTCTATGAGGGCAGCAAGTCCTGGAAGAGAGCTGAAGAGCAGGGATTTAAAGTATATGTAGCAGCTGAAGCAGCTAAGCAGGCTGATATCATCATGATCCTTATCAATGATGAGTTACAGGCAGATATGTACAAGAAAGATATCGAGCCAAACCTTGAGCCAGGAAACATGTTAATGTTCGCTCATGGTTTCAATATCCATTTTGGATGCATCAAGCCACCAAAGGATGTAGATGTTACAATGATCGCACCTAAGGCTCCAGGACATACAGTACGTTCTGAGTATCAGGCTGGCAAGGGAACTCCTTGTCTGGTAGCTGTAGAGCAGGATGCAACAGGTAAGGCTCTTGACCTTGCACTTGCATATGCATTAGGAATTGGTGGAGCAAGAGCTGGTGTTCTTGAGACAACATTCCGTACAGAGACAGAGACTGACCTCTTCGGTGAGCAGGCAGTTCTTTGTGGTGGTGTTTGTGCACTTATGCAGGCTGGTTTCGAAACACTTTGCGAAGCTGGTTATGATCCAAGAAACGCATACTTCGAGTGTATCCATGAGATGAAACTGATCGTAGACTTAATCTACCAGTCAGGTTTCGCAGGAATGAGATATTCTATCTCTAACACAGCTGAGTATGGTGATTACATCACAGGACCTAAGATTGTTACTGAGGATACAAAGAAGGCTATGAAGAAAGTTCTTTCTGATATCCAGGATGGTACATTCGCAAAAGAGTTCTTACTGGATATGTCTCCAGCAGGACGTCAAGTTCACTTCAAGGCTATGAGAAAGCTTGCTTCTGAGCATCCATCAGAGAAGGTTGGTGCTGAAATCCGTAAGCTTTACAGCTGGAACAACGAGAGCGACAAGCTCATCAACAACTAATCCGTACATAAAAAGGCTTCGGCATTTTGCCGGAGCCTTTTTTGCTTTTATTTCAATACATGGAATGGGTTTTACGGTTTGTTATGAAAATCAGTTGACAAAAAACGGAACTATGATAGAATAAATCTGTTATTTGATTCAATCTGAATAGACAATGCAAAGAAGAGGAATAGTAGGATTCAGTGTTTTTTCAGAGAGCTGCCGGCCGGTGTGAGGCAGTAAATTATGAATTTGAACTCGCCTTGGAGCAGCCAGGCAGAAGACTTCGGCGGAAGTTGTGTAGGTTTGGACGGTTAATCTTCGATAAAAGATTATGAGTGCGTGTTTGTTTATAAACAGATACGAAACAGAGTGGTACCACGGAGTAATAGTCTTCGTCTCTTAAATTATAGAGACGAAGATTTTTTGATTTAAAGGAGGAACATATGTCAGAAGTGTACAACCACAAAGTCGTGGAAAAAAAGTGGCAGAAAGTCTGGGATGATGAGAAGGCTTTTGCTGCAACAAATGATTATTCAAAACCAAAGTATTATGCATTGGTTGAGTTCCCATATCCATCCGGACAGGGACTTCATGTAGGACATCCAAGACCATATACGGCATTGGATATCGTTGCCCGTAAGAGAAGAATGCAGGGATACAATGTACTTTATCCAATGGGATGGGATGCATTTGGTCTGCCAACAGAAAACTACGCAATCAAGAATAAGATTCATCCAAAGATCGTAACAGAGAACAATGTAAAACATTTCAAGAATCAGTTACATTCTCTTGGTTATTCTTTTGACTGGGATCGTGAGATTAACACAACCGATCCAAATTATTATAAATGGACACAGTGGATTTTCCTGAAGCTGTTCAAAGCAGGTCTTGCTTATAAGAAAGAGATGCCGATCAACTGGTGTACTTCCTGCAAGGTTGGTCTTGCAAACGAGGAAGTTGTCAATGGTGTATGTGAGCGTTGTGGTGCTCCGGTTGTCCGCAAGGTAAAAAGCGAGTGGATGCTTAAGATCACAGAGTATGCAGACAAGCTGATCGAAGGTCTGAATGACGTTGATTATATCGAGCGTGTTAAGGTTTCACAGAAGAACTGGATTGGACGTTCTACCGGTGCGGAAGTTGATTTCCAGATCAAAGATACGGAAGATAAGCTTCGCATTTATACAACAAGATGTGATACATTGTTTGGTGTAACTTATATGGTTGTATCTCCGGAACATCCATATCTGGACAAATACAAAGACCAGATTAAGAACTGGGATGAGATTCTTGCATATCGTGAGCAGGCTTCCAGAAAGTCTGATTTCGAGCGTGCAGAGCTTGCAAAGGATAAAACTGGTGTTGCAATCGACGGACTGACTGCAATCAATCCGGTAAACGGTAAAGAAGTTCCAATCTGGGTATCAGATTATGTACTTATGAGCTATGGAACCGGTGCTATCATGGCCGTTCCTGCACATGATGAAAGAGACTGGGAGTTTGCAAAGAAATTCAATCTTCCAATTATTCAGGTCGTTGCAAAGAACGGAGAAGAAGTGGATGTCAATGAAGCTGCATTTACAGACGTTGCAACCGGCGTGCTTATTAACTCTGATTTCTTAAACGGACTGGAAGTTAAGGATGCCCAAGAGAAGATGATTTCCTTCCTGGAAGAGAAAGGCATCGGTGAGGCAAAGACAAATTACAAATTAAGAGACTGGGTATTCTCACGTCAGCGTTACTGGGGCGAGCCAATCCCGATTGTACATTGTGACAAGTGTGGATTTGTCCCGATTGATGAGAGCGAACTTCCATTACTGCTTCCGGAAGTCGACAGCTACATGCCGACAGACAACGGTGAGTCACCGCTTGCAGCAATGACAGACTGGGTAAATACAACATGTCCATGCTGTGGTGGTCCTGCAAAGCGTGAGACAGATACCATGCCACAGTGGGCTGGATCTTCCTGGTATTTCTTAAGATATACAGATCCAAAGAACGACGAAGCACTTGCAAGTCCGGAGGCGTTAAAATACTGGCTTCCAGTAGACTGGTACAATGGTGGAATGGAGCATACAACCCTTCACTTACTGTATTCTCGTTTCTGGCATAAATTCTTATATGATCAGGGTGTTGTTCCAACTCCGGAACCATACCAGAAGAGAACATCACACGGTATGATCCTTGGTGAAAACGGTGAGAAGATGTCCAAGTCCAGAGGAAATGTTGTCAATCCGGATGACATCGTAAACGAATACGGTGCAGATACACTTCGTACGTATGAGATGTTCATTGGTGCATTTGATCTGGCTGCTTCCTGGTCTGAGGATGGAGTAAAGGGATGCCGCAGATTCCTCGATCGTGTATGGAAGTTACAGGATCTTATGACAGAAGAAGAAGGATACTCAAAGGATCTTGAGACAAAGATGCATCAGACAATCAAGAAGGTCTCCAATGATTTCGAGAATCTGAAGTACAATACTGCAATCGCTGCAATGATGGCAATCCTGAATGATTTCTACAAGAAGGGATCTATCACAAAGGGCGAACTTAAGACTCTGATTATCCTGCTCAATCCGGTTGCACCTCATATCACAGAGGAAATGTGGCAGGCAATTGGCTGCGAGGGCAGAGTATACCAGCAGACATGGCCGGAATATGATGAAGCAAAGACCGTTGAGTCTTCTGTAGAAATCGCAGTACAGATCAACGGAAAAGTAAAAGGAACACTTGTAATCCAGAAGGATGATCCGAAGGATGAAGTTATTGCGAAAGCAAAAGAAGCAATCGCTGACAAGCTGACCGGAAATATTGTGAAAGAGATTTATGTTCCGGGAAGACTTGTAAATATTGTAATGAAATAACATAGTTATATGATTAGAACCCTGGAATTTATTCCGGGGTTCTTGTTTTAGAAATCTGAAAAAAGGATAAACTATATATCATCAAAAGGTCTGGAGTGTGAATGAAGTCATGAAATTGTCATCTTTGAAATATTTTTTTACATATGAAACCCAAATACCGGATGGCATTGGATTCAAATTGTTTGGAATGTGGCATATTCTGTGTCTTTTGTTCTGTCTGGTTGTTACAGCAGTTGCTATATACATGTATCGGAAAGCAGAGGATCAAAAAAAGCGAAAAGTCGAGAAAATAATCGCTTTGTCACTGGTTGGCTGGATGATTCTCCGGGCGATTTATATTGCAGTTATCGGGGAGAATTTCTTATATGAACTTCCATTTCATTTGTGTAGTATGACAGGAATTTTATGCGGAATTCATTGCTTCACGAAATGGAAATGGTTAGGACAGGTATTGTATGCATTGTGTCTTCCAGGGGCAATACTGGCATTGCTTTTTCCAAACTGGAATGCGTACCCATTGATCCACTTTATTTCCCTGGAAGCGATATTGTTTCATTTAGGGATTGTTGTGTATGTGACATGCCTGCTTACGTCACATGAAATTGTTCCGCAGGTAAAAAAAATGTGGCAGGGAATTTCTTATTATGGGCTAGGATTTCCGTTGTACTAACAGTAATTAGT
>ERZ781272.864-NODE-864-length-14576-cov-10.570828_pt1 | contig 14576 bp, 14 predicted proteins | sample MGYA00375850_ERZ781272 | MGnify/ENA primary metagenome ERZ781272 (study PRJEB29790, sample SAMN06051246) | human gut metagenome | host: Homo sapiens | place: USA: Cincinnati, Ohio | collected 2013-06-21 | study: EMG produced TPA metagenomics assembly of the Gut...
GCCGATATTGGCAGATGGTGCGGTTTTTTCATGTCATTGCGCGGTGTTGCCCTAACTCAAACATACGGCATTACGCCGTCTATGTCAAGGCGTGGAAACCCTTATGACAATGCAATGGCGGAAAATTTTTTCTCTATTCTCAAAACAGAATGTATTTACCGCCACAAACCAGCTACCTTTGCCGAAGCCAACGAGATGATTGACCGCTATATTTACTTCTACAACTATGAGCGTATCCAGTTGAAAACTGGAGAGGCGCCGCTGGCGCGACGCCTCTCCGCTTAAAACTCTATTTTCCCTACCAGGGGCTCTTTTTTGTACTGTCCGCACAATCTGGGGCAGTTCAGCTTGTGCGGCGGGCAGGGGGCGTTTCCAGACAAGGTGCGCCTACTCACTCCAGGCAGATCCACGCCTGTTTGTGCTCGGTCACATAGCCGATGGCCGCAGCCTGAGGGAGAACGTCCCGCAGCTCGGCCAGACAGGACTGGGCGTCCGCCTCCGGCAGGGCCATCAGCAGTCCGCCACTGGTCTGGGGGTCGTACAGAATGTCCTGCATGGCTCGGCTGACGGCGCCGCGCACCTCCACCCCGGCCTGGGCGTAGTCCCGGTTGCGGTAGGCTCCGGCGGGGATAAAGCCCATCTCCGCCAGGGGATAGGCCTCGGGGTGAAAAGGCACCCGGTCGGTCTGGATATGGATGGAGCAGCCGCTGCCCTGGGCCATTTCAAAGCTGTGACCCAGCAGGGCAAAGCCGGTGACGTCGGTACAGCTGTGGACCGGATAGCGGACCATGATGTCACGGGCGGCCTTGTTCAGGGTGGCCATCTGCCGGTAGATGCGCTTCAGGACCGGGGGCTCCACCAGGTCGGCCTTGGCGGCGGTGGTGAGGATACCAATGCCCAGCGGCTTGGTGAGGAGCAGAACGTCGCCGGGGCGGGCGCCGCAGTTTTTTAGGACCTTTTGGGGGTGGACGAAGCCGGAGACCGCCAGACCATAGATGGGCTCCGCGCCGTGGATGGTGTGGCCCCCGGTGATGATGGCCCCCGCCTCGTAGGCTTTGTCGTAGCCCCCCCGCAGGATCTCCTGCACGGTCCCCGGCTCCATCCGCTCGGGAATGCACAGGATGTTCAGCGCCAGCTTGGGCTCCCCGCCCATGGCGTAGACGTCGCTCATGGCGTTGGCCGCCGCGATCTGCCCGTAGAGGAACGGGTCGTCCACGATGGGGGGGAAGAAGTCGGTGGTCTGCACCAGGGCGGTCTCGTCGTCCAGAACGTAGACGCTGGCATCGTCGCTCTTGTCGTAGCCCACGATCAGGCGAGGGTCCTGATGGGTCCGGAAGCCCTCCAGCATGTGCACCAGCGTCCCGGCCCCCACCTTGGCGCCGCAGCCGGCGCAGGTGGCCAGCTTGGTCAGTTTTACCTCGGTCTCCATGCTCGCATCTCCTTAGCTGTTTTCCGCCCGGTAGCAGGTGCGGTAGCCCTCCGGCAGCGCCTGCACGACCTGCTCCACCTCCTGGGGCCAGACGTCCGCCGGACAGGCCGTCTCACCCTCGTAGCGCACGCAGGTGCCGCAGCTGCTGCTCAGGTCCCGGGGCACCGGCATGAGCTTTGCCGCCATCCGGCAACTCTCGCAGAGCCGCTTGTACCGGATGGCGCCGAAGTGGGAATAGAATGTGGCGATATAGGTCATCTCACTTGGTGATGGAGAGGGTATACTCTCCGCCGTGCTCCACACAGGCCACCTGATAGCCCTGGTGCTCGGCATAGCGGGTCACGTTTTCCCGGGAGGTGGGGTTGTCCACCACGATCTGGTAGGCGGGCTCCTGAGAGGCCATGGCCTTGCGGAGCATAACCACGGGCTCCGGGCAGGAGAGCCCACGGGCGTCCAGCGTATTCATAACGATCCTCTCCTTTACGATTCTTCTTTTCGGAAGGTGTTGAAACAGGCGATGACGGCCACCACGGCGATGCCGATGACCACGGCCAGCTTGCCGTTGGCGGTGGGACCCTCGCCGCTGGAGGCCAGGACGAAGTTGTGGGCGAAGGCGGCTCCCGCCATGAGCCCCAGCACCGTGACGGCGCTGTCGGTGTTGCCCTCGCCAGAGAGCACGAGCTGCCGCAGGGGGCAGCCCCCCAGCAGGACGCAGCCAAAGCCGGCGAGCAGCATTCCCAGGAAGTTCCACAGCCCGTCGGTGTGGGCCACGGCCTGGCCCGTGAAGCCCAGGTGGAAGTAGGCGTCCGGCGTGGCGGCGTTGAGCACCAGGTTACAGGCCAGGGCGCTGACCAGAATGGCCAGGAAACCCAGCAGCAGCTTGGATTCCCGGAACAGGACCAAATCCCGGATGCCGCCCACCATGCACAGCCGGGTCCGCTGGGCCAGCGCGCCCACGACGAGCCCGGCGGCCAGGCTGATGAGGACCGCCGCGTGCTTGGCGCCGGGGCCGCCGCCCGGCTCGGTGAAGCGGAGCAGAGAGGGGGCGGCCACCAGGAGCAGGAGCAGCACCACCTGGAGGACGGGGAACAGCCGGCCCTCCAGAGCGGGAAGCCGGTAGGTGCGGCGGAGGGAATATCCCCGGTTCAGGAAAAATACCCCGGCCAGAATGCCGCAGACGAAGCCGCCCAGGCCGAACAGGGCGTTCAGGTCGCCGCCGGCCAGCCGCAGGATCATGCGGAAGGGGCAGCCCAGGAACATCAGGCAGCCGATCATGACGAAGAAGCCCAGCACGAAGCGGGTCAGCGGGGCGCTGCCGCCCCGGGCGGAGAGCTCCTTCCGGGTCAGGGCCAGCAGAAAGCTGCCCAGCACCAGTCCGATGATCTCGGGGCGGATGTACTGCACCGGGGCGGCGGAGTGGAGGCCAAGGGCTCCGGCGGTGTCCCGCAGGAAGCAGGCGATGCAGAAGCCCATGTTGACCGGATTGCCGAAGAACACCAGCAGGGATGCGAGGATACCGATGACGACGCCGGCCAGAACGATGCCGGAGGTTTCCTTTTTCAGGTCCATCCTCTGATTCTCCTTCCATAGTTTGGGTCATGTCCAGTATAGCATTCACGCGGCCCGGCATCCAATCGCAATGATTGATTATTTATCTGTATTTATTTGAAAATCCAATAAAAAGATGCTACGATAGAGAAGAAACACCCAGAAGGGAGGAGCTTGCATGGGAAGCATCTATCTGGACAATGCCAGCACCACCTTTCCCAAGCCCAGGGCCGTGGCGGACGCCATGTATGGCTTTCTGACGCAGACGGGCAGCAACATCAACCGGGGCTGTTACCAGCGGGCCTACCGCGTGGAGGAGACCGTATACGAGACCCGGCAGATGCTGTGCGAGCTGTTCGGCGGGGAGGACTGCAAGAACGTGGTCTTTACCAAAAACGTCACCGAGAGTCTGAACGTCCTGCTGAAGGGCTTCCTCCAGCCCGGTGACCATGTGTTGGTGTCCGCTGTGGAGCACAACGCCGTCATGCGGCCTCTGGTGCAGCTGGAGCGCAGAGGCGTCTCCTTTTCCCGGGTCCCCTGCGCAGAGGACGGGAGTCTGCGGGTCGAGTCCCTCGCCGGCTGCCTGACCCCCCGCACCCGGGCCGTGGTCATGACCCACGCCAGCAACGTGTGTGGGACGCTGCTGCCGCTGGGGGAGGTGGGGGAGTTCTGCGCGGCCCACGGCCTGCGCTTTTTCGTGGATTCCGCCCAGACCGCCGGCGTCTGGCCCATCCACATGGGGGACATGCACATCGACGCCCTGGCCTTCACCGGCCACAAGGGCCTGCTGGGCCCCCAGGGCATCGGGGGCTTCGTGCTCCGGGAAGACCTGATCGGGCAGGTGGAGCCCCTGCTCTCCGGCGGGACGGGCAGCCTCAGCCATACGGAGGAGACGCCGGACTTTCTGCCGGACCGCTTTGAGGCGGGGACGCTGAACCTGCCGGGTATCTTGGGCCTACACGCCGGCCTGGCCTGGCTGAAGGACACCGGCATCGACGCGGTCCGGGCCCATGAGCAGAAGCTGACGGCGCGCTTTCTGGAGGGGCTTCGGGCCATACCCGGTATCCGGGTGGCGGGGAGGGGGGACCTCCGCGGCCGAACGGGAGTGGTGTCCCTGCAGACCCCGGGGCGGGAGTTGTCCCGGGTGGCCTGGGAGCTGGATGAGACCTATGGGATCATGACCCGGGTGGGCCTGCACTGCGCCCCCGCCGCCCATAAGACCTTGGGGACCTATCCCACCGGCACCATCCGCTTCTCCTTCGGCTGGTGGAACACGGAGGAAGAGGTGGACACGGCCCTCCGGGCTCTGGAGGAGATCCTGAAGAGGCGGCGCGGCCATGGAGCTTAAGCAGTTGGAATCCTTTACCCACGTGGTGGAGTACCGCAGCTTCACCAAAGCGGCGGAAAAGCTCTATATCTCCCAACCCACCATCAGCACGCATATCCGGCAGCTGGAAGAGGAGCTCCACTCCCGCCTCATCATCCGGACCACCAAGAGCATCGAGATCACGCCCCGGGGGTGGGAGCTGTACGAGTGCGCCTGCCACATTCTGCGCCTGCGGGACAATCTGCTCCAGCGCTGGGAGGGCGAGAGCCGGAAAATCATCCGTCTGGGTGCCTCCACCATTCCCTCCGCCTACATCCTGCCGGAACTGCTCCCCGCATATGGGAAGGCCCACCCCGACACCTATTTTTCCATCCATCAAAGCGACAGCCAGGGCATCGTGGACGGACTGCTGCAGGGCAATTTTGACGTGGGACTGGTGGGGATGCGCTGCGCGGACGAGGCCCTGGCCTGCATCCCCTTCTATCAGGACCGGATGGTGCTGATCACACCGGTGAACGAGCATTTCCTGGCGCTGAAGGCCCAGGGGGCTTTTCCTGTGGAGGCGCTGCTGGGGGAGGCGATGATCCTGCGGGAGAACGGGAGCGGCAGCAAGAAGAGCGCGGACCGCTTTCTGGAGAGCATGGGCATCCAGGAATCCGAGCTGCAGGTCATCGCCCGCATCAACGATCAGGAGGCCATCAAGAATCTGGTGGCGCAGGGTTTGGGGATCTCCATACTCTCCGAGCGGGCCGCCCGGAATTTCTGCGAGGAGAAGCGGCTGCTGGGGTTCGAGCTGCCGGAGAGCGCGGCGCGGCGGAGCCTCTACCTGATCTATCAGAAAAACTACATTCTAAAGCCGTATATCCAAAAATTCGCAGAATTTGTAAAGCGATTTTACCCGTCGGCGGAGCCGGAAAGCGCCGAACCCGTCAAGGCCCGGTGAAGCAGGGCTGAACTCGGCCTTGCGCGAGCCCGGCCCGATATGCGGGCCGCTGGAGAGGCAAACGATCCTGCGCTCCCATTCCAGATTGGGATGGCGAAAGAATAAGAAGGTCCGCTCCCGGTCGGGGGCGGACCTTCCGTATTAGCTGCGGAGCTGGCCGTCGATCCCGATGACGGACACCTTCAGCGGGATCTTGCGGCCGGATGCGGCCACGGCGGCCTCCGCGGCGCGCTGGATGCCGCCGCAGCAGGGGACCTCCATCCGGACGACGGTCACGCTGCGGATCTCGTTGGCGGCGAGGATGGCGGCGAGCTTTTCCGTGTAATCCCCCTCGTCCAGCTTGGGACAGCCCACCAGGACCACCCGGCCGCGGATGAAGTCCCGGTGGAACGCGCCATAGGCAAAGGCCGTACAGTCGGCGGCGATGAGCAGGTCCGCTCCGTCAAAGTAGGGGGCCCGGACGGGCACCAGCTTGAGCTGCACAGGGAACTGCCGCAGCTCTGAGGGGATCTCGCCGGACGCGGCGGGGCGCTCTTCCCTCCGGATGACGCGGCTGGCCGAGCCGGGGCAGCCGCAGGGGAGCGGGGCGCCGGCGGTTTGCTGGGCGGCCTTGGCGGCCAGCACGGCGGCGTGGTCGTAAGCGGGGGCCTCCCGCTCCTCAAAGGTGATGGCGCCGGTGGGGCAGGCGGGGAGACAATCCCCCAGACCGTCGCAGTAGTCCTCCCGCAGCAGTTTGGCCTTGCCGTTTACCATGCCGATGGCCCCTTCGTGGCAGGCCGCCGCGCACAGCCCGCAGCCGTTGCATTTGCTCTCGTCGATTTTGATGATCTTTCTTACCATATCTGTGACACTCCTATCAGTTGTTCCCGGATGGGAAAGACGGCTCTTGCTTTTCGAATAGGAGCATACTATACTGAGAGAGAACTGTATGTTGCAACGGCAACGGGAGGGGCTGTTTTGGAGAATTATTTGCAGGTGCTGTGCCAATCGCCGCTGTTCGCAGGCGCTGCGGAGGCGGACGCCCGCGCGATGCTGCAATGCCTGGGGGCGGTGGTCCGGCGGTACGGCCGGGGGGAATTTGTTCTGCGCAGCGGTGGCCCGGCGGACCAGATGGGCGTGGTGCTCTCCGGCGGACTTCAGGTCTGCCGGGAGGATGCCCTGGGTTACCGCACGATCCTGGCCGCCCTGGGTCCGGGAGAACTCTTTGGGGAGGCCTATGCCTGCGCGCGGACAGAAGCGCTGCCGGTATCGGTGCTGGCCAGCGCGGACAGCGCGGTGGTGCTGCTGGACGGTACAAGGCTGCTGACCACCTGTCCCACGGCCTGCCGGTTCCACGGGGAGCTGATTCGCAACCTGATCTCGGTACTGGCCCGGAAGAACGTCTTTTTGACCCGGCGGATGGAGCACCTGTCCAAGCGCACGCTGCGGGAAAAGCTGCTGTCCTACTTGGAGGAGCAGGCGGCGGGGGCCGGCGGGGCCACGTTCGAGATTCCACTGGACCGCCAGGGACTGGCCGACTACCTCTGCGCCGACCGCAGCGCCCTGTCCCGGGAACTGGGTACCCTGAAGCGGGAGGGTGTGGTGGCGTTTGAGCGCAGCCGCTTCCGGCTGCTGTACCCAGCGGAGGCCCAAAATGAGAAGTGAGGTGAATCCCATGCGCTCCATCCCCATCCTTCTGGACGGAGACCCCGGCCATGACGACGCCATCGCCTGGATGCTGGCTAAAGCCAGTCCACGGCTGGAGATCCGGGCCGTGACCTCGGTCAGCGGGAACCAGACCATTGAAAAGACCACCTATAACGCCCTGCGGGTCATGGCTCTGCTGGGGATCGACGCTCCCATGGCCAAGGGCCGGCCGGGGCCGCTGGTCTCGGAGCCCATGGTGGCTCCCAGCGTCCATGGGGAGACGGGGCTGGACGGCCCGGCCCTGCCGGAGCCGCTGCGCCGGCCGGAACCCATCAGCGCCGTGGAGCAGATGGCCCGGGTCCTGCGGGCGAGCGGCGAGCCGGTGACCCTGGTATCCACCGGGCCGCTGACCAATGTGGCCGCGCTGCTGCTGTCCCACCCGGAGCTGAAGTCCAGGATCGGCCGCATCTCTATGATGGGCGGGGGCATCCGGCATGGGAATTGGACCCCGGCGGCGGAGTTCAACATCCTGGTGGACCCGGAAGCGGCGGAGCTGGTATTCCGCTCCGGCGTGCCCATCACCATGGCTGGGCTGGACGTGACGGAGCAGGCCCTGGTCTACCCGGAGGAGTTCCAGCGCATTCGGGCGGCGGGCAATCCAGTGGCCCGCGTGGTGGCCGACTGGCTGGATTTTTTCTACCGGTTCCATCGGGAGAAGGGCTACCGGGGGGCGCCTGTCCACGACGGCGTGGCCGTGGCCGCCCTGATTGCGCCGGAGCTGTTCCGCGGGGAGGAGCTGTATATCGAGGTGGAGACCGGCGGAGATTACTGCCGGGGAGCCACCATAGCAGACTATTATCACCAGACTGGAAAGCGGCCCAATGCCACAGTCCTGCTGGATGTGGACCGGGCCGGGTTTGTGGACCTGCTGGTACGGGCTGTGGAGCGTTATGGGGAGGGAATGTGATGGAGCGGCGGCCTGTTTTCATCGACTGTGATCCGGGGATCGACGACGCCGTAGCGCTGATGATGGCCTTTCAGGCGGCGGAGCTGGATGTCCGGGGCATTACCGCTGTGGCGGGAAACGTGGGGCTGGAGCGGACCCTGGGGAACGCGCTGAAAATCGTGGAGCTGTCGGGTGCGGCGGCGCCGGTGTATGCCGGCGCGGACCGCCCCATGTTCGGCGCACCCATCGCCGCCGAGCATTTTCATGGGGAGGACGGTCTGCTGGGTGCGGAGCTGCCCGCGCCGGTGCGGATGCCGGAGGCGGGACCGGCCTGGGAGGCCCTCCGGCGGGAGGCGGAGGCTTGGGGCGGAGCGCTGGAGGTGGTCGCCACCGGGCCGCTGACCAATTTGGGGATCGCCCTGTCCCTGTACCCGGAGCTGGCCGGGCTGGTACGGTGCGTCACGATGATGGGCGGCGCGGCGGCCTTTGGGAATACCACGCCGGCGGCTGAGTTCAACGTCCTGGCCGACCCGGAGGCGGCGGAGCTGGTGTTCCGTTCCGGCATTCCGGTGGTGATGTGCGGCCTGGATGTGACCCACAGTACCTATATCACGGCACGGGAGGTGGAGGAGCTGGCTGCACTGGGGAGCGTCCAGGCCAGGTTGGCGGCCTATTTTATGGGTAGCGGGATCGAAGAGAACGCACGGCAGTTCCGCACCGGTGGGGCGCCGCTGCATGACCCCTGCGCCATGATGTACGCCATCGACCGCAGTCTGTTCGAGTCCAAACCGTGTTGGATCGGGGTGGAGCGCCACGGGAAGGTGACCCGGGGAAAGACCGTGACCGACGCCTACAGCGACGCCAAGCGGACGGCCAATGCCCGGCTGGTGACGGGCTCAGACCGGGAGGGCTTTATCCGCCGCATGATGGAGCTGTTTGCCGGCTATGGGTCAGAGATGCCGGACGAAAAATTTTAGCGAAACAGGAAAAAGGACTTGCAAGTCCGGCCAGAATGTGTTAATATAATCAAGTCGTCTGGAACAGACGGCGATTTCCGGGTGTGGCGAAGTTTGGTATCGCGCTTGAATGGGGTTCAAGAGGCCGCTGGTTCGAATCCAGTCACTCGGACCAAAGGTGAGTCCTTATAGGACTCACCTTTTTGTTTTCTTAAAAAAATTTGCTGGCTAAGCCTACAAGAATATGGTATTCTTATCTTGAGGTGGTATCTGATGGAAATAATAATATCTGTTCTTGGTGCAATATCTGCTGTTATAGTAGCTGTTATCGGAGCAATTCTCTCGAATAAAAACAGCAATATGCTTCAGTTAAGAAAACTGAAAGAAGAACACTATATTTCATATATCGAATCTTTACATAATCTTGCAGCGAACAATAGTAGCAGAGATGCCATTTCAAAATATACTTATCATCGTGACAAACTGCTTATTGTAGGAAGTGAAGAGGTCGTAAAAAGTATATTGCAGTATGAAAATGAGGCAGTTGGGAAAGAAACTGATTTTCACGATGAGTTCCTCACTAATATAGTAAAAGCAATTAGGCAAGACCTCAAAATTAAAGACAAAAACTTTCCGCAGATTTACCTAAAAAAGTAACATAGATAAAAACCTCTTGCTGACAACTTACAAACCATTGATATGACTGGGTTTTTCCAGATCCTATAATTACACTCCGACCAAACAATGATAATCCGAACTACATTATCCAAGTGGGTAGTGTGTTCGGATTTATCATTTCTATTGAAAACGTGCTCTGATTGGACAGGATTGGGAATATTGTTCCCAATCCTTGCTTTTTATCGTGATTCTTGTTATAATTCATTCAATAATACATCATTCTGTCTGTAGATTTACTTCAAGAAATTCCTCACAAATGTTACATTCAGAAAGGAAATAGCAGTATGATATCGCAGAATGGAGATTAATATGAAACGAAACGTAGTCATTGCAATCATATTTTTGCTTGTATCATTCGCATTTTCTGCTTGCGCACCTGTAGCCCCTAGCGACCAAACATCAGAAGACTCCAACATTGCGGAGAATGGTGCATCAACGGAAATTCCAGGCTATAGTAATACAAGCACACCTGAATTTTTTAATGACATTGGAAAAACACTTAGTGAATTAAAAAATGAGCATCCTGAAGGCGAATTTATTGTAAGTTTAGATGGATTCCCAGATAGTGCTGCTGCATGTTTTGGGGAACAGGGGGCGGAATATGTTTACTTCTTTTTTGGAGGACAGAGCGGTGATTTTAAAAAGGCCATGAACGAATGTGAAGACCAGATAAAATGCGCTGGTTTTATAACAACAGCAAACATACTTTTTACAGACATGGAAGATGACATGTCCTTTCAAGATTTCTTCTCCCTGATCGGTGTCGACGATTATGAGTACTTCGGAGAAGACACGATAACTGCAGAAGGTTGGTTAAGATTCATGTATAGTGGTATGAAAGTAATGGTGAATACAAACGAAGCTGTTGCTGGCGGCGGCTGGGATATCACAGGAGCAGAAAGAGTGAAAAGTAATGCTCCGGTGTCTATTGTAGACCCAGAAATATTAAATACCAATCAAGACTTAGCTGAGGCGGTTATGTTCGATTGAACTGTGTCATGAGAACACATTACTCAGTTGGTGTGTGCATTTATTTCTTGAGGGATTGTCGTAAAGATAACGATTACTGAATAAGTAAAACAGGTGGGAACATCATTTCAGATGTTCCCACCTTTATCATGCCTGTTTCTGTTGTTCAGACTGTTGCTGTGCTTTCCACTCGGCAAATTCCCGTTGTCCGTCCTCGCTCTCGAAAAACGCCTGTATCTCCGGGAGCAGGATACGGGTGTGGGATGCGTCAAATTTTAATTCTAAACGGAACCATTTGTAAAACAGGCCGGAGGCGCAATTATGCGTTCTCCGGTCCGTTTCTTATTTCTGCAAGAAGTGTCTGCCACTCTACTTCCGGGATGCCATCGGAGAGTGACAGGAAGTAGGCGTACTCGCCGTCGGACCAAACGGCTAGGGAGTATTGGCTGCCAGAGCCTTTTCATGTAATCGAGAAACCACCCAAGGTGATTTCTGCTTTACCCTCATATTTGTTATAGTCGCCGGAATTATCTCCTGTTCCTTCGGATTTTCGATAGAGCGCCGTCTGACCCTCGCCGGCATAATCAATTTCAGCCAGCCCACCCCAGGCAGTATAGGCGGTATGTTCCGCCGCAAAAGGCAGGTAGGGGATATCCGCTACGGAGAAGGCTACCTGTTCGGAAAACTCCTGGGCAGAGGCTGCCTCTACAGCGTTATTCACCGGCCCCAATACCCCGGGCCTGGCGCCCGGCACACCATCGAACCAGTTGGGCCGGGCAATTGCCAAGCACAAGGACCACAAGGCAGGCGGCGGCGAGGGAGAGAGCCATGACCGCGCACAGCGTCGGAGCGATCCGGAGATTGAAATGATGTGGTGAGCATGAACTGTATTGCGCAAAATCCGCCCATCAAACCTCTTTGTGGGTTCGATGAGCGAATTGCGTAGGCCGTTTGATTCTGTATCCTCACCAAACGGCAGACTAGGAGCGATAAAGATATCCCTGATAAAAAATGGCCTGCCAGGGCGGCTGTTTTTGTGGCACTTGACAGCGGAGAATGGGGTGACGTTCCGGGCAAAATATGTTAAAATAGGACCTGAACCTGTGGTATACCATGTTAAAAAGGTTGTCTTTCGGGGGAGGGAACTTATTCCGTGGACGCCGTGAGGTTCCCGATGCAGATGAGGTGAGGAGGAAGTGTATGGTATTCCAGGCGGTGGAGAGTGTACTGTCCCTGCTGGCGCTGATCGGGGTTGGTTGGTGGATCGCGGGGCGTTCCTGGTTTGGAGCGTCCGGGGCAGCCCTGTTTTCCAAGTATACCGTTCAGGTGGCGGTGCCCTGCTATATGTTTTACAACATGACGGACGTATGCGGCAGCAGGGAAGAGCTGCTGCATCTGTTTCAGCGGGTGCCGCTGCCCGCCTTCGTGATACTCTGCAACTTTGCTATGGGACTTGTGCTGGCAAGGGCGCTGAAGGTGGAGCGGATGCGCCGGGGCGTCTTTCTCAATGTTATCACCTTCTCCAATGTGGTGTTTGTGGGCTTCCCGGTGGTAAGTTCCCTGTTCGGTGAGCGGTGTCTGCCCTATGCCATGATCTACTACCTGGCCAACACGGTCTTTTTCTGGACGGCAGGGGTCTGGTTTCTGCGGCGCTGCAGCGCCGCACCGGAATCCTGCTCGCTGGGACAGATCCTCCGCGGCATTTTCTCCCCGCCCATTGTCGGCATGCTGCTGGGCGTCGCGGCGGTGCTGCTCCAGGTCACTGTGCCAGACTTCCTGTATACCCCCATCACCATGCTAAAAAACACCGCCACCCCCATCGCTATGCTTTTCATCGGCAGCGTGATCCGCTCCACGGATCTCAGCCGGATGAAGCTGTCCCGGGACCTGGGTGCGGTACTGATCGTGCGCTTCCTCCTCTCGCCGGCCCTGGTCGGGGCGCTGATGGCGGCGCTCCCTCTGGATACCCTGATGCGGCAGGTCTTTTTCCTGCTCTCCGCCATGCCGGCTATGACACAGCTGGGCGTCATGGCCAAGGAGATGGGCAGCGATTACAGCTTTGCCGCCGTTTTGATCACAGTGACCACCACGGTGAGTATGGCCGTCATCCCGCTCTACATGGCCCTGATCCAGGTCCTTCCGTTCTGAGTACAGACAAGAGAAAAACATGCGGAGCCGCCGGATATCCCAACTGGGATATCCGGCGGCTCCGGTGTTTTTTAAAGAAATCGTTTTCGGCTGTCCGCATAGTCGGACTGGATGCGCGGCAGCAGCGCGGGATCGTGGAGGATATCCCAGCAGGTTCCGGCCAGGGCCTGCGCGGACAGGAGAATGGCCCGGTGCGCCTGCTCGGTTTTTCCCGCAGCGGCAAAGGCCGGTGTGTGGGACGTGACGGGCTTATCCACGTATTTGATGCGCAGGCAGCAGCCCGGCAGATGGTACATGACAGCGGAGAAGTCGGTGGAACCCGGTCGCTCGCGGGGCGGCGCCAGGTCGGGGGCCCCCACCTCTTTGGCGTTTTTCATCACGACCTCGTTGAGGACCAGGGCGGGGATCTTGTTGGGCCACATGGGGCCCTCCTGAATCTCGTAAGTCACGCCCGACATCAGCGCGGCACCCTTCACGATGTCGCGGAAGCGGTCGCGGACCTCCTCCAGATAGGTCATGGAGTACCGGCTGCGCAGCACGAACTCACCGGAGGCCCGGGCGGGCACCACGTTGGCGGGGCCGCCGGCGTCGGTGCAGGTATAATGCATCCGGACATCGTCCTGTACGTGTTCCCGCAGCAACTCCACCCCGTGGAAGGCGAGCTGGAGCGCGTCGAAGGCGCTGCGGCCGCGCTCCGGGAACATGGCCGCATGGGCACTCTTGCCGTGGAAGGTCACGTCCAGCTTGACCTGAGCCAAGGAGTTCTGGTCTACCGCAGTCTCGACGGAGGCGTGGGTCATGAGGGCCAGGTCAATATCCCGGAAGCAGCCGTTGTTCCACATGTCCAGCTTGGCGGGGGCGGTCTCCTCCGCCGGAGTTCCATAGACCACCAACCGGTAGGGCAGGTCGGTCACCGCGGACCGGAAGGCCTCGGCGCACAGGATGAGGGCGGGGCCCTGCATATGGTGGCCGCAGCCGTGGCCCAGCCCCTCCAGCGCATCGTATTCGCAGAGCAGTCCGAAGGAGGGACCGCCGGTTCCGTGCTCGTATACTGCGCGGAACGCCGTCGGGATGCCGCCCACGCCGGTCTCCACCTGGAATCCCGACTGGGACAGCCGCCGGGTCAGGACCCGGCAGGCCTCATGCTCCTGATAGCCCAATTCCGGGTGATCGAAGATGTAATCCGAAATCGGATAAAACTGGGGCGAGAGCGCCTCGACGCGGCGCAGCAATTCCTCTTTCACGGTCATATCACCTTTCCGGCGCAAAAGCGTGTCCGTCTCCCCGCGCCAGCGGGGCGGGGACTCAGTTGTTGGCAGCCTCTACGTTGTGACAGGCCACAAAGTGGCCGGGGCAGTACTCCCGCAGCTCGGGGTCACGCTCGAAGCACGCGGGGGTAGCGTAGTTGCAGCGGACTGCGAACCGGCAGCCCGGCTTGGGGTCGATGGGGGAGGACAACTCGCCCTTGAGCAGAATGCGCTGCTGCTTCTGCCGGATGCTGGGACGGGGGATGGCCGACAGCAGGGCCTTGGTATAGGGGTGCAGGTTGTTGGAGAACAGCTCCTTGCCGCTGCACAGCTCCACCATCTGGCCCAGGTACATGACCATGATGGTGTCCGAGATGTGCTTGACCACCGCCAGGTTGTGGGTGATGAACATATAGGTCAGGCCGTGCTGCTCCTGGAGGTCCTGCATCAGGTTCAAAATCTGAGCCTGGATGGATACGTCCAGAGCCGACACCGGCTCGTCACAGACGATAAACTTTGGGTCCAGAGAGAGGGCGCGGGCAATGCCGATGCGCTGGCGGCGGCCGCCGTCCAGCTCGTGGGGATAGGAGTTGATGAAGCGCTGGTCCAGACCCACGACCCGCATCAGCTCCTTGACCTTCTCTTCGCGTTCAATCTTGTCCGGATAGAGCCCGAAGATCTGGAGTGGCTCGGCGATGATGTCGCCCCCCGACATGCGGGGGGTGAGGGGGGGGTAGGGGGCCTGGGAGAAGATCTGCA
>ERZ781272.865-NODE-865-length-14569-cov-42.523839_pt1 | contig 14569 bp, 10 predicted proteins | sample MGYA00375850_ERZ781272 | MGnify/ENA primary metagenome ERZ781272 (study PRJEB29790, sample SAMN06051246) | human gut metagenome | host: Homo sapiens | place: USA: Cincinnati, Ohio | collected 2013-06-21 | study: EMG produced TPA metagenomics assembly of the Gut...
AACATTGGCAGTCGAACCGTGCTTCGCTTCGGTTCTCCGCTAAATAACCTCACGAATCTCTAAGGAATCAGAGATTCCAAGAGCTTCGGAGAACATTGGCAGTCGAACCGTGCTTCGCTTCGGTTCTCCGCTAAATAACCTCACGATCTCATGAAACACGCACGAAACGGGGGACACCCATGCTCCATCTGATTCTCGGCCGCTCCGGAAGCGGCAAAACACAATATATTCGTTCTCTCCTGTGTGAGCTCGCAAAAGACGGCGCGCACGGTATGATCCTGCTCGTGCCGGAGCAATTCTCCTTTGAAAGCGAACGCGCGATGCTCGAACTGCTCGGCCCGCGCGACGCGGGACGGGTGGAGATTTTGAGTTTTTCCCGCCTTGTCGACGCGGTCTTCCGCGTATACGGTGGAGTGAGCGGCACACGCATTGACGACGGCGGCCGGATGCTGCTGATGAGCCTTGCGCTCGAAGAAGCACAGGATCATCTTGAACTTTACGCTCGGCATAAGGAGAGCTCGGCTCTCGCCGCAAAGCTGCTGGACCTCGTGGCGGAATGCCGCCAGTGCGCCGTAACGCCCGCAGACTTACATCGCGTGGCGGGCAAGCTGCCGGACAGCTTGCTGCGCCGCAAAACGCACGAGCTTTCCCTCATTCTCGAAACTTATGATACTCTGCTCGCCCGTTCTTTCCTTGACGATCAGGACGACCTGACCCGTTTAAACGATGCGTTGCTCGACCATCCGTTCTTCCAAGGCCGCATCGTGGCAATCGACGCCTTCAAAAGCTTTACTGTGCAGGAGCAGCGTATCCTCTCCCGCATCCTTTCTCAGGCGCGGGAGGTGTATCTGACGCTGTGCGCGGATGAGATGATGGACCGGCAGAACGGGATGGGGCTTTTCTCCCCCGTCCAGCGCACAGCGCGGCGGGTGATCAGCCTTGCAAAGCGGCAGAATGTCCCCGTCGCCTCCCCCATCGTATTGGAAATACCACACCGGTTTCATTCCGAAGCACTCAAGGCTCTGGAGCAGGGTGTATTTCGGCCGGAGGCAGAAGCGTTTCCCCAGAAAACAGAGGATATTCTGCTCTGCACGGCGCAGGACAAGGCCTCCCAATGCGATTTTGTGGCGCGCACGGCAAAGCGGCTGTTGCGCGAGGAAGGCTTTCGCTGCCGGGATATGGCGATCATCGCCCGCGACGCGGACGCTTACCGGGAGGAAATGACAGCCGCCCTGCGCCGGTACGGCGTACCCGTATTTGAGGACAGCCGCCAGCCGATCAATTCCCAGCCGCTGATGGTTTTCGTCCGTGCCGCGCTCGAGGCGGCGCAGAGCTTCGCAACGGAGCCTGTGCTGCGCTATCTGAAAACGGGCTTAGTCGGCTTTACGCTGGAGGAAACCTCGGAGCTTGAAAACTATATGCTGGAATGGAATATCGGCGGCGCCCGCCTGCTCAGCCCCTTTACACAGCATCCGGAGGGCTTTGGGAATTCCTTTCAGGAGCAGGATCGCCAGAAGCTTGCCTTTCTCAATGGCCTGCGCGAGCGCGCCGTCGGCCCGCTCGTTCATCTGCGGGACAATTGCGCGGAAACGGATGGCGCGCAAATCAGCCGCGCAGTGTATGCCTTTCTGGAAGAAACCGAAGCCGCAAGCCACCTGCGCGCGCTTGCACAGGCGCTCAGCGATGGCGGAGAAGCGGCTCTCGCGCTGGAGCAAGGCCGCATCTGGGATCTTATGATGGATATGCTCAGCCAGTGCGCTGTGGCGCTCGAAGGCCATTTGATGACGCTTTCTCGCTTTGCACAGCTCTTCGACGCAGTGCTCGCCGCTCAGGACATCGGCACGATTCCGCAGGGGCTCGATGAAATCCCCCTGGGCAGCGCGGACCGGATGCGCGTTTCCTCCCCGCGCGTGGTCTTTCTGCTCGGGGCGAACGAGGGGGAATTTCCCAGAATCCCCTCTTCCAGCGGCGTGTTTTCAGATACGGAGCGCCGCAGGCTCATTGAGCTGGGCCTTGAGATGACGGACCCTTATGACCTGCAGGCCGTGGAGGAGCGATTGCTCGCCTATCAATCCCTTTCCGCCGCGCGGGAGCGGCTCTATGTCTGCCACACGCGTTCGGATGGAGAGGGCGCATCCCAGGCCGGCTCCGTCATCGTATCGGAACTCAACCGGCTGTTTCCACACTGTATCCATCTGGATGCGGACGAGGAGGACGTGCTCTCACGGATCGAAGGCGTATCACCCGCCTTCCTGCTGACAGCCTCCCGCTGGGAAAAGAACGATCCGCTCTCCGCTGCCCTGAAGGGCTATTTCGCCTCCCGCGCGGACTATGCGGGCCGCCTCGAAGGCGTCGGCCGCGCCGCCTCCCACGCGCCCGCGCACTTTGAAAATCAAGAAAACGCCCGCAGGCTGTTTGGCGACCATCTCTATCTCTCCGCCTCCCGCGTGGAGGTGTATCATAAATGTCGCTTCCAGTATTTCTGCCGCTATGGGCTGGACGCACAGCCGCGCAAAATCGCAAAGCTTGATCCTCTGAGCAGCGGCACGGTGGTGCACGATGTGCTCGAGCGGCTGCTGCGCGCGCATTCCCCGCAGCAGCTTCATGAAATGGGGCGGGAACGGCGCGCGGAGGAAATCAAGGCGCTTCTACTCGCCTATCTGGAGGAAAAGATGGGCGGCGCGCAGGAGAAGCCGAAGCGCTTTTCCTATCAGTTCAACCGCCTCGCCGTGGTGCTCGAAGAGGTAGTCGGGCGGCTGTGCGCGGAATTTCTGCACAGCAGCTTCGTACCGGCGGATTTTGAATTAAAGATCGATAAGGACGGGCCTGTCCCCCCTTATTCACTTCCCCTGCCGGACGGCGGAACCTTGCAGATCAAGGGCTCCATCGACCGGGTAGACCGCATGGAGCGGGACGGAAAATCCTATCTGCGTGTCGTCGACTATAAATCCGGCGGCAAAGAATTTTTGCTCTCCGACGTGCTCAGCGGTCTCAATATGCAGATGCTGATCTATTTAATGTGCCTGTGGCAGAATGGGAAAATGCGCTACGGCGAGATCGTCCCCGCGGGCATCCTCTACATGCCCGTCAAGAGCACGCCTGCCACGCTCGGCCGGGATGCGACGCAAACGGAGATCGACAAGGCCCGCGCCAAAGCCTGCCGCATGAGCGGGATGGTGCTCGACCACTCCCTCGTCATCGACGGCATGGAGGATGACGGCAAGGGCATTTTCATCCCCGCCCGCCGGGAAAAGGGCGGCGGCATCAAGGGCACATTAATCAATCTGACGCAACTTTCCCGCCTGCAACAAAAGATGGACGATATTCTCAAGGAGATGGGAAAAAATCTGCACCGTGGCGAAATCGGCGCGGTGCCGAGCTTCGGCGCGGGATATGACCGCGTGTGCGACTGGTGCGATTACAAAAGCGTGTGCGGCTATGAGCCGGGTGCGCCCGTGCGCCCCATCGAAAAGCTGACACACGCGCAGTCGCTCGAAAAACTGGAAGAGGAGGGAGCGCACCATGGCTGAACGCAAATGGACGCCCGATCAGCAGAATGCGATCGAAGCACGGGGCGGCACGTTGCTCGTCAGCGCAGCGGCGGGCTCCGGCAAGACTGCCGTGCTTGTTGAGCGCGTCATCCAGCGGCTGCTCGACCCGGTCAACGGCTGCGATGCGGACCGCTTGCTGGTTGTGACCTTCACAAAGGCGGCCGCGGCGGAGATGCGCGAGCGCATTTCCGCCGCCATCTCCGCAAGGCGCTCTGCGCAGCCGGATGACGCGCGGCTTTTACGCCAGCAGATGCTGCTGCCCTGCGCCTCCATCTGCACGATCGACAGCTTCTGCAACGATCTCGTGCGCGAAAATTTTCACAAGCTTGACCTCTCTCCGGACTATAAAATTCTGGACGCAGGGGAGATTGCCCTCCTGCGTGGCGAAGCGATGGACACAGTGCTGGAGGGATTTTACCAGGAAAACGACCCCGCCTTTACGGAGCTTCTGGAGCTCGTGCGCAAGGGCCGCGATGACGCGGAGCTGACGGATACCGTCTACCGCCTTTACGACTATACGCAGGCTTATCCCTTCCCGGAGGAATGGATCAAAAAGGCCCGCACGCTCTGCCGGACCGGCCTGCCGGAAGCGGACAATCCATGGATGGCGGAAATCCGCGCCTATATCCGGGAAGCGCTCTCCTTCGCACAGCTGACCACACAGGGCGCGCTGAACCTTCTGGAATCGGAACCCGCCCTGCTTGAGAAATATGCCCCGGCCTTTCGAAGCGACCTCAACGCTCTATCCCACATTCAGGATGCGCTGGACAACGACGGATGGGATGCGCTGTGCGAAGCGATGGAGTCCATCAAATTTGTACGCCTGCCAAACGCGCCGAAGGATTACACAGATTCCCCCATCAAGGCTGCCGCAAGGGAGAGCCGTGACCGCGTCAAGGATACGGTCAAGAAAATGCAGGAGGCCCTCTGCGCCAATACGGCGGAAAACGAGGAGGATATGGCCTACCTCGCACCACTTCTCAACAAGCTTTTTGACCTGACGCTGCGCTTTTCCGAAGAGTTTGCACAGTTGAAGAAGGAAAAGCACGCCACCGATTTCTCCGATATCGAGCACTTGGCGCTCTCCCTGCTCATTGAGCGGCAGGATGGGCGGATTTGCCGCTCTCCGCTCGCAGAAGAGCTGTCCGAACGATATGCAGAAATCCTGGTAGACGAATATCAGGATACCAACGAGGCGCAGGATCTGCTCTTTCGGATGCTCTCCCACAATGAGGAAAATCTCTTTCTCGTCGGCGACGTCAAGCAGAGTATCTACCGCTTCCGCCAGGCCATGCCGGAAATTTTTCTGAACCGGCGGGACAGGCTCCCGCCCTATGAGCATGATAATTACCCCGCCCGCATCACGCTCGGGCGCAATTTCCGCTCCCGGAAGGGTGTGACGGGCATGGTCAATTTCCTCTTCCGCCAGCTCATGAGCAAACCGCTCGGCGAGATGGAATATACAAAGGAGGAGGAGCTCGTCCCCGCTGCCTCTTACCCGCAGGGCCAGGGGCCTGACTGTGAGCTTCACCTGCTCGACGCGGGCGATAAGGGCGACAACAGCGCCGCTGTGTATGAAGCGCGCTATATCGCCGCCCGAATCAATCAGATGCTGCGCGAAGGCCTTACCGTGCAGGATGGCGGCAAAACTCGCCCTGCAAGACGGAAGGATTTCTGCATCTTGCTGCGCGGTATTAAAGGCAAAGCGGATGTTTATGTGCAGGAGCTTGCACGCTGCGGCGTGCCTGCCTGGGCAGAGCTTTCCGGCGGCTTTTTCGACACGGCGGAGATTCGCACCATGCTTTCCCTGATGCGCATCCTCGACAATCCCCTGCAGGATGTCCCGCTGCTGAGCGTCCTTTTCTCTCCGATCTACGGCTTCACGCCGGACGACGCGGCGGCCCTGCGGGAGATCAAAAAGCACACGCCGCTCTACCGCTGCATGACGCAGGCGGCAAAGCAGGGCGATCAAAAGTGCGAGGCCTTTTTGTCACAGCTCTCCTTCCTGCGGCGCCTGAGCGCAACGCTGCCTGCCGAATCGCTTCTGCGCCGCATCTATGAGGAAACCGGCTATCCAGCCCTCGTGCAGGCGATGGGCGGAGCCGAACAGCGCGCCGCCAACCTGCAGCTTCTGCTCTCCTACGCCGCAAAGTACGAAGCAGCGGGCCATCAGGGGTTGACGGGCTTCATCCGCTTTATCGACCGGCTTGAGGAGCAGCAAGCGCAGCTCTCCGCGGCGTCCGCCGTCTCCGAATCGGCAGACGTGGTGCGCGTGATGAGCATTCATAAGAGCAAGGGGCTTGAATTCCCCGTCTGCATCCTGGCAAACTGCGCGGGCGCGTTCAATCAGTCCGGGCGCAATCAGCGCCTTCTGCTGCATGCAAAGCTCGGCGCGGGGCTGATGCGCCGGGACGAAGAAACATTGCGGCTCTTTTCGACGATCCCGCATACCGCCGTGCGCCTTGCTTCCGAACGCAGTGAGCTCAGCGAGGAGCTGCGCGTTTTATATGTGGCGCTCACGCGCGCGCGGGAAAAGCTGCTGCTCGTGATGACGGTCAAAAATCCGGAGAAAAAGCTCTCCGCCCTCGCGTCAACGCTGACCGGACAAACCGCAGTCGCGCCCTTTGCCGTGCGCAATGCGAAGAGCTATGGCGACTGGCTGCTCACCGCCGCCCTGCGCCACCCGGACGCCGCCCCGCTGCGGGCGCTCCTCCCGGAGCAGGAAATTCCTCTGCTGAATGTGGATTTCTCCCTGCGCACGGTCATCTGTCCTGCGCTCGCTGAGACGGAAGTGGCTGAAGCGACCGATGTGCAGGAGCTGCCGCCCAACCCCGCCCTGGAGGCGGAAATCCGACGCCGGGTGGAATATGAATATCCATATGCCGCCCTGTCCCGCAGCGTTGCAAAGCGCGCCGCATCCTCGCTGGGCGAGCAGGAAATGCAGTTCTCCATGATCGGCGTCTCCCGGCCCTCCTTCCTGGAAAAAGAAGGCCTTACCCCTGCCGAACGCGGCACGGCGCTGCATAAATTCATGCAGTTTTCCGATTACCACAAGGCCGGCGAAAACCCGGACGCAGAGGTGGCGCGGCTCGTGGAAAAAGGCTTCCTCTCCGAAGCTGAGGGGAAGGCGGTGGATCGCAAACGGGTCGCAGCCTTCTTCCAGAGCGCGCTTGCAAAGCGCATGCTGCAAAGCGAAACGCTGTTGCGGGAATATAAATTTACCTTCTTTCTCCCTGCCGGAGAGTGCGACGATGGCCTGCCTGATTCGGTTGCGCAGGAAAAGGTGCTCGTGCAGGGCATCGCAGACTGCGTGTTTGTGGAGAATGGGAAGCTTATTATCGTCGATTATAAGACCGACCGCATCGCACACGAGGACGCTCTCGTGGAGCGCTACCGGGCACAGCTTTCGGTTTACCGCAGGGCGCTTGCGGAATGCATTGGCCTGCCGGTGGGGCAGACGCTGCTGTATTCCTTCCATCTGGGGAAGGAAATTGAATGTAAATGAGTAAAAGGGCGGCCCGGGCGGCGTGGATGGCGCTGCCCGGGCCGTTGTGATGCAATCAATCGCCTCCTACGCCGTTCCCGGCAGAATGGCCGCCGGCTGCGGCTAGGTAAGTTTGATAGCCTTCGTGGATTTCCGCATAAGCTTTGAGGAGGAATTGGAGGCGGTCACGCCCGGCGGGGGTGATCTGGTAATAAACGCGCAGCTGCCGCCCATCCCCTTCGGATTCATAGTCTGTGATATCGCCTTTATCCATCAGCCGGTAGAGCGTGGGGTACATTGCGCCCTCCGGCAGCTTGAAGCGGCCGCCGCTTTCCTTTTTGACGGATTGGGCGATTTCGTAGCCGTAGCTGTCGCCTTGGCAGAGGCGGGAAAGGATGAGGGTTTCAACGAGGGGCTTCAGGAAGTTGGATTTGGCTTTCTGTTGTTCTTCTTCCTGTGAGATGAATTTGGTGGATTTGAAACGGACGAGGGCTTGATGGAATTTTTCTTTCATCATTACAATCAGCTCCTTATTACCAAAATGTATTCACCACTTTTACACCATTATACCACCACTTCGGTTTTATATCAATAAATTCACTATAATTAGGTCACATTAACACCGAAAAGGTGAATAAGAGGTGGAATCATGGACGATAAGTTATTGCGCTATACGCTACGAGTAGACAGATTATACTTTCAGAAGTTTCGATATATTGCAGAATCAGAGGGTCGTTCGGCAAACAAAGAAATCGAACAGTATATCAAACGGCGCGTTACGGAATTTGAAGCGGCTCACGGTAAAATTGAGGTCGATCAGCAACAGTAACCGTCCTTGCGCTCAGGCCGCGCGGGCCCTTCCTTTTCCGTTCGGCCGGAAAAGGAAGCAAAAGGGGCCGTTTTGCATCGAGCAAAGAGAATGAAGTCGCGCCAGCGATACCTGCATCGCGATAAAAGTAATCAGACTCTTCCCCTGACGCTGTCAGGGGCTTTTTTCTTTTCATCCCACCCCTGCCAGATTCACAATCGGAATCTCTTTTTTCTCCGCATATCTCACCGTATACGCCGTCCCTCCCTTCCCGTCCGTACAATAATAGCAAATGCAGATATCACTATGATCGACCATATAGCGGTTCCGCTCGAACATACAGCCCCTCGTATACTGCTCGGATACGTATACCACTTTATCCGCCCGCTGTTTGATCGATTCATAGAGAAGCCTGTCCCCTTCCTTCCACCGCGCGGCCTGATTATGGCATGGCAGGGCAAGAATCAGCTTCACCTGCGGATGGAACCGCCGCGCGTTCAAAACCGCCTGCGCCGCAAGCGTATCGAAGCCCAATGCACCGCCAGTGTAAAATATGGTCACGCCCTGCTTCAACAAGCCTTTAACAGCCTTCTGCAAACGCTTTTGCAGGTTGGGAAGTTCATTTTCTGGAATTTTTCGATGGCCGGTAAAACAGCAACCCTTTCTCACCGTAATCTATCTCCTTAATATTTGCAACCATATGGTAGCATATCGTGATATAGCATGCTACAAAATAGTAGCATGAGTATCAGGTGATGATTATGTTTTTTCAAAGATTAGCAGACCTAAGAGTTGATAATGAAAAAAGTCAAGAAGAAATTGCTAAATATCTGCAATGCCAACGTGAAGTATATCGCAGATATGAAAAAGGGACACGGGAAATCCCTGTTTGGGCATTGATCAAACTTGCTCATTATTACGGAACCAGTACAGATTATATATTGGGACTTACCAATAATCCTAGGCCTTACATATAATACTAAGATAAGTTTTGCATGTCTATAGATATAGTATTTAAAGTATTAATATCTATATATTATATGTTAATATGCGAATTGTCAATACAGTTATTTAATAGATATAATATTAGGGTAAAGTAGGTGATCTTCTTAATGACAAAAGATATTGATTTGGAATCTCTTATTGAATTAAAAGATTATGGTAGTATTCATTTGAAAGTGAAAGACCGTATTGAGGAATACGGTATAAATAGACATATTCTTTCGAAAGCGATTGATGTGCAATATGAAATTATAACCCGTTGGTACAAAGATGATCTCAAAACAAAATTAGATATGGATATCTTGGCAAAGCTTTGTTGTTATTTTAAATGTCCAATTGGGGATATTTTAGAATACCGTAAACCCGAGCCCGAGGGTGCTACCCCTTCGACGGACAAATAGACGACCTTTTTTATTGACAGGTATTGACAACCGGAAATCCCTACGCTACAATATAGATGAACGATGGCACTACCGTTTCGGCGGTTAGCGTCCCGACTTGCTTAGACTAGCTGCACAAGTTGGTGACTGGGGCAGCTAGTCTTTTTTTATCGCGACAACGAGTAATAAGGTCATGATTAAAATGACGACTATGTACTCCATTCGCACCACCTCCCTCCTTCTCATTAAAAATGAAAGGAGAAAGGACGCTAACTGCCTACCGCTTAGGTAATGCCATCGGTGGCTTTCGCCACGTGTCAATTATATATTGATAATCCTTTCCAGTCAATATTTTACAGTATGCTTTTGCAGAAAAAGATCGAGGCATAGCGATTTCCCGCATTCGCATCGATCTTTTATCTGACAGGTATTGACAAACGTCAATTTCAACAATATAATAAAGATGAACGATGGCACTACCGTTTCGGCGGTTAGCGTCCGATCTTATGCAAGACTAGCTGCACGAGTTGACGACAGGGGCAGCTAGTCTTTTTTTATTGCGACGATGAGCAATAACGTCATAATTAAAATAACGATTATGTACTCCATGTGCACCACCTACCTCCTATGCGAAACCATTTGGTTCACGATGGGAGAAAGGACGCTAACTGCCTACCGCTTGGTAGTGCCATCGGTGGCCTTTGCCACATGTCAATTATATATGATAAATCCTTTATCGTCAATATTTTACATCATCTTTGCATTGGTTTAAAAAATCAGTCCCGGACAGCCACAGGCCAGCCTTGCCTCTGTCCGGGATTTTTCAGCCATTCGGCTTTAATCCAGCTCAAACTGCCCCGTATAGAGCTGATAATATTTCCCCTTCTGCGCAATCAGCTCGTCATGGCTGCCGCGCTCGATGATCTCGCCGTTTTCGAGCACCATGATGGCATCCGCATTGCGTACGGTCGAAAGCCTGTGCGCGATGACAAAGACTGTGCGGCCCTCCATGAGCCGATCCATACCCTTCTCGATAAGCGCCTCGGTGCGCGTATCAATGGAGCTGGTGGCCTCGTCGAGGATCAGCACTGGCGGGTCCGCGACCGCCGCGCGGGCGATGGCGAGCAGCTGCCGCTGGCCCTGCGAGAGGTTGGAGCCGTCCGAGGTGAGCACCGTATCGTAGCCCTGCGGCAACCGCGTGATGAAGGAATCCGCATTTGCGAGCTTCGCCGCCGCAACCACCTCCTCGCGCGTGGCGTCGAGCCTGCCGTAGCGGATATTGTCGAAGACCGTGCCGGTGAAAAGGTGCGTATCCTGCAGCACCATGCCAAGGGAACGGCGCAGGTCGTCTTTTTTGATCTTCTGGATGTTGATGCCGTCATAGCGGATTTTGCCGTCCGGCACCTCATAGAAGCGGTTGATCAAATTGGTGATCGTCGTCTTGCCCGCGCCCGTTGAGCCGACGAAGGCAATTTTCTGGCCTGGCTTCGCATAGAGCGAGACATCCTTCAAGACGGTCTTCCTGCCGTCATAGCTGAAGGTTACGTCGAAAAAGCGCACGTCGCCTTTTAACTGTTCATAGGTAATCGTACCGTCCTCATGCGGGTGCTTCCAGGCCCAGAGGCCGGTGTGCTCTGTGCACTCCGTCAATGCGCCGTCCACATTCCGCCTTGCATTGACGAGCGTGACATAGCCCTCGTCCGCCTCCGGCTCCAGATCGATAATCTCAAAAATCCGCTCCGCGCCCGCGAGCGCCGCCAGAACGGCGTTGAAGAGCTGAGATATCTGCGTAATCGGCTGGGAGAAGGAGCGCGTATACTGCAAAAATGCCGCGATCGTGCCGAGATCGAGCTTGCCGCCGATGACCATCACCGCACCTACGCATGCGGTCAGGGCGTAGTTGACATAGGAGAGGTTGCCCATGATGGGCATGAGAACGTTCGCATAGGTATTTGCATTGGTCGCTGCTTTACGCAGTGCTTCATTGCGCTGCGCAAAGCCCGCTTTGGATGCACCCTCGTGGCAGAAGACCTTGACCTCCCGCTGGCCCTCAATCAGCTCTTCGATATAGCCGTTGGCTTCGCCCACTGCCTTCTGCTGCAGCTTGAAATACCGGGAGCTCCTCCCGCCCACCGTCTTGATGACCAGAAGCATCACAACCAGCATCGCCACGATCAGGAGCGTAAGCACCGGGCTTAGGACCAGCATCATAACAAAGGTGCCGACGACCGTGATCCCGGAGGACAGCATCTGCACGACGCTATTGCTGAGCGCCTCGCGCAGGGTATCCACATCGTTGGTATAGCGGCTCATCAGTTCGCCGTGCGTATGCGCGTCGAAAAACGAGATCGGCAGATCCTGCATATGGTTGAACAGGTCGCGCCGGATATCCGTCAGCGTCGTTTGCGCCACGCTGATCATCAGCCGCATCTGCAGATACGTGCAGATAACACCGGTCAGATAAATGCATGCGAGCACAGCCAACGCCTTTGCAAGGGGCAGGAAATCGGCGGCCGACGGATTGGTACCAATCAGCGGCAGGATATATTCATTGATCAAAGGCTTGAGGAAATAGGTGCCCGCCACGCTCGCGCCCGCGCTGACGATCACGCAGAAGAAGACGAGGAGCAGGATCCATTTCTGCCGGCCTAAATACTGGAGTACCCTGCGCAGGGTGTGCTTTGCGTTTTTCGGCTTCTGGAAGCCGTGGCGCATTGGGCTGCCCGCCCCTGTACCCGCTTTTGTATTGATCGCCATTAGGATGCCACCCCTTCCTGCTGCGAATGATAGACCTCTCTGTAAATCTGATTGCGGGCCAAAAGCTCCTCATGCGTGCCGATATCGTTGATCTTCCCATCATCGAGCACGATGATCCGGTCCGCTTCGCACACGGAGGTCACGCGCTGGGCGATGATCAGGGTCGTCGTATCGCTGCGGTGCGCGCGCAGCGCTTCGCGGATTTTACTGTCCGTCGCGGTGTCGACGGCGGAGGTGCTGTCATCCAAAATCAGGATTTTTGGGTTTTTCAGCAGCGCACGCGCAATGCACAGCCGCTGTTTCTGCCCGCCGGATACGTTCACGCCGCCCTGGCCGAGATTGGTTTCATATCCATCCGGGAAGGACATGACGAAATCGTGTGCCTGCGCCGCCTTGCATGCCTCAATGATTTCCTCATCCGTCGCCTCTGGGTTGCCCCAGCGGAGGTTTTCCCGGATCGTGCCGGAAAAGAGGACGTTTTTCTGCAGCACCATGGCGACCGCACCGCGCAGGTGCTCCAGCGTATAATCCTTCACATCGTGCCCGCCCACGAGCACCTCTCCCTCCTGCGCCTCATACAACCGCGGGATCATCTGGACGAGCGTCGATTTTGCACTGCCCGTACCGCCGATGATGCCGATGGTCTCGCCGGAGCGGATCGACAGATTGATATCGGAGAGCACCGGCTTCTCTGCATCCTGATGATAGCGGAAGGAAACGTGGCGCATCTCGATCGAACCGTCCGGCACAGTCAACGCCGGGTCCGCTGCCGCGTCGCCAATATCCGGCTCCGCCCGGAGCACCTCGCAGATCCGGTTGGCAGATGCTTTCGACATCACAATCATAACGAAGGTATTGGTAATCATCATCAGGGACATGAGAATCTGTGTGACATAGCTGATGAAGCTCATCAATTGGCCTGTCTCCATGGAGCCGAAGGCGATCAGTTTTCCGCCGAACCAGACGATGGCGACGATGCAGGCATTCATCGCAAGCGTCATCAGCGGGCCATTCCACACGAGAATTTTTTCCGCCATAATGCTGGATCGCTTCAGGTCTTCGTTGGTGACTTCAAACTTTTCCTTTTCAAATTTTGAGCGGACAAAGGCCTTCACCACGCGGATTGCCATGAGCGTTTCCTGCACGCGGGCATTGAGCCCGTCGAACTTCTCCAGCATGACCTGAAAACGGGGGAATGCGCGTGTGGCGATCAGCGCAAGCAACCCGCCCAACACCGGGATGGCGATCAGGAATACCGTGACCAGCTCTCCATTGAGCCGCCATGCGAGGACAGTGGCGCTCACCAACATCACAGGTGCGCGCACGCACACGCGAATGAGCATCATAAAGGTCATCTGCACGCGGTTGACGTCTGTCGTCAGACGCGTCACCAGCGAAGCGGTGGAAAAACGGTCCACATTGGAAAACGCGAAATCCTGCACACGGCCGAACATTCCTTCCCGCAGGCCCGCGCCGAGCCCCATGCCCGCGATGGAGGCAAACCAAGCGGAAAGCGCGCCCGCAACCAGGGAGCACAGCGCGAAGACGACCATCTGGACGCCTGTGTTTACCACATAGCGCAGATCCTGATTGGTGATGCCGATGTCCACGATCTGGGACATCAGCATCGGGATACGCACCTCCAGCAAAACTTCTATGATAACGGTCACCGGGCTGAGCAGCGTCGCCCACCAGTATTTTTTCACGCAGGGTGCAAACTGTTTGATCATACGCCCCGTTCCTCCCTTCTGCGGCGGTCGATTTCTTCATGCTCCTTGGCCATCAGCGTCATCATGTCGGCCTCCTCTAGATCCTCTTGCGCAAGATTGTGTGTCATCCGGCAAAGGTATTCATAAAGCTGCTCGCATTCTTCCGCGCTGAACCCGGCAAACATCTCATCATCCAGCCGGTCGAACAGCTCTCTGGTACGTCTGGTCAGATCCCGCCCTTTTTCCGTGAGCATGATCCGGTTATAGCGCAAATCATCTTCTGATGGAATTTTATCGACGACTCCGGACTTCTGCATGCGTTTGATTGATACCGCCACACTGGCGGGTGACACATGCAGCCTATCGGCCAGAGCCTTCTGTGTGAGGCAACCGACCTGCTCCAGCGTCTCCAGCAACGGCATCTGCCCATCATACAGGCCGATTTCGGATGCCGCGCGGTGGGTACTGATCCGTTTGAGCGCGTTGAGCTGGATAAGCTTTCCCACGATTTCCCGATAGGAATGCATCCTGACAAACCTCCTTTCCATTATCAATCAATTTATAATAAACCGGTTAATTATTAATCGATTCATTATAAAATACAAAAGATGGAATGTCAACCTCTTCGCGGTAAAAAACCGTTTCAAACACGAATCCATAGCAAAGGACGCGTTGCGAAATGAAAATTTCGCAACGCGCCCCAGCCTGTCAAAAAAAGGATATCATTTCGTCAAAATGTACAAGAACAATTTTGTAAAATTTCCCCGTTATGCTATGCTGGTCTTTTTTGATTGCCTTGACAAGGGAAGAAAAATTGGAACGTGCTCAGGCCGCGCGGGCCCTTCCTTTTCCGTTCGGCCGGAAAAGGAAGCAAAAGG
>ERZ781272.867-NODE-867-length-14549-cov-3.962122_pt1 | contig 14549 bp, 14 predicted proteins | sample MGYA00375850_ERZ781272 | MGnify/ENA primary metagenome ERZ781272 (study PRJEB29790, sample SAMN06051246) | human gut metagenome | host: Homo sapiens | place: USA: Cincinnati, Ohio | collected 2013-06-21 | study: EMG produced TPA metagenomics assembly of the Gut...
TGACCGCAAGAAGGATTGCCGCTGTCAGCACGGAATGGCCGCTCCCCGCAATCCCCAGCCGCTGGAACAGCTTGACCAAAACGCACAGGCCAATAAATCCATAGATGACCGATGGAATCCCCGCCAGCAGATCGATCAGCGGATAGAGCAGGCTCCGGGCATTTTCCGAGACAGCGCAGGACAGAAACACCGCCGCGCCAACGCCAATCAGCAGGGCGATCAAAATTGCCAGCGCGGACACAGCCATCGTCCCGGCAATAAAGTTGCCGATGCCGAAGGACACGCCGTTGCCGTAGTCCATCGGCATCCATCGCTGACCAAACAAGAATGCGGTCAGCGATGTTTCAGAGAATGCGGGAAGGGCCTCCTGCACAATAAAAATCAAAACAAATGCCAGCGACAACACCGTCAGCAATGTCAATAGCCTGATTAGATTAGAGAACAAAAAATTCCCGATCGTCTGCATGCGTATCCCTCGATTCTATGTGGCATAAGGCCAAATGCTGCCATTGCGGTGCAATGGCAGCATTTGTAAGATAACATGAATGAACGGTTCTGTCAAAATCAGGCGGTGAATGCGGGAATGTAGCCGTTGTCCTCCACAACCTGATAGCCTACATCGGAAAACACATAGTCCACAAAGGCCTGCTCAGAGGCTGTCAGTTCCTGCCCGGTGACGAACATAACGGGACGCTGCACCTTGTAATCACCGCTGAGAATGGTCTCCTCAGTCGCTTCCACACCGTCAACCCTCATGGCGAACAGCACCTGACCGTCCTGATTAGCCTTGTTGTATGCGCCAAAGCCCGCATAGCCGATGCTCCAGGGATCGTTTGCGATATTGGTGGCCAATTCGGTCATGGAGGCGGACTGGGTGGCGGAGGCGGTCACTTCACTTTCGCCCATAATGGCCTTTTGGAACACTTCGTAGGCGCCGCCGGACAGATCGCGGATGTACACGTTGATGGCCTCGGCAGGCAGAGAGGAATCCACCTGATTCCAAGTCGTCAGTTCGCCGCTGAAAATCTGACGGATGGTGTCGCTGGTCATATCATCCAGCACACCGCAGATGGAATTCTGGGCGTTGACAGAGACGGTCAGGGCGTCCTTGGCAACCACATATTCGGTATAGCCCGCGCCCAAAGCTTCTTTCTCACTGTCCTTAATGGTACGGGCGATCATTCCGAAATCGCAGGTACCGTCGATCACCGCGCTGGCGCCCACACCGGAACCGCCCGGCGCCACGTAGATGGAGATGTTGTCGGCCGGGAAAGACGCGTCTACCTTGTCCCAGGTTACATACTCATCGGTGAAGGAAGATGCCAAAGAGGAGATGATAGGGTACAAAGAGGTGGAACCGCAAAACAGGATGCTGCTCTGGAAATCGGCGGTTTCCGCCGCAGAAACAGACGCACTTCCACTGGTTGCGGGAGCAGCTGGTGCGGGAGAATTGCCACAGGCAGTCAGAGAAAGCATCATGATACCGGCAAGAAACGCAGCAAGAGTCTTTTTCATCGAAACAATACCTCCAAAAAAAAATTTGGATATTTCATCCAATATATAGAGCGTAAGACATTATTTGATTAAACACAAATTCAAATTCGCAATATTGCTTGTACTATTATCGAAAAATACGATTATACAGATTTAATTTGACAAATGGAGATAGGCGGTATCTATTTCGTCGCGCAATCTTTTAAAGGAATGCCCCACATCAGACCCTTTTGGAATATATTTTAAACAAGACTGCACTTCTGAATTTTCTGCTGTTTTGTATACGAAAGCCTTTCTCAAAAAAAGCAGGAATCACGTCATTGGGGTTTTCCCTAAAATGGCATGATCCCTGTTCTATTTTTAAAAAAGTAATTAATTTGCAACTTTTAACAGTTAAATTTCACTAAAATTTTCTTGCTTTTGATCGCCACCACGGGAACAGCAATCGCCACACTAACAACGGCCATAGGATTGCCGCCCATGCCCCACCAGCGCTTTTATGGTTTTTATGGGTTCTAAATGTTGCTTATTTTTCTCGTTTCCAGGAAATTACCGCACAAATTGCGCGCAAATAATTTCAGTCGTTTCAAAGAATTCCTATGATTTCTCTGCGACGGTAAACAAAATGTAGACGAATGGCTACACAGGGGGTGCGGACAAAATCTTGGACTAAGCACACAGCCCTAAATTTTGCCGATACTTCAGCGGACTTATCCCGCCAAGGGATTGTTTAATTCGCTTTTCTCGATACCAAACCATGTACTCCTCAATCACCTGGACGAACTGCTTAATGGATACATCCATCCAGGAGCGTCCGTAGAACATCTCATTTTTCATGCGTCCGAAGAAACCCTCGCATGCAGAATTGTCCGGAGAACAGCCCTTCTTTGACATAGAGCACTGTAGCTGTGCCTGGTTCATTCGTCCAATCCAACCCGGACAGCGGTAATGACAGCCTCGATCTGTATGAATGGTAGGCTTTTCTCCCTTCTTTAGCCTTCCGATGGCATCATCCAACATCGCATTGACCAGCTTGCCATTGGGGGATATGCCCACGCGCCAAGAGATGGACATTCCATCAAAGCAGTCAATCATCGGGGAGAGATAAACCTTCCCCGCAGGAATGGCGAACTCCGTAATATCAGTAAGCCATTTCTCGTTGGGGTGGTCTGCGTGGAAATTGCGCGCAATCACATTGGGAACCGCTGGTGTAATTTCGCCTTGAAAGGAACTATATACTCGTTCCTTGCTGATCCTTGGTTTCAAATGCTCCTGCTTCATGAGCCGGCGAATCACCTTTTCGGATAGGTGGATCCCGTTTTTCTTTAGCTCCAAATAAATTCTACGATACCCATAACATGAGTAGTTTTCCTCAAAAATTGCTCAGATTTGTTCTTTTGCCTTAGCATACAGGTCATTTCGTCTTTGAGCCTTTTTTAGATAATAATAGCTACTACGAGCATAGCACAGAGCCTTGAGTAATGTCGGCAGCGTACATTTATTCTTTAAGGCATCGATGATTGCTGCCTTCTCCCGGTTCTTCAGGGGGGCTCCGGTCGATGCCTGGGTCTTTTTTTAAACGTCAAGAGTTGCCTTCAAAATATCAATCTCTAACTGCATATTCTGAACCTGTTCTTTAAGCTTTGAGACTTCCTCGTTTGTAGCTGGTGTCCCTTCCTTGAGAGGCCCTCATTCTCTTTCATTTGACGGCTTCATAAGTGCTGCACGTCCTTCCTGGATGTACATTTTTCTCCACTGATAGATACTGGCCGTGCTATAGCCGATCTCATCTGATACCGATTGTACATTTTTTCCTAGTTCAAAGCAACGGTGAAGCGCATTTAATTTCAGCTCAAGTGTGGGGTGTCTCGGGTGCTCCGGAGTGTTGAAGCCATGAAAGGTCGAGTGTTCTGGCGGTAAATGATTACGCCTTGTGATCCAATTGTAAAGGGTTTGGTGTCTAGCTGGGTACCCCAGTTGCGTGATTGTTTTGGTGACAGAACCACACTCGTCGTACAGGGCGAGTGCCTTGTAATACTGTTCTTCAGAATACATACCTGCCTCCTGATATGACCATGAGCAGTCCCACTTTTCGTCCGCATCTCCTAAACACTCTGCTGCACGGCGGTGACCGTGTCGGCGACAAGGTCTACACCTTTACCGTGGCTGGCGTGTGGAGCATTGTGCGGGTCAGCGTCTCGATCTCACGGGGCATGGTGGCACTGAACAGCAATGTCTGGCGCTCCTTGGGTAACGCCGCCCACACCTTTTTGACGTCCTGCAAAGCCCATGTCCAGCATCCGGTTTGCTTCGTCCAGCACAAAAATCTCCAGCCCGGTCAGATCCACAGCAGACGTTCCGGCGTGGCGATGAGGACATCCACCCCACACCGCAGCGCCGTCACCTGCGGCTCCCCCGCACCCTCTCGAAACAGCTCCAGATTCATCAGGGACGGCAATCTTTTAGTAAATTAAAAATCCGTCAAAAATTTAGCTCTCAATTTTACACGCCGAACAGTGTTCCCACGCCGAAGGTCACCAACATGGTGATGATTCCGGCAATAACTACGCCTGTAAAAATGGTGGGAACAGCGGTTTTTAACCGGATGTCCAAAATAGATGCCACCAGCGAGCCCGTCCATGCACCGGTGCCCGGCAGCGGAATAGCCACAAGAATCAGCAATCCCAAGGTGCGGTATTTGTGTACCACTCTGCCCTTTAAATGGGCGTGCTTTTCCAGCAAGTCGATTTTCTCTCGCCACCACGGGAACGCGCGCAGCCACTCGAAAATTTTACGGATGAGCATCAGGATGAACGGCACGGGGATCATATTGCCGATCACGGCGGCAAGAAAAGTAGGCCACGGGGCAAGACCTACCACGATGCCGTAGGGGATAGCGCCCCGCAGTTCCACCACCGGCAGCATGGCCACCAGCAGCGTCATGATAAATTGGTTCATAGTAGAGGTTCCTTCTGTTTCTGCCTGAATTGAGAATTAGGTGAGAAACCCCACGTCGTAGAATTTCTTTTTCAGGGAAATCCCTTCCACCAGCTTTTCTTTTATAATGGACACGATTTGCTCCGAGGTATGGCCGTCGCCGAAGGGGTTTTCCACTGTGGAGCAAACTTGGCGAAATGCGGGAGAGAGCGCCTGCGCAATGGCCTCCGCAATGGGTTCCTGCTCCGCTTCGCAATGTATCACCGATGCCGCCGCAAGGCGGCCCTTTTGCCGGTCGCCGATGTCCACGGTGGGCACATGAAGGGCCGGCGCCTCCAAAATGCCGCTGGAGGAATTGCCCAGCACCATGGCGCAGCCCTGCATGGCGCTTAAATAGCGCAGATAGCCCATGCTGAAAAAGGCAATGGCCCGCTGGGGATGCGCGTCCACGTACCCGTCGATCAAGGCGTTGATTTCCAGGCCCCCGCTGTCGGCGTTGGACTTGGTGAAAATCAGGCGAAGCTGTGGAAACTGCTCCAGTGCGGCAAAGAGCGCCTGCACCTGCTTGCCCTGCGTCTGCTGCTCCAGTGTGACCGGATGGAAGGTGATGAGGGCATAGGGCTCCGCCAGGGAAAAGCTAAGCTGCGCCCCCGCTTCTTCCTTTGTCAGCAGCGGCAGCGTCCGGATGTTCTCCACACCCAGCGCGCCCACGTTGTACACCCGGTCAGGCTGCTCGCCCAGCTGAATGACCCGCTGGCGATATGCCGCGCAGGCAGTAAAATGGAGGTGGCTCATTTTGGTGATGGCGTGGCGAATGGCCTCATCCATCGCGCCCTCGGTGGTTTCGCCGCCGTGGATGTGGCTGATGGGGATTTGGCAGGTCAGGGCCGCGATGGCAATTCCCAGCGTCTCATAGCGATCCCCCAGAAGCACCACCATGTCCGGCTTGCGCGCCATAAAGTAGTCGGTAAAGGCGGTGATGGCGTTTGCCATGACGCGGGAAACGTCCTGCGGGGCGTCCCCCTGCGTCAGAATGGGCAGGCAGGCGTCAATGGGCAAGTCGTCCTTTCGGATTTCCTCCACGGTGTTGCCGTAGCGCGGCTCCAGATGGGCTCCCGTCACCGCCAGCAGAAGCTCCAAGGTCTCCTCTCGCCGCACCCGCTCAATGAGGGTGCGCAGCAGACCGTATTCCGCCCGGGTGGCGGTGACAATGCAGATTTTATACTTCAATCAACTCATCCTCTGTATAGTCTCGCGTGGCGCGCGGGCCCAGCTTCGTCTTCCACAGCATGGGTGAAAGGCCGGTGCCGGTTCGCTTTGTGTTCAAATTTCCTTCGGTAAAGGCCTCTCCCTTGGCGATGGCTCGCTTTGCCACGATGCTTTTCCGCGCAATGGCGATATTTTTCTCCTCTGAGGGACTGGGGCGCTTTTCCCCGGTTCCCACAGCCTTTTCAATGTGGCGGATGGCGGCGACCATGGCGGTCAGCTCCTCCGGGGCGAGACTGGCCTTATGGTCGGGTCCGTCCATGGTTTTGTCCAGCGTGAAATGCTTTTCGATGACGGTTGCCCCCATGGCAACCGCGGCGATGGGCACTTCAATTCCCTGAGTGTGGTCGGAATAGCCCACGGGGAGCCCGGTGGCCTTGGCGATGGTTGCCATGGCGGACAGGTTCACGTCCTCCATGGGGGTGGGGTATTCCGTGTTGCAGTGCAGGAGCGTGATTTCCGGCGTGCCGAACCTCTTTAGCAGGGCCACCGCCGTCTGGATTTCCGCCAGCGTGGACATGCCGGTGGACAGCACCACCGGCTTTCCCGTTTGCGCCAGCTGGCGCAGATAGGGATAGTTGGTGATCTCTCCAGACGGGATTTTCCAAAAGGGCATGTCCAGCGTTTTCAGAAATGCGATGCTGTCGCTATCAAAGGGCGTGGAGAGAAAGGCAATGCCGATGAAATTGCAGTAGCTTTGAAGTTGAATATATTCCTCTGGTTTTAATTCCAAGCTTTTCAGCATGGAGAATTGATTGTCATTGCTTTTGGTGTTTTCAATTTGGTATTCGGCTCTTTGCGCCAATTTTGTCACCAGATTCTCGGCCTTGAAGGTCTGAAACTTAACAATATCCGCGCCAGCTGACTTGGCAACATCTACCAACTTCTTAGCAAGTTCAAACTGACCGTTGTGGTTCACGCCAGCTTCCGCGATCACCAGCACTTTTTTGCCCATGTTCATTTCCCTCACTTTTGAAAGGTTTGGTTATCACTGGCAAGTTCACTCAGAATAAAATCATTGACCAGCGTATATTGTTTTCCCCCGATCTCAACATAAGCCCCTGAATATGGGGGGAACCAGAAAGCCTGAATCTTCGTATCCACATCATCGCCCGGCAGAACTTTCATCATTTCCAGCATCTGGCGTTTATTGATATACAGGCCGCTCTCACTGCTTTGTCTTTGGGCCTCCAACCGACCCTTTTCTATCACGTCTTCAACGACGCTTCTGTAAAGGTCCTGCTGCAAAAGCAGGGTTTTCTTCTCCAAAGAGAAGGCTGTTTCAAAGCGATAATCGAAGTGAAAGCGATACACGCGGATAATAGAGCCGGTGTCGATTGACGCATCTACATAGTGTGCGGTCGCTCCCCATTCCGGCAACTTGTTTAAAATGGCAACGTTGTAGCCTGCAAGTCCGCGATAGTCCGGTAAAATGGCAGGATGAAAATTGATGCAGCCATATTTGGGCACATCGATCAGTGGATGCTTTAATTTTCTCCAAAATAAATAGGAGACGACCACATCCGCAAAGTTCTCATCCCGGCCCATTTCCTCCTCTGCCTCTTCCATGGACATCAAACGGAGACCATGCTTTTTTGCCACAGCCATCGTGGGCGACGAGGGAATGTGAGCATCTGTGACAACGCCTACAATCTCCACGCCCTGAGAGATTGTCCATGAAAGCATTTCTGCGCCACTTTGCTTTCTTCCCATAAAAATCATTTTCATCGCAACAGTTCCTCCTGCACAGTGAATTTTTCCATAACCCTCCTATGACATACTTACGCCCAGCTGACGGCACATCTGCTCCATCTCCTCCATCTGCCCCATATCCATCCAGCTCTTTTCACTGATGGGATAGGCGCCCACCGGAAGGTCCTTTTGGATGTACGCCTCCGCCACCTCTGGCATCCCGATGAAGCGGTTTTCCTCCAGTTCCTCAATCACGCGGGGCTCAATGAAATAAATCCCCGTATTCACCAGATAGGAAAACTCCGGCTTTTCCTGCATGGCGGCGATCTGTCCGTTTTCCCGCATACGGATCACACCGTATGGAATCGTGACATTCTTCATAGCGGAGACAATAGTGATTACATTGCCGGACGCTTTGTGGTAGTCGTAAATGCAGGAGTAATCGCAGTCCAGCAGAATGTCGCAGTTGGTGACGATGGCGGTGTCGTGAATCTGTCCCTTCAAAAGGGACAGTCCGCCACCGGTACCCAAAAAATCCGACTCGTCCACATAATGCACCTGATAAGGGTGGGGCACGTCGTTGAAATAGGCCTTAATCATGCTTTTTTTATAGTTGATGATAAGATGGAAGTCCTCGCTGCCGTAGGCATAGAACCGGTTCATAATATGCTCGGCGATGGGAAGCTCCCCGATGGGGATGAGGGGCTTGGGCAGCACCTTGGTATAGGGATACAGCCGCGTCCCCTTCCCCCCTGCCATCATGATCACAGGCAGGGGCTTTTGAAACCGGTGGATGGGAGCTTCGCCGGGCAGGTCGTTCCAAAAAATGGCGTCTGCCAGCCGGCCCTGCTCGTCCACCAGCGGAATACCGACGCACTTCTCCCGCTCCATGCTTTCCATGGCGTCCGCCTTTTGCTTCACGGGGTAAGTAACGGGCGTTTTATTCATCACCGCGCCCACAGGGGCGGTGAAATCCCCCTTGGCCAGCATATACCGCCGCATATCTCCGTCGGTGAAAATGCCCAGAAGCATCTGGGCGTCATCCACCACGAAAATCATCTTTTTGCCGCCTTCGTCAATGCACTTGACCGCCTGATTCACCGTGCAGTCTGGACGGACACACAGCTTTGAAAGTTCCATGTTCCTTCTCCTTCTCAGGATTTAGGCGAACGCCCCGATGAGCGTGCACACCGCCCGCACATCCTCCTCCGAAAGATTGGTGCTGCAAGGCAGATTGACGATGCGGGCATAGAAATCCTCCGCCTTGGGGGTGGGCATGGCAAAATAGCCGCGGAAAGGCGTTTGCAGGTGGTTCAGCTTCCAAATCGGCCGCACCTGCACCTGGTTCTGGTTCAGATACTGCAGCAGCGCATCCCGCTTTTCCGTCGAGGGAGTGTGCAGGCAGAAGGAGTAGAACCAGTCGTTGGCTCGCTCCGCGCCAAAGGGCAGAATGGTTCCGGTGGGGTCGTCCTTCAGCAGGCTTTGATAGAGCGCATAGTTTTGCCGCTTAGTCTCCAGAAAACCCTCCAACTGTTCCAGCTGGGCAAGCCCCAGTGCCGCCTGCAAATTGGTCATGCGGTAGTTATAGCCGTACTCCTCGTGGACGAAATACATCACATCGTCCTTGGCCTGCTGTGAGAGGTAGCGGATATGCTCCACCGTGGCCGGGTCGTTGGAGACCACCATGCCGCCGCCGCCGGTGGTGATGATCTTGTTGCCGTTGAAGGAGAACACGCTGGCATGAGCGATGGTACCGGCCTGCTTTCCCGCATAACGGCCGTAGCTGACCACGGAGCCCAGCGCCTCGGTGGCATCCTCGATGACCACCAGATGGTACTTCTCCGCAATGTCCATGATGGCGTCCATGTCGCACAGGTCGCCGAACACATGAACAGGCACAATGGCTTTCACGGTTTTGCCGCTTTCGGTCTCGGTCAAAGCGCCCTGTGCAAAGGTGCAACGGGTGTCAATGTACGTCTGAATCTGTTTTGCATCCATGCAAAGATGCTCGTCACAGTCGAAAAACACCGGGGTGGCGGACTGATACATCACCGCGTTGATGGTGGCGATGAAGGTCAGGGTGGGAACAAGAACGATGTCCTCCGGCCCCACGCCGAAATGACGCAGGCACAGGTGCAAACCGGCAGAGCCGGACTGACAGGCACAGGCCGTGTCCACGCCCAGATAGGCACCAAATTTTTCCTCAAACTCTTTGATGCTGCCTCCTGCGGTGGAAACCCACTGGGATCGCACGGCCTCTACCACATACTTCTCTTCATTTCCATTCAAATTAGGGATGGACAACGGAATAAAATGTCCCATGCTTGCACGCTCCTATCCTTGCCGCTTTTAGCGGCTTTCTTTTAATATTGTAACATCAATGCTGTCCTTGATGGATTCATAATAGCCATACAGCTCGGCAATGGCCTGCTCCATCTTGGTGTATTTCACGGATGGATTTTCCAGAAGCAGCCGTGCATTGCTGCCGGTGTACTCCAAGTTCCAGCCGTCCTTTAACACGGTCAGCTCCAAATCCTTGCCGCTGGCTTTGCGAACCATCTCGGCAAGCTCCACCAGCTCCACCGGCTGACCAGTGCAGATGTTGTAGTCATGATACTGCAAATCGCTTCTCAGTGCCCATTTCACCATGGCAGGGAAATCCTCAATATATAGAAAATCAAACTTGCAATTTTGCCGCACCGTCAGCGGCAATCCAAACACCGCCTTGCAACACAGATTGGAAAGGAACTTCAACTGCCAGTTTTCGTATTTTCCGAAAATGCCGAACAGCCGGAGATTATAGATGTTCTTGGATTTTCTGGCATCCTCGTTGATGATGTACTTATAAAGACCGTAGAAGTCCGCAGGCACGGTTTCGCCGATCTGCTCTTCCCGCACCATGGATACGTCCGTCCGCTTGTCATACTCTGCGCCGCTGCCGAAGTAGAGCATTTTGTCCACCATGGGGGCAAATTTTTGCAGATGATAGTACATCTGCAAGTCGTACTGCATGGCGTTTTCCAAGCCGCAGTGGACGGTGCTGTGGTTGGCGCTGTGGATGATGTGGGAGATCTCATGGCTGTCCATGTACCGCGCCACCGCGTCATAGTCGTATAAATTCAGCTCTTGGCTGGAGGGGGTCAGCAGGCGGTACTCCCCTGCCAGATGCTCCTTTAGATTGCGGCCGATGAACCCTCTGGGGCCTGCGCCGGTCAATAAAACTTGTTTCATGCGTGTTCTCCCTGTGCTAATTTCATCACCCGCATGGCATGGTCAAGGCTGTTCATGCTGCTGCTTGCCTGCTGCAAAACCAGAGACAGGAAATAGGCCAGCTCGTGCTCATACATGGCGTTGCGTTCCTCACGGCAGTCGATGGGGGGCGTGCCGTCGGAAAAGGTGATGCGGGCGTTGGTGATATCGCCATAAATGGTGCGTTCTTTGGTGAACAGCTCGATTCCCCGTCGGGTTTCTCGCCCAAAATAGTCCAGATGCAGCTCCACCAGCTTGTCCGGATAGCGCGCGATATACACCGCCAAGTCCTCGCTGGTGATCTCCAAATCGGAGAAGGTTCCGGCAAGCAGGTGGGTTTCCTGAGGGAAGCCGAAAAAGTCGGTGAGATAGTCCCACTCGTGGATGAGGTCGATGCACACGCCGCCCCCCTCTTCCTTTTTGGCACTGTACACCTTGCGGTAATCCACGCCCGGTCGCCAATCCGGCAGATAGGAAGAGCACATGGCGCGGGCGCAGTAGACCTCCTGCGGTGAAACCAGACGCTTCAGCGTTTGCAAAACGGCGCAGTGCCGCAAGGGTGCGGCCACATAGCACACGGCATCCGGCGCAAAGGGAATGGCGGATAAATCCACGTCCAGTCGGTCAAACACCGGCTTTTCCAGAAAGAAATACCGCGACCGATTGCCCAGCTGCACCAGCGTTTCATAGTGGAGATGGGTGGGATTGGCGATGAAGATGGCATCGTAGCGTTCATCCAGCTCACTTACATCCCCAGCCTGTCGGCTGAAGTGCTGTGCCACCGACGGAGGAAGAGGCCGCTGGCTGTGATTGCTTCGCAGGGCGTGTACTTCCAGCGGAAGCCCGTGCTGCTCTCCATACGCAATCAGATTTTCAAAATGTCGCTTTCCGATGGAGCCAAGCCCCACAAAACAGAGTTTCATTTGTGTCTGCTCCTAAACCGTTCTGGCCTGCGCCTCAATTTGGTCGATCAGCGCCAGGGTTTTCTTGTCGTCGGCAAAGGTGTAGCGTGGCGTTGCCGTGCCCTCGATGACGCCAAAGAAGGTGCGCAGCTCCTCTTCATAGGCGTTTTCGATGATATTTTGGTTGTTTTGGTAGCCCTGGTTCCGCTCCACCTCGTCATAGGTTTTGATCTGCTCCATGGCCTTGGTTTCCAGATTACAGACATACAACTCGTTGGGATTGCCCTCCCACTTGAGGTACAATTCCTGGGAGTAGACCTCCAACGAGCGAACCGCCTTGCGGGACACAATGTCCACGGCGATGGTGCCCTTTGTGCCGTTTTCATGCACCACCTGCAACAGATAGTTGTCAGGATAAGGAACCTCCAAATCCGTCAGGTTGCCGCACAGCACGGAAACCTCCTTGACAGGCCCCATGACGGAGAGAATCCAAGGCATGTCAATGGCAAAGATTTCCCTGCAGCCATTTGTGGCAGCATCGCTGACGAAAAAATTCTTATAGCTCTCCCAAGGGTGCCAATCCGGCAGAAACTGGCCGGAATGGTAGTGGTAGTTTACCTTTTTTCCGGCCACAGCCTGCTGGATATACTGCACATCCCGCCGGTATAAAAACGTGGAGGAGAGAAACAGTTTGCGTTTTTTTTTCGCCGCAAGGGCTATCATTTCCTCATAGCCGTTGGAGATGAGATTCAGCTCCGTGAACACATGGAGTTCATGCTGCAACAGCGTGGGAATGATGCGATGGTGAGAGGCCGGAGAGGTGGAAACAATGGCCGCATCCGGCTGAAATTCCCGAATGCCTGTCTCCAAATCCACATAGGAAACATCAAACTCTCTGCCCAGAGACTCCTCTGCGCGTTGGGGATTGGCATCCACCCCGCACACCACCACCTCCGGGTCGATCTGCTTCAACAGGCGGGCGCGTCGTTTTCCCATGGAGCCCATGCCCACAACCAGTACCTTTTTCATTTTCATTCCTCGTTTCTTACCAGAGCATCAGAGAGTCGTATTCCGCTTTGTCAATAAAGGGGTACATGTCTTGCAGCGCAGGCGTTTCAAAGGTGCCGTCCGGCTTTTGGCGGGACATGACCTTGGGACTCACCGGGTCGTCCAGGCGTTGGGAAACTTCCAGCAGGGCGTAGCCCTCCGTGGCGTACAGCCACTCCAACGCCTCCCCCAGTTCTGCGTTGGTGCTGCATTTGCGATACGGAAAGCCAAAGGTGTCCGCAATTTTTTCAAAGGACGGGAAGCTGATGCCGCTCTTGGATGAGCAGCCCACCTCCATCCCGTGGAAGAAGTTCTTCGCCGTCTGGCGAATGGCGTTGTACCCATCATTTTCAAAAATCACCAGTTTCACCGGTAGGTGATACTGCACGATGGTTTGCAGCTCCTGCAAGTTCATCATTACACTGCCGTCGCCCGTGAGACAGGTAATAGGTTGCTTTACAGCGATGGCAGCGCCCACGGTCTCCGGCAGATCGGCGCCCATGGAACCGCAGTTGTTATTGGCAACAATTCGCTGATGCTCTTTCAGCACGCCAATCTGCAGCTTGGCGCTGTTGGCGGTGTTGTTGCCCAAAATGGAGATGTTGTCCTCCGGCTCGTACTTCTCGTACTCCTTCCAGAATTGATAGGAGCAGACCCGCTCCTCCGGCTGCACGCCCTCCGCGCCCTCAAACACGGAAAAACGCTCCTTGAGGTGACGGCAGTAGGCAACCCATTCCTCCGCCACCGGAACCGCACAGTCTACCGACTCCGCCACGGCGAAGAAGTTCTTCAAATCACTCTGATAGAGCTTGGAGACCCACACGCCCGGCTTTCTGGATTCGTTGTCGTCGATATCCACCATGAGGATTTTTGCCTTGGGCGCAAATTCCTCCTGTGCAAAGCCAGTGGTCTTAAAGCCCAGCGGGCAGCCGAGGCTTAAAATCACATCCGCATTTTGCAGAATGAAGTTGCCGGGGCGGGGGCCGATGGTGCCGGAGAGCCCGAAATACAGCGGGTATTCCCGATAGCACACGTCGCCTGCAATGGCCGCGGCGATGATGGGAACGCCGGTTTCCTTCATAAACTGCCGGAACGCCGCCAAATTGCCGCTGTTGACAATGCCGTTGCCCGCCAGAATGCAGGGGCGCTTGGCGCTGCGCAGGGTGGATAGAACTTCCTCCATCTCCTCCACGGAAAGGAAGGGCAGCGCCTCGGCGCAGGGCTCGGCAGGATACAGCTCTGCCTCCTCCACCAGCGTGCTTTGCACATTCAGCGGCACGTCGATCCACACAGGGCCTCGGCGGCCGTTCATGGCCAGATCAATGGCCTTTTGCACCTCGCGGCGCACGGAAAGAGGATCATGCAGCATCACGGCGTATTTCGTCATGTTCTGCACGGAGTTGATGATATCAAACTCCTGTACGCCCCGGTAGCGCAGCTTCAACTCCGGCACGGAGGCCATGGTGGTCTCATACCGCACCTGCCCGCTGAGCACCAGCATGGGCAGGCTGTCCTGATAGCAGCCCATAACGCCGGTGATGGCGTTGGTGCTGCCCGGGCCGCTGGTGACGCACACCGCCGCCATCTTTCCGGTCACTCTGGCATAGGCTTCAGCGGCCATGGCGCTGGCCTGCTCGTGGTGGTTGAACACCTTTTCAATCCGGTCGTTCAGCCCCAGCGCGTTGTCCAAATGCATGGCGCCGCCGCCCACCACGCCGAAGCAGGTGGTGATTCCGTTTTCCACCAGGATTTCCATGATGATATCCGCAACTCTTTTTTTCATAAAGCGTACCCTCTTTTGTTTGGTAATCTGTGGATTTTACAGATTGTATTGGTCGTATTTATACACGGACAGGTTGTTGCGAATGAACTCCACCGTGTGCTGTAAGCCCGCCTCAATGGGGGTCTCCGGCTTGAAGCCGGTGAGAGAATACAGCAGACTGTTATCCCCCAGCAAACGGT
>ERZ781272.869-NODE-869-length-14454-cov-14.326412_pt1 | contig 14454 bp, 16 predicted proteins | sample MGYA00375850_ERZ781272 | MGnify/ENA primary metagenome ERZ781272 (study PRJEB29790, sample SAMN06051246) | human gut metagenome | host: Homo sapiens | place: USA: Cincinnati, Ohio | collected 2013-06-21 | study: EMG produced TPA metagenomics assembly of the Gut...
ACCGCCACAAAGGAAAAGAAAAATCTCGGTGGTCGTCCTAAAAAAGACGGACTGAAAAATGAACAGTTTACTCTGACTATGCACCCAGAGATGTATGAAAAATTGCGTATTCTTGCAGAAGAACATACAAGAGGGAATTTTTCAGGATTGATTGATGAAGCAATCAAATCATTCTGCAGAGAGCATGATATTGACCTATCTGCAGTACAGGTTGCACCGGAAATACTTGATATGTATAAAAAGAAGCAGGAAAAGAAAAGCAGGAAAAAGTAATGGTTTTATACCATTATAAAACCATTATAATACCATTATGTAAAGGAGAACAACCGCTATGATGTCAGAAAAGATTAGATTAGTGTTAGCGAAAAGAGATAAAAGCAAAGCATGGTTAGCAGAACAATTAAACTGGAGCACCAGTAACCTATATAACAAATTGAAACGTGATAATTTCAGCGAGAAAGAGCTTGTAGAAATTGCAAAGGTACTGGACTGCACTTTTGAAGCATATTTTTCACTTAATGATTCCGATGAAAAATTCTAAAAAGGAGATTACGCCATGACAGAACAGCAGAAAGAAATTGAAACTATAAAACCGAGAACATACAGCCTGAATCTGTCGGATGCCGATGTGGAACGAATAGCAAAAACTGCAGGTTCATATGGATTAACAGTATCGGAACTGTTAGAAAATTTCATAGGTGACTTAGTAGCAGGAACATATAGTAATGGCAGTGATGAAAGAATGTATGCAGAACAATGGGCGGAACGTTGTTGGTTTGCATTAGACCCAGAAAAAAGCCTTATACACTATTTCTGTACTGCATATGAATATGATTTTTCTGACCTTATGGATATATTGGAAAGAATAGATGATATTAAATCCGACATTGAAATAACGGAAAAGAATATTGCAGAACCGAAAGAGGAAGAATGGAAAGATATTGTATATCATAAATACAATGATGATAGAACAAGCTATGAGTGCGTACCATGTTATAACAGTGTTGAAGAGTATATTGCCAGTGAAAAGCAGGATTTAATCGACTATAAGGAAACACTGGAAGAAGCACAACAAGAATTAAAAGATTTTCAGAATAGCTTTGATAACTATATGAATGGTAAAGCGTATGTATGGGAAGAAGAAGTTCAAAAAGCGACAAAATGGTATAAAGAAAATATAGCCGATAAATTAGATATAACATCCGCAGAAGAAATGGAATAACGCAATAGCAAATGAATTTCTTCCTACAATATGATATTATATACTTACGGATAGGGGACAGCCCCCAATAAGGAAGTATGCCTATATATAACGATTTTGGATATATCACTATCGACGATGCAAGAATTGACGAAACATGCAATGCCTACTTTAAGTGGAAAGACCTGAATACATACATTCAGAACAATTCCCATCGTGGTATCAATATGCCTGACGCAATATCCGAACCAATGGGATGTTATTGTTTGGGTTATTTATGGAATCGTGGTGATGAAGTAGGCGATGCAACCGACCCGAAAACTGGAAAGAAAATTGAGTTTAAGGCAACCTCAAGATTTGAAGGAGATTTATCTTCTTTCGGTCCAAAATGCCAATTTGATGATTTAGTCTTTTTAAGATTTAAACTGGATGATAATTTGCTGTATATATACGACCTCAATATCAATTCTGATGAGTTCGGAAAATATCCTGCAAATTCAAAGCAAACTATTCAAGACCAAAAGAATCAAGGTCGTAGACCTCATGTAAGTCTACAACAGCTTTTTGTAGAAGCAAAACAACTTGAACCCGACTATATTTTTGATATAAGAAGATGTAAAGCATATAATCGCTTATCTGAATATTACAAAAAATTGATGGAAATAACAGAAGAAAGGTAAGGGGCTGCGCCCCCTATCTTTTAAACTTATGATTGCGGCGCGCCGCAATTTCTATTATAATACATCATAAACCAACTAAAGAGAGGATTACACCTATGCAACCATTAAAATGCGCTTCATTCTTTGCGGGTGTCGGTGGCATAGATCTAGGTTTTAAAACCGCAGGTTTTGAAACTATCTATGCAAATGAATTTGACGCATATCCCGCAAAAACATTTGAATTGAATTTTCCTAATATTCATGTAGATGTCAGAGATATAAACTCTGTAAAAGCAGATGAAATACCCGATTTTGACATAATGTTAGCAGGATTTCCATGTCAGGCATTTTCTATTGCCGGATATAGAAAAGGGTTTGACGATGAAAAAGGCAGAGGAGAACTATTTTTTCAATTAGTTCGCATATTGGAAGCAAAAAAGCCACGAATTGCATTTTTTGAAAATGTAAAAAATCTTGTAGGACATGATAACGGAAATACTTTTAGAGTAATATGTGAACAGTTAGATATACTAGGATATAAATACACATATCAGGTATTAAATGCCATGAACTATGGTAATGTGGCACAGAATCGAGAGCGTATATATATTGTCGCATTTCGTGATGAAGCCGATTATGAAAAATTTCATTGGCCGCTTTCAGTTCCCCTTACAAATTCAGTCAGAGATATTATAGACTTTAAGAATCCAGTAGACACAAAGTATTATTATACAGAGGGAAAATACAAGGGTGATATATATGAACAACTTGTATCAGCCATGAAAGATGATGATAAAAACAATCCTGCAATATATCAATGGCGCCGTAAATATGTGCGCCAAAACAAAAGTGGTGTAGTACCTACATTAACAGCCAATCAGGGCGAGGGCGGTCATAATGTATGCTTGATACACACAGACGATAATAAGATACGAAAAATGACCCCTCGTGAATGTTTTAATACGCAGGGATTTCCAAAAGATTTTAAATTACCTGATGATATGAGCGATGCACGATTATATAAGCAAGCAGGAAATTCCGTCTGCGTATCCGTCATATCAAGAATAGCCGAAAATGTCAAAGAAGCTATTGAATAAGTGTCAATCTAATATTTTAGCAATAAGTAACTAATAATAGTGTCAGAATACCTTGACAAAAGGTTATTCTGACACTATTATTTTATATCAAGATAACTATAGTTAATTTGACACAAAGGAGTATTTCACAATGGGGAATTATTACAGCTACAAACGTATTTCTACAGATACGGAACGCCAGAACTTCAACCGCCAGATAAAATCATTGGAAAAATACGCTGCAGACCACAACATAGAATATGTTGTGGAATTTACAGAGGAAAAGTCGGCAAAGAATTTTTCCGACAGACCACAATTTCTAAAACTCGACAAAATTCTACAATCAGGAGATACCGTTGTATTTAAGGATTTATCACGATTTACCAGAGAAGCAGAAAATGGGTACAAAAAGTATATGGACTGGATGAATTGTGGTATCAATATGGTGTTTCTCGATAATCCGACTGTATCAACTGACTATATTCGACAGATGATGCAGACTGCATCAGAGCAGGATATAGTCACTAAAACAGCGATGGAAAGTATAATCAAGTTACTTATAATAGTAGAACTGGACAGGGGAGAGAAACAACGATTATACATTTCCAAGTCCATAAAGGACGGAATCGCTGCAAGCAATAAGAAAAGCGGACGCAAAGCCGGACAACTCGATAAAATGACTGACGAATTGAAATCAGATATTGATTATTACCTCAACAATCGTAATGTTACACAAATTGAACTGATGAACCGACACAATATCAGCAGAAATACTCTGAAAAAATATATTGCATATATTGAAGCAACAAAAGGAGCTACAAATGGCGAAAAAAGAACGACAGATTAAAGTATATTCTCAACAGGGCTACTACGGAGCAGACCAACGACCTGCCATTTTTCTGCTGGGAAAATGGGTACAGGAGTTAGGATTTAACATTGGCGACCATTGCACTATTATCTGTGATGATAACAAAATCACTATCCAAAAGGCAGACCAATAAATTAGAACTTGCCAAGCTGGGGAGAGGTCAAGGAGAACGGGCACGCCCTTTGGGCGGGGCGCAGCGTGGGGGTTCTCCTTGGAGCTTCCGGCATCCATCCCCCTGACTATTGCCACAGCCTACCGGCAACAATGGGATGGGGGTCTGGGGGACGGTTCGGCTCAGGTTCCCCCAGTGAAAAGAGAAGTGTCCCTGTGGCACTCCTCTTTTCATTTATAAAGCTGTCAGCATATCAGCATTGAAAAAATCCATTTCGTTATCTTCATCAATCCATAAAGACATATTATTATAATTTGAAAAATCGTTATTCTGTGAAACTGCTATACAATGGTCGCTGTGTACTTCTGTAATGACTGCCTTTATATATACATTGCTTTCATAATCCACACAATGCCACAGCACATTTTGACCGACTGAAAAATTATGTTTCATACTATGCCCCCTCTGTAACTGCTTCTGTCTGGCACTCCCTAAAGAAAAACGCCTTTGTCATAAACATTTTTTCCTGTTCTTCCTCGTCCTCTGATTCTGATTTCTTTTTCTTCGTGGTGTGCTTCCATATCATAAAAGTAGCAATACACTTTTCGCCTTTTTTAACTTGTCTGCCTATTGCTTTCCATCCTGCGTATGTGTGTATGCTTTCAGGCTCTAGCATTTCTTTCTTTTCTCCGTCCTCATTTTCTACAATGATTTTTCTGCCAGTATTCCCGATTATGCCATTTTCCATTAACTCTATACTTTCATTAAAAATAATCTGTGCGTTAGTCATTAAATGCTCCTTTCTGTGTGGGGATTGCTCCCCACACTCTGAAAAATTCAAAATTAAAGTGTTATGATATATGCTCGGTCTGTCAGTCGTTCGGTCGGGTCTACTTCTGCATTGTTTACTTCTTGCACCATTTCAGAAAATGTATCAATATCAATTTCTTCTGTATAAGGCACTAAAAGCATTTCATGCACAGATGACGGCAAAACAACAATTTTATCTGTATTGTGTTTCTGTCCAAACTCTGCAAGTGCTTTTTTATTAAGAATTGCACTTGCTCCCTTTACCTTGCTTGTATTTGTCATTACATAAAGCGGTGTTGTATCTTCCATATCTTCCAAATATTCCATATTCATCATGGAACACATAACTTTCGCCATAGATATTATGGTAGTTTCTGCATTGGTGTGTTCTTCTGCCTTTTCCCATGCTTCGCACTCTGAAATATTAGCATTATCTAAAATAGTTTTAGAAACCTTAGCAGAATAATATCCGTCTTTGTCGGAATCCCCTCGAATATATAAATAACTTTCGATACCCTCAAGGTCGCAAGCCTTTTTCTCTATGTCCTCGGTGCTGTCTTTCTGCATACCGATAAAAATATTATTCAGTATGTAATCTCTATCAAAAAACATCTTCACATCAAAATTAACTGCCTTGCTACTCTCATATACTCCGATAATATCCGAAACAACATCATCAAGTGTCTTATGCTGTTCCTCTGCATTTTCAATTATACCCTCTGTATAAATGATAGGTGCGATATTGCTGTTTGTTGAAATTCTGATACCCTCAAGCACCACACCATTTTTTATGCTGTTCTGTGAATCTGCGTTGTATCCTCTGTTATTAAGTTCTGTAATAATCATTTCTCGTGTCATGGTTTTAATCTCCTTTATAATCGTAAATTTGTGGTTGAAATGTCGGCTCGCCAAAGCCCAAAATATGTACTTTCAAGATTCTGAAGCTTTTTCTGGAGGGGAGCGTTTCTTTTTTTCGTAGGTGTATTGCTTCATCCTGATTTCTCCTTTCTATGTTTATGTACTTTCTGAGTTCCTTGCTTATCTATCGGGTTTGCGTGAATCTACAGGAACGGCTTTCAATCCAAATACAAGGGTTTAAGTGGTAAGCGGACTGAACGAAGTGAGGGAGCATTAAGGAACGCCCCTTGTATTCGGATCGGAAGCTGTTACGATTCACAGTAGCAAACCGATAAGCAAGGAACGGAGTACATATAGGAAGCAGAAATAAGAAGCAATGGACACCGAAGAAAAAGGGGTTCCCTGGGGAACCGATTGGCAAAGGGGATTATAATATATCCGCTTTCTGCCCCGCATTAAGACATTCATTTTCCAAAGAAAATGGATGTCAGGGGCAAGTGGTCGCAGGATTTTGGGGAGACCAACGCCAGAAGTGGCGGTGCTTGGAATGGTATCTAATATTCATAGATAATACTTTTTAAAAATAAAATAATATTAAATATTATTTTTTACTTGCATTATATTATTTTTTATGTATAATGAAGATAGGTTAGCTGATATGCTAATACTCTATAGAAAGGAAATAATGATTATGGCAAGAAGAAAAATCATTGATTCAGATTCATGTAAATTCTCGCTTAATGTATCAGGAAATAATAAAAAGACTCTGGACGACCTTACAGCAAACTATATGCTGAAATACGGACCGATGATTAATAAGATAATCGGAACATTCTGCCGAATGCCGGATGGTATAAAGAAAGTCATTGAAAAAGCGTGTCTTTCTGAATATAAAAGAATTTCAGCAGAATTAGAAAAAACTCCGGACGGATTTCACAGACAGCCGCTTGAACAGGAAAGAGAATCTTACCTTGAAATTCTGAAACTCATCAATGACGGAATCTATGTTATTCCGGAAGAAGATAGCGAAGATAATACTATGAAGAAAGTCAAGCTGGCAGATGGTTATCTGATTATTCCAAGCAACTGGATTGTTGTAAATCCTGAAAGAGCAGAAAGCTGTCGTTATGCAGCCGTTCTTGAGTGTAGAAACTCAGCTAAATATGATGTTCCACATTTCATTTATCTGAATAATTACAAGTATGGAAATGAATATACAAATGACATGGAAGAACAGTTTTACTCGCTGTGTCGTAAGACATGGCCGAGGTTTTCAGAAATTGAAGAACTTAATAAGAAGAATCAGCCAGTACCAGACCCAGATAACAAAGGTCATTATTTAAATGCAGAAGCATATCTGAACGCACCTATTATCGGCTTGTTCAGCATTGATGAACAAGGTGATAATCTTACCGGTGAATATCCGTATGGTGCTATGATTGTAAGAACATCTAATGAAAGTGAAGAAGAATAAGAAAAAGGCTACAGATGTTGGTAGCATCTGCAGCCTGATTACAAATCAAAAAATTTGAATTGTAATATGTTTTCGCAGACATTATCATATCAAATTTTCTTGATTTTATCAATCAATTCTTATTTATTCCACACGCAAAACAAGACTGAATACGGCAATAATATCCGTAGGATAATTGCACCCTTTTTCACAGAATTGGCGTTCTGAAAAAGGCATAAAAGGCAGTCACAATATCAACCACCTGCCGACAGGAATACGGGGCAGAAATGCCCCTGTTCCATATTAAAAGAAAGCGGAGGAATATCAAATTATGGCAAAGACAATCCAAGAACAGATTGCAGAGATGGAGGCTCGTTGCAGTCAGTTAGAAGAACTGCAGAAACTGTTTGAAAAAGCAGTTAAAAATGAGTTTGGAATCGAAGCAAAAAAGATACACAAAATTCTTGAAAATGGCAATGACATTTCAAGCGATTTTGGAAATAAAATCTCAACGTATTTTGGTCTTAAAACCAAAGAAGATTATGCGGATTTTCTGAATGTTTTCTGTACGGAATCCAGTCTGGATTATTTCATTAAGAAACGTTCAGAAAAAGAAGAAGCGTAAGCCATGCAGGGGATAGATAACAACCCATCCGCAGGATCTGGGTTGTTATTGTAAGGGGGCGCAGCTTCCCTTTCATTTCTGAATGGCTCGAAGCCACGAAGAAATGAGCAAAGGTAGATAAAAATTCATGACCGCAGGGAATGATTTTTTATTGTAGGGAGTGCAACTCCCTGCTGTTGTGTAATGAAGATATGTGCCAAGGAATGAGCCTGATTTTTTGGAAGCTCTGCTTACAAAAATAATGGCGAATGAGTTGGTACATATCGGAATGGAGCAACAGGCGGAAAGGGTTAGAGCTTCGCTTGGGAAAACCTGCAAGGTGTTCCCAATAAGAACAAATTACCCCGCAGGGGCAAGGACGCAGGACGCAGGGGAAACTTGTTTTCCCTAATTTGTATAGGGAAGTCGGAGAGAATAAATGTTGCTTTGCTGTATTGGGAGTACATCTGCAGGCGTCAGCCATGCCGGATGCACGACCTTTACAGCAAACTTCATCAAGCACTCTGACTACCTTACACAAGCGACAGCGATGTGTAAGATCAGACAGAGTACGCAGATGAAATCCGCAACATTTCTTCTCGCAGACTTGCCTATATGATGTAACTTACAACAGAATAATTAAAGCGAGGTATTGATTATGGAATTAACCAAGTATGGTGGCACGGAAATCCTCGCACATATCAAGCATGATTTGCGACAGCTTCCAGAAGGAAAATCATACGGAAATGAATCTGTAGATACAAAGCTGTCCTACAAAAATTACAGCCTGATAGACCGAGGTAAAACAGCCAAGGAAGTGAACCAATACAGAAAAGATTTTGAAAGCAAAATCTTTAAGTATAATCGCAAGAATCTGGTACACGCAGTAGAACTTGTTATTCAATGTCCAAATGACTGCCCGCCGGAGCAGCACGAAGCATTTTTTCAAACTGCATTTGACTGGTACTGTGATAAGTATTTACCTGCCGGAAAAGACTGTGTATTTGTAGCAGAAGTTCATAAGGATGAACATAAATGGGTAGAAACAGAAAGCGGTTTAAAAGATATATCGAAAGAACATCTTCATATTGCATATGTACCCGCAGTTCCTGCCGGAGAAAAACATCCTGATTTTGAGTACCGATTAAATGCTGATGCATTAACAAAAAAAGCAATACTTAGGGATATGCATCCGTCACTACAATCAACGCTTGATGAAGCAGGGATAAAAGCCACAGTATATCAGAAGAAATCCGGTGACGGAAAAGCCGTTCCTCTTACTGTAAAACAGCTAAAGGAAATTACAAATAAAACAGGTGTAGTAATTGACCACACTCTTACAGTAGATGAGCTTGCAAGTATATTATCGAGAAATGTCGAATTGAGTCAGAAAGTGGATGTACTTACAACAGCCAACACAGAACAGAAACACAGCCTACTCCATCTTAATAATAAGGTTGCTGAAAAAGAACATCAGATTAGTAATCTGCAATCTGAATTAAAGGCAAAAACCAACACAGTAACAGCAGACAAAGAAAAAGCCGAACTGCAAGCGAAGCTGCAGGAGAAAGACATTGAAAATCAGAAATTAAGACAAGCTGCACAGCAGATAATTTCTGAAAAGGACAGACAACTTTCCAATGCACAGAATGTCATTGCAGAAAAAGAGCAGGAAATAAGCCAGACTGCAAGAGCATATCAAAAACTACAGGAACATATTAAGACCCTGCAGGAAGCATTGAAAACCAAAGACATTGAACTACAGCAGGAACGCCAAAAAGTCACAGAACTGGAAACACAGAAATCAACTGTATCTGCCACACCAAAAGAGCATACTTGGGGTGCAGATTCTGGATGGGGTTCTACATCTGGATGGGGCAATACAACTAATAAAGAACGCACAGTTGAGGAAGAAAAGTTATGGTAGATAACACAATACAATCCGTACTCAATGCAGAGCATAAAATTGAAAGCATGGCTGAATCATCTACGGATGGTTCGACTGATACCACAGAAAAGGAATTTCAAGAGCTACGCAGAATGACGGAGCAGATAACATTATCTGCAATAAAAGCAACCGAAAACTGGGGCAGAGATGCCCTCAATAAATCAAAAGATTATGTGGAGGAAATAAGCCTATGATAAAAAAATATGGTTTATGGTACACAGTAAAATATTACTGTATGATACCATTCGCAATTTTAGCATTTGTACTGGCATACGCCAACGATTATATTTTTGAGGTTTCATGTGAATACATGAACCTCACAGAAAGACATCCATTATATAACATCTACAAAATGGCAGTACCTATCGGACTGGCTGCTATATGGTTCATAATAGTATTTTCTATCTGCAGGGATAAGCGTTACAGATACCTGACTGGAAGAACCTACGGAGCAGACAACAGTAAATATAAAAGAAGTTATCATGAACTGGTGGAATACTTCCAGAACGCAGAGCCACACAAGCTTGATACTTCCACATTTGAGAAAGTACCTTGGCGAAGTGCAAAAGGAATTATATTCGGAACAGATAAAGGCAGGCTCATACAGATACCATCCAATTCAGAGTGCAACATTGCCATATTCGGTCCTCCGGGTTCAGGAAAGACAAGCGGAATTGCCATCATAAATGCAATGAGCTTTCAGGGAAGCGTACTTGCCGTAGATGTAAAAGGCGATTTATATAATTATGTATCAAAGCATACCAAAAGGAAAATCGTAAGATTCTGCCCTGACAGTCCGACAGCATTAAAAGACAGCGTAAGATTTGACCCATTCGCAGAACTTGGGCAGATGGACGATACCGACAAAAAACTGTATCTTGAATCCGTCGCAACCGTTCTCATCGCAGATGAGGGCGGATCGGACGGAAACTACTTCTCTACAAGAGCAAGAAAGATGTTTCAAGGTATAACACACCTGATACTGCATACTAATCCAAATGCAAGTTTTCCTGATGTGATACACGCCATCCTGCAAGGAAATGTTTTTGACTGGGTAACAAAAGCCATAGAAAGTGATTGTGAACCTGCTAAAGAACTTCTTGCAAGTTTTTATGGCAACTCTGAAAAAAATGTATCCTCTGCCTATGACGCACTCACAACAGCACTGGTACACTTCTCCAATCCGATATTGGATGAACTGTTATCGAAGAATGGCAACTGTATTTCAATCAAGACCTTAGAGCAGGGAACAGACCTTTATCTGCAGATTAGTCAGGAACATTTGGATGCATACGCTCCATTATTTACACTACTCATTCAAAGTATGAGTACAGCATTTACAAAAAGACCGGACAGCTCCACAGGAGTAAAAAACAGACCTATACTTATGTTACTGGACGAGTTCCCACAGCTTACATTCTCATACAAGCTGATTAACTCCAATCTGTCTACGCTCCGTAGCAAGTCCGTAATATGCATGGTAATACAGCAGAACTTGTCACAGCTCGAATACAGATACCAACCAACAGGAGCACGCTCCATCCTCGGTAACTGTAATTATCAGATAATACTTGGAAGCAATGACATCAATTCTTCTAAGGTATTCTCTGACACATTCGGAAAAAAGAAAGTACTGAAAATCAGCAACTCCGAAACCAATTCACAGAATAATACAACTGGTCGCTCCGTTCAGGAAGCGACAGAAAAAGTATTTGAACCTGAATACTTTGGCGATTTATCTGCCAACAACAAGATGATAATTTACTTTAAGGGTAAATATTGCGAAGCAACCAAATTGAACTGTTACAAAGATTAGAAAGAGGTAATCATTATGAGAAATAAAGCAATTTATCGTATCAAAGATAAATTTAAGCATATCGGTGCCAGTTGGGATGAACTGGCACCAGATAAAGATGAAGCTATCGAATACGCACACACACATATCAATCCAGAGCCACAGCGAATGATTGATACTAACCACTATACAATGGAATACTGCCTTGCACATTCCGGTGAAACAATAAATGAAAGATTCCGACAAGACAGAGCCGACAACATAGACCTGCAGATAGCCGACATGGTAACACTACATACCACAGATACAGACTTGGTTCTGTATCGTGGTGTATGCGATTATGTATATGACCTAATGAAAGAAAATGCAAAGAATCTACCAGACTGCGACTTATACGAAAAAGGATTCCTTGCAACAAGCCTTGTAAAAGGTCATGAAATCAACTCTGAAATCAAATTAAGGATTTATGTGCCTGCAGGAACTAAATGTGTATATATGGGAAATGTAAACGAAGAACAAGGATACTATGAAGTAGATGTCATGCACAGCTCAAAACTTAAAATTATCAGCATGGATAAAGAATACATCAACTGCAAACTTCTTGAAACTGCATAATAACAGAGGGGTATAATTCTGTAATGGTTTTATACCCCTTTTATAATGGTTTAATAACCTTATAATACTATTATAAAAGTGTGGTAAGCATGGATAAGTGATATTCCGTCATTGATAAGCCGATGGAAAAGACCATGCACAGCTCATGGATAGCACAGCTACCCACAACCTGTACACAGCCTTTACCACAGCTTACCAACAACTCCATAAACCTATCACTTACCCACCCTTACCACACTACTACTGCTCATGCTGAAAGCCCTATTTTCTTTTTATTTATTAGAAAAACCTTGACTTTGCCACTACCCCAGATACAATTCTAGGGGATTAGGCAACGGCTTTTGGGCGCACTTTTCCTGCAGAACATCTGCAGATAAGTGCAACCAAATACTACAATCCCTTTTTCATGAGGTATCCGTATTTCTGTTTCCCGACTGTGGCTATCCGTAGATATGCCACCACGCTTTAATAGTTCCCGCAGCTCCAATAATTACTCCAACTACCAGACATTTCTATCTGTTGCGTGTATCCCTCTGTTAAACACTAACTTGTCCCAGAGGTAGCCTGCAGCTTTACGCTGCAACTGTGCGCCCCCGCCTTAACTCTTTAACCTTGGACTTATAACAAGCCTTTAGGCTTCCCTTTCTGTTCGGGTGGAACATCCCTGCTCCAATGAGGATATGAAACGGCTTTTTTCCCCTATGGTCATACATCCTATGGAAACTTGGTTATAAGATGTAACCCTGCGATTTTCTTGTTAAGCTCGCAACACTCCCATCTATATTTATACTGCCTAGGCTTTGCAGATAGCGATTATACAAGCGAATTAGTGTTAGCCGATATAACGCCCTCTCCTATATCCAAGGAGCCGGATTGGCATTAAAAAAAGTATGTATATGACTTCCGCAATCACACACATACTTCCATATTCCCTAGGGAAAAACGCCTTATTTTGGCTTAAAACCCTTGTATTTCCTATATCTAGTGGGTTGACACTACTATAAAAGACACATATAATAAGAATATGGAAACAGAATAGACATAGGCAGATTACAGCCAATGTCTTACAGCTTTATGATTGTGATTCGTGGTTGAGTCAATATTCAGGAGAACGCCAATTCTCTTGAAAAAGCTGAAATTAAACAAATCATTAAAAAAGGAGCTACGCCAATAGCTTCTTTTTTTATGCTCTCAGCCTTTACATTTTATATTCTACAAAATCTCTGTTCTAAAATCAAGAACAAATTATCACTCTAAAGTTACATTTTCATAATTTGGCACTTGTAAATAGTAAATATAAGTGATATAATAACCTTATTAAAGGGGTATAATACCATTATTTTAATGGTATTATAGCGGTTTTATAATGGTTTTATAATGGTATAATACCCCAATTTTTCATGGAGGTAAAAATATTGGAAATTATTTCAGTGAACATTACAAAAGGTGGCTGCGGAAAAACCACCACAGTACAAATGTTAGGCGAAATATTAAGCAGAGAATACGGAAAAAAGGTACTCTGCATTGATACTGACCCACAATGCAACCTTACAACTGTATCTGGCGTGAACCTCATGGAATGTCAGGAACACAACCTATATACTCTTCTGAAAGAAGAAAGTACACTTGATGAATGTATCGTAAAATCAAAATATTATGACATAATTGCAGGTTCTCTCCTGCTTGCTTACGCTGATACCGAATTTAATCAGCTTGGCAGGGAATATCTTCTGAAAGAACGGATTGAAAAAGCAAATTATGATGTGATATTGATTGATACACCGCCATCACTCGGACTATTGAATATCATGAGCCTTACAGCCAGTACAAAAATAATAATTCCTACAGAGTGTAGCTACCTTGCCATGATTGGGTTGGATCAGCTATCCAACACAATCGAAAGTGTACGCAAACACTCCAACAAAGAACTTGAAATTGCAGGTATTCTCTTAATCAAGTACAGTTCAAGAGCCAATATCAATAATGCAGTTCTAAGCGGTCTGGAAAAAATGTCCGTTAAACTGAATACGAAAGTATTTGACAGCAAAATCAGAGAAACAGTAAAAGTAAAAGAAGCACAGAGCCAACAGGAACCAATCCTTGAATGGGATGCTTCCTGCAGTGCAGTTAAAGATTATCTTGAATTTGTAAAAGAACTTACAAGCAATTTGTAATAGTATAATAATGGTTTTATAAGGTTATAAAACCATTATAAAACAAAAAAAATAAAATGAAAGGGATTATCCAATGGCAAAAAAATTACCAAAAGATGTTGACTTGGCAGGTAATGTAGAAGTTGCTGCAGGATTCTTTACTGATACATCGCCTGCTAAAACCGAAACGGATAAAAAGGAAAAGCCTGCTGAACCGCAGGACGCTGAAAAACCAACAACAAATAAGACCGCCACAAAGGAAAAGAAAAATCTCGGTGGTCGTCCTAAAAAAGACGGACTGA
>ERZ781272.871-NODE-871-length-14452-cov-3.140168_pt1 | contig 14452 bp, 11 predicted proteins | sample MGYA00375850_ERZ781272 | MGnify/ENA primary metagenome ERZ781272 (study PRJEB29790, sample SAMN06051246) | human gut metagenome | host: Homo sapiens | place: USA: Cincinnati, Ohio | collected 2013-06-21 | study: EMG produced TPA metagenomics assembly of the Gut...
CTATTTTTAAAGTTATTTCTCTTTTCTTCATTTGGTTCTGCTACAGCTACTATTTTACCTAAGTTAGGATTTTCTAATAGATAAGGTGCGTATGCATTCATCCCCCTTGAGCCTGCTCCTATTACGGCAACTGATACTTTTTTCATTTTATCTCCATCCTTATTTTTTATAGTAATGGTTTATTTCTAATATATATTCATATCTGTATGATTTAAATGATTAACTTTAATACTTTTGAACATAAATTCTTTACTCCTCTTTCTATATATATCCTAATTATTTCAGCAGATTGATTTTTTTACATTATATGGTATAATTCTCTTGATAGTATTCTTTTTCTCAAGAAACTATACAAATTGACAAACTATAAACTTATAATAATATATTTGGATTATGTAAATTGCCATCCTACTGTATCTCAGAGGATAGGTTACAGTGTATTACATGAAATATATTAATAGTTCTATTTTGTATAAAAAATTATATAAATCTAACCACTATTTAATCATAGTGTTATTTAACTGCGAATAATTCCTAAGAATTATTTGTTCATTGAAGACTTCTATCTGAAAAAGAATGCTAAAAAACAATAGAGGGAGAGCTTTAAATGAAAGTATTAAAAACAGTAGACGAAGTAAAAAAACTATCAAATCAATGGAAAAAAGAAGGAAAAACAGTTGGTTTAGTACCAACTATGGGTTATCTTCATGAAGGTCATATGAGCCTAATTGAAAGATGTAGAAAAGAAAACGATAAAGTAATTGTTTCAATTTTTGTAAACCCAGCTCAATTTGGAGAAAACGAAGATTTAGATGCTTATCCAAAGGATTTTGAAAAAGATAAGGCTTTATGTGAAAAAGCTGGCGCAGATTTAATTTTTAATCCTGATACATCTGAAATGTATTCAAACCCGCGTACATATGTAAATATTGATGGATTGTCAGATTATCTATGTGGAAAATCAAGACCAATTCATTTTAGAGGTGTATGTACAGTAGTTAGCAAATTATTTATAATTACAAAGCCTGATAATGCTTATTTTGGGCAAAAAGATGCTCAACAATTGGCAATCATAAAGAAAATGGTTAAAGACTTAAATTTCGATGTGAATATTGTAGGATGTCCTATCGTTAGAGAAGAAGATGGCTTAGCAAAATCTTCGAGAAATGTATATTTAAATGCAAAAGAACGTAAAGCTGCACTGTGTCTTTCAAAAGCTATTACTGCAGGAAAACTCCTTGCAAATAGTGAAACTGATGCAGATAAAGTAAAAAATGAAATGATAAAAATTATAGAGGCTGAACCTCTAGCAAAAATAGATTATGTAGAAATTGTTGATAATGAAACTATGCAACCTGTTTCAGAAATTAAAGATAATACATTAGCTGCCATGGCAGTTTACATTGGCAAAGCTCGCCTTCTTGATAATTTTATTAAGGAGGGTAAAAACTAATGAGTAAATTAATTTTATCACTTAGTCAATATGCCTCTAAATATATTGGTGTCTTAGTAATATTAATATCTTTATTTGCATTTTTATCTCCATCAATGTTTGAGTGGGCAACTACTTATACATCATTGTTGCTTGGTTTTGCCATGTTTGGTATGGGGATGACTATTAATGCCAATGATTTTAAAAATATTTTAAGACATCCTAAAGATGTATTTATAGGTTGCTTAGCTCAATTTTTAGTTATGCCACTAATTTCATATTTATTGGCAGTAACATTTAACTTGTCTACACCAATTGCTATTGGAGTTATTTTGGTAGGTTGTTGTCCTGGAGGAACAGCAAGTAATATAATTACTCATATAGCAGGTGGTGATACTACTCTTTCTGTTAGTATGACTGTGGTTTCCACATTACTTTGCCCAATCTTAACCCCTTTATGGATTTATCTGTTGGCTGGACAATGGGTGGATGTTTCAATTTTATCCATGATTACATCTGTCGTAAAAGTAGTTCTTGTGCCTATAATTTTAGGCATAATTATTAATTATAAAATGAAAAATAAAAAAGAATATTTATCATCAGTTATGCCTCTTATTTCTGTAGTTTCAGTATTACTTTTAATTGCAGGAATAGTTGCTACTAATAAAGAACAACTGCTAATTTGTGGATCAACGGTTTTTATTATAATTATACTGCATAATGTAATAGGTATGATTCTTGGATTTACAATTGCAAAATTATTTAAAATGGATTTACCTAAATCAACTGCTGTATGTGTGGAAGTTGGAATGCAAAATAGTGGACTAGCTGTTTCTCTTGCATTGTCAAATTTTGCAACTCAACCTCTTTGTGCAGTTCCTGGTGCAATCTTTAGTATTTGGCATAATATTTCTGGTGGAATACTTGCTTCTATTATGAAAAAAAGAAGTGAGGATAATAATATAAATTATATACCTGAATTTGAATAATTTTTAATATAAAAACCGTATTACTTACTTGTGATACGGTTTTAAAGAGCTTATTTTTAAAACAAATATTTTTCTCATTTCATAATACTGTTATTAATTTAAAATATACTTATTTTTAGTTTATGACTAAATAAATTTATAAACTCTATAATATAAGTTATAATAATTAAAATCAATATTAACTATAAGGAGTAAATTATATGGAATATAAAATAAAAGAAGTTTCTGAAATAACTAATATATCTCAATCAAAAATAAGATATTATGAAAAAGAAGGATTATTACCTGAATTTAAACGAGATAAAAACAATATAAGAGTATTTTCAGAAAAAGATATAGAATTACTAAATTTAATTAGATGTTTAAGAAACATAGGAATGTCAGTCAAAGAAATCCGTACTAATTTAGATATTCTAGCAGACAGCAACAATAATCAATTAGCAATAACTCTTTTAATCGAACATCGAAATAAATTAGAAGAACAAAGAAAAATGCTAAAAAAGCATATTGATAAAATAAATTTAAACCTTGAAAGCAGACAAAATAGTTAGTATATATTTTCTTTATAAAAAAGCTTGACTTAAACTCTAGTTTAATAAATATAATTATAAATACCACTATATAGGAAGGAGGCATTTTATAGTGTTAGTAAATACCAATAAATGTATAGGGTGTACTTTATGTAAACAAGACTGTATAGTAAATGATATAGTGATGATTAACGGAAAGTCTCATATAAAAAATGAAACTTGTGTAAAATGTGGACATTGTATTGCAATTTGCCCTGTAAAGGCTATATCTTCTGATGATGAAAAAGAATACTCAATGAGTGAAGTAAAAGAATACAATGATAAAGAATTTTTAGTAAATTCAGATGTGTTAATGAACTTCATGAAATTTAGAAGAAGCGTTAGGTTATTTTCAAAAAAAGATGTTGAAGAAGCAAAGATAGATAAAATAATTGAAGCAGGAAAGTTCACTCAAACTAGCGGAAATCTGCAAGATGTTTCATATGTTATTGTAAAAGACAAAATACAAGAGCTTAGAAAAATGGTCCTACAAACTTTAAATAGTCAAGCTTATAATTTATTATCTGATGAAAATACTCCAACTCAAATTAGGATGTATGCTAATATGTGGAAGGATATGCATAAAAATTTTGTAGAAAATCCTGATGGAGAAGATAAGCTGTTCTCCAAAGCTCCGCTATTAATAGTAATAAAATCAAATAACATTGTAAATGGAGCTTTAGCAGCATCAAAAATGGAACTTATGATAAATGCTCTAGGGCTTGGAACATATTTTAGTGGCTTCTTATCAAGAGCTGTAAAATTTAATCCTGAAATAGGTAAGTTTCTTCAGATAGGAGATAACGAAGAGCTAGTTGCATGTATGGTAATTGGTTACCCAAAAGTACATTATAAAAGAACAGTTCCAAGAAAAGATGTAAATATAACAAGATTGTAATTTTAAATTTTTTTAATTATATGTAAAAAATAAACCATAATCAATATATTATTGGATTGACTATGGTTTACTTTTTAGTTCATTTGGACTGTGGATATGGTTGTGCTATTAATTACTCATTTTTCACATTTATTCTATACCTAATAAAATAAATTCTATATTATTTGATACTAAGCCTGCATTACTAATATTTAAAATCTAAAAGCTTATTTTTTAATTGATCTTCAATATTTCTTAATTCTATTTCAGCTTCCCTACGTTTTTCACGTCCTTCTGTTTGTATATTAAGTATTTCATCAAGAGTTGAAATCAATGATTCATTAGTAGCTCTAAGTGTTTCAATATCAACAATTCCTCTTTCAGATTCTTTTGCAGTTTCTATAGTTGAAGTTTTTAATATTTCTGCATTTTTGCGTAAAAGTTCATTTGTCATATCTGTTACTTCTCTTTGAACTTTGGCAGCATCAGCAGCATGAGCAACTCCAAGTGATAACACTATTTGACTTTTCCAAAGTGGAATAGTATTTATAATTGTAGATTGTATTTTTTCAGACATTAATGTATCATTATTTTGAATTAAACGAATTTGAGGAGCCATTTGTAAAGAAATCATTTTAGTTAATTCTAAATCATGAATTTTCTTTTCAAAACGATTACAAAGAGCAACAAAATCATTTAATTCTTGAGCATCCTGAGGATTACCACTTTTTTTTGCTTTTTCTTGTAATTTAGGAAGTTCTTCTTTTTCTAATTTTTGAAGTTTCTTTTTCCCAGCTAAGATATACATATAAAGCTCTTTAAAATATACTTTATTTATTTCATACATTTTATCTAGCATAGCAATATCTTTTAAAAGTTTTATTTGATGATTTTCAAGAACATTGCACATTTTATTTATATTACTCTCTACATTTTCATAATTTACTTTCATTTGAGAAATCTTATCTTTACCTTTTTTAAAGAAACCGAAAATTCCTTTTTTTTCTTCACAATCTTCAAAGTTCTTTAACTCAAGAACTACGCTAGATAGTATTTCTCCAATCTCACCTAAATCTTTAGTTTTCACATCATTTAATGCTGACTGTGAAAAATCAGAAATTTTCTTTTGAGCACCTACACCATATTGTAAAATAGAATTTGAATTGCTTATCTCTATTTTATCTACAAATTGATCTACCATTTTCTTTTCTTCTTCTGTCAGTTGGATTTCATCAATTATTTTTTCTTCTACCTTTTCTTCTTTTACCACTTTTAAATCAGGAACTTCCTCCCCAAATGGTTGGAAAGTTAATTCTGGTTTTATATCAACATACTTTTCTTTGAATTCATCACTCATCTTTAATGCCTCCCTTTTTGTTCAAAACTTACTTTTTAAAATTCGCTTTGCTTAAGCTACTGCGTGGGCGCCCCACTTCATATCGTCAACGATATATCCTAGTTACCACTTTAAACCACTGTGTGGGCGCTATGCAATTTCGGATAAATCCGTTACTTAAAATCTTCTTCTGATAATCCTTCTTGTTTAAATAATGTTTTAAGAACAGAAATATCTGTAGAAATATCTAAAACAACATCTTCATATAAATCATCTAATAAATTTTCAAAAGCATTATTAATAAGATCAACACTCTTTTCAATTTCAATTTTAGCATTTTTTATATTATCACCTTGAACTACTTGATTATTTAACTCTTTATATGAATTAATTAATTTTATAGTAATCGGAAGATAATGATTTACAAATTTATTAACTTCTTGTGTTTTTTTAGGATTTTTTTCAACATAATTAAGGATTTGATCCCCAATGTTTACTAATTTATCTAACTTTATAGCTATTTCTTCTCTATAAAGCTCATTTCTTACAGTTTTTATTTGTTCAATATAATTTCTTCCTATTTTTATAGTAGATTCTATCTCTTCTTTTCCTGAATTATTTATTTCTTCTTTTAATTTTTCCTTATTACTTTCTTTAGCTATTTGTTCTTTTTTTAAATTTAAATAATCACCATATACTTCATCATTTAACATGAAATAAGTTTTTTCTTCATCTATATGTCCTTCTAAAAACATACCTAAATCAATCATTTTACGTAGGTCTTTAAGTACAAAACTCTTTTTTTCTTTAGCAAATCTCGCTAAATCCTCAATTAAGAAATAACTATTATCATCAATAAATCTTACATACTTCTTAAAGCGCTTTACTCTTTTTCTTAAATTTATTCCTTTTAATAATAAAGCTACACTTCCTACAAAAAATAAAACTAAAACTCCCAAAACAACTTGACTACCTACAATAAAACCACTAAATAGTGAATTTGCTATTAGAAATAGTGCTACTGAAGAACCATAAATTATACTTCCGCTGGCTCCAAATACTATACAAAGTATTCCCGATATACTTCCAGCTGGTCTTTTACTAATGTATTTAGATATATCATTTTTAGATTTTTTATTTAAACCAATATATTTTTCACTATATTCATCAAACTTTGATCTAAATTGATTTATGGTTTCTTCAGTTTTATCGTTAATATCTCTTTTCAAATTAGCAATATCTATTGCTTTAAGTGCATTGCTAACTGTAGACATGATTTGATCTTCTAAATTAGAAAAATCCTTTTTATTCATTATGTTGCCTCCAGATTATTTTTCTTATTATTAACATAAATCTAGATATATACTATAACCTTATGATAATATTTTAATTTTATTATATATTATAATTTAGCTAATTGTAACCGCTAACTTAAAAATACTTTTGAAGCCATTTTTAATTGCTATTTTTAGTACAATAATCAATAAAATCTTGTTTAGCCTTGAATACAAGTAGTGTATAAATTGAAAACTCAAAAGACTTAGACCCCTTCTTTTAGGGTCTAAGCCTTTTGAGTTTTTGCTGTTATATAGGATTAATCTTCAAAATATCCTTTTGGATATAGTGGGAATCTTGAGATTAAATTTCTTGCTTGAACTCTACATTCGTTTAAAACTTCTTCATTATCTATGTTATCTGCAACTTTTTCCATAATGTCAGCTATCTCAGCTATTTCAGCATTACCAAATCCTCTCTCTGAAACTGCTGTAAGTCCTATACGAACACCACTTGTTACAAATGGACTTTCTGGATCATCTGGAATAGTGTTTTTATTAACTGTTATACCTATAGACTCAAGAGCTTGATCAAACTGTTTACCAGTTATTTTTTTAGGTCTTAAATCAACAAGTACTATATGATTGTCTGTACCACCACTTATTATTCTAAATCCTCTTTGTTCTAATTCTTTTGCTAAGTATTTAGCATTGTCTAAAACTCTTTGCATTGTTGCAATAAATTCCGGTTCTCTTACTCTTTTAAACATATTAGCTTTAGCTGCAATACCGTTTATTTGTATAGAGCCTAGTGTTCCTGGGAAAGTCGCTCTGTTTAATGCTTTTGCATATTTTTCTTTACACATTACAAACCCACCTCTAGGACCACAAATTGTTTTTGAACAAGAAGATGTACAAAAATCTGCATATGGTATTGGTGAAGGTATCACTCCTGCTCCAATAAGTCCTGATATATGAGCCATATCTACCATTAAGTATGCACCCACTTTATCAGCTATTTCTCTCATTCTTTCATAATCTATAAGTCTAGGATAAGCACTAGCACCTGCTATTATCATTTTAGGCTTAAAAGCTAATGCTTTTGCTTCTACTTCATCATAGTTTATTGTTTCACTTTCTGGGTCTACACCATAGTGTTCATAGCTAAATATCTTACTTACAAAGTTGGCTGGTGAACCGTGTGTTAAATGTCCGCCATGATCTAACCTCATTGCAAGGATTTTATCTCCTGGCTCAAGTACAGCATTAAATACTGTATAGTTTGCAGTTGCTCCTGAATAAGCTTGAACATTTACATATTCACATCCAAAGGCCTCTTTAGCTCTCTCTATACATAAATTTTCTACTTCATCTGCATGCTCTGATCCTGCTTGATATCTCTTACCTGGAAGACCTTCTTCTGTTTTATTTACAAATACACTTCCCATAAGTTCTAGTATTTCTGTTGGCGCAGAACTTTCTGATGCTATCATTTCTATATTGTATTTTTGTCTTTCTAGTTCTTTTTCTACTATTGCATATAATTCTGGGTCAGTTATTTTTGTTGTTTTTAACATAATTTTTCCCCCTTAAAATATTATTAATATTTGAAAAAGCAATTAAACTATTTTTAACTTTAAACAAAACAGACTATGTTTAATTATTTTTAATTAATTAAATTCTATTAACTAAATAATAATCTTTTTCGCCTTATCTGTCAATTATATTTTACTTTTTTAAATATAATTTAACAGTTTTTGCGTGATGTATATAAAATTCATGATATCTAATAAATATAACTTTAAATAAAAAGCCTGTTACATTCTCATATAACAGACTTTTTGTTTAACATTATATATTCTATTTTAATTTTGATAGTTTATATCCATTTCATCAAGATATGAAAAGTTCTTTATTTCATTACCATCTAAATTTTCTTTATTCATATCAACAGCATTAATTCTACTATTATTATAAGTATTATAATAATAGATACCACTATTTTGACACATACAAGAAGTATATTGAGTAATATCATTTATTCCTTCTGGTGTTACTACAGAATAATTAGACATGGCCACATTATTTAACATATGAAAAAAATCACTAACTCCCTTGATACCATTTTCAACTTCATCTACTCTAGATCTTAAGAATGATATTCTTACAAATCTTGATGTTGTGGAAAAATCACCAGGAAGTCCCCATGATCCTAGCCCTTGTCCCAATGGCTTTAATTCCTTCTTAACCCAAGTTGTATTTTCAGGTTGTTTAGAACTCGCTGATATATATTGTCTTAGATTTGTAACATGCCAATCAAATGTGGGAGAATTAGTTAATGTACTTATATTATTGTCATAAACCTCTAATTTTTCCTTAGTTTTTTCAATGACTATACTTTTACCATTTGTATCAACTACCATCCAATGAAGTGTAGCTAATCCAGTTTGTGGATTTATTGTCTTACCTACTATTTCAACGTTATTAAATGCCTCCTTAACTTCTTCTGTTGTTTCAAAATTACCCAATATCCATGGAATAATATCATGAGGTGCTAAATTAATCTTCCCTTCTACTGCATCATTTTCATAGTATGCATATTCAGGAAAATTAAGCCCAGCACAAGCCAAACCTTTTTCATTCATACCATCAGCAAACATTGGATGATTATCAATAATCGTTGCCATTCCTATCATTGCATATTTAACATTTTCAATCTTATCAGTTACTACATTCTTGTATGCGAACTTTCTAGGAACTAGATAAACTGATTGATTAAAGTTATACTCTAAATCCATATTCCTTCCAAATAAATAATTTCCATCTTTTGTTCTTAATGATAGAGCCGTACACATATGATAAATTTCCTCCTTCAATAAGGTTCTATTTTCATTGCATATTTTTTACTATTTATTTGAAATTAATTCATATAACTTCTTTTTTCTATATTAACCCTTTACGGTTACCTAATTTTCAATATTATAATTACTCTATTTCTCGGAAATCTTTTAAAGCATTTTTTAGATAAGCTTCCTTAATAGAATAATCTTGACTTACAGTCCTTCCAAGTGCATCTGCCTTTGCTAATAACACTAAATCTTCTGGACAAACTGACCTAGAAAATAACTTTCTAGTACTTTTTAATTTACTATTTTGATTTGCCAATTGGTTTGGCTGCATATGAAATTCTGTCATATTTAATACATAATTTCTAAATTCATCATCTTCTTTTTTACTTATTCTATTCAAAAATTTTCTAACTAATTTTAAACCTATTCTTTCGTGATTATACGAAATTATTTTTCCATCTTCTTTTGTCCTAGTTGTCAAAACTTTTCCAAAATCATGGCATAAAGCTGAGTACATAAAACCAAGTGGGTTTGTAGCTTTATCTTTTAATTTAGCAGCTTCATCTATCACCATCATGGTATGGTTAAATACATCTCCCTCTGGATGATGAATAGGAGATTGTATAACTCCTATCAAATCATTTACTTCTGGAAAATCATCTTTTAATTTATTATTTTCTTTTAACTTTTTGAAATATATTGATGGTTTTTCATTCGTCAATAATACTCTTTCAAGTTCCTTTTTTCTATCTAAATCTCTTGTCATAATTTAAAGTCGCCTCATTCATAAAAATTATTGTTATAAACTTTTCTATTTCTATTATAATATTTTTTATTTACTTTTAACCATTAGATATTGCTAATTTATTTATCTCATTAATATCAGTTCCTGTAATTACTAATATATCATCCTGAAGTATTTGTGTTGAACCTTTTGGAATAATTATATCTCCGCTTCTCTTTATCATTACAACAAGAATTTCATCTGGTATATTAGCATCTACTATTGTTTTATTGGCAAAATTACTTGTAGCTCCCACACTTATCTCCATAAGTTTCGTACTCTTATCCTCTTGATACATTCTTAGCTTATCAAAATTATTTCCAGTAACAACTAGTATATCTCCTGGAAGGATTATAGTTGATCCCCTTGGAACAAATACATCTCCTTTTCGTTTTATCATTACAATGAGAATATCTTCTGGTATATTACTATCCATAATGGTCTTATTGACAAGGTTACTATCATCAGTAATTGATATCTCTATTAGTTTTGTACTTTTATCTTCTTTATAGTCATTAAATGTTTTAAAAACTGAAGATTCATTATCTATTAAATCTAGTTTTAATGCAATCTTTGGTATTAATGTTCCTTGGACTCCAACTGAGAATAACGCTATAAAAAATATAATATGGAATATATCACTATAAATTGGAACCCCATAAGTTACTGCAAATATAGCAAAGGCAATAGATGCAGCCCCTCTAAGTCCTACCCAAGATATAAATAGTTGCTGTTTAAATGGTATCTTAAACCAACTTAAAATACTAAATGTAGCTATTGGTCTTGCTATTAATATCATAAATATGGATATCTCAATTCCCTCTATCAACACATTAGGTATCTTAGACGGATAAGATAGTAAACCTAGTAAGAAAAATAACGTTATTTGCATAAGCCATGATATACTATCAAAAAATTCAAATATACTTTTTTTATGAGGAACTTTACTATTTCCAATTATTATTCCACCTATATATGCGCTTAAATATCCATTTCCACCAAATAATTCACTTAGTCCATAAGATAAAATTGCAATTGCTGTTACAAATATTGGGTAGAACCCATCTATCTCAAAATTTATATGCCTCAATAAATATATAGTCAATTTTGATAATACAACTGCAGATATAATACCTACTGAAACCTGACTAAATAGCATTGGAAATATGCTTGAGGAACCCTGATTAGACATTAATGAAAGAATTATTATAGTTAACATATAAGCAAAAGGATCATTACTTCCACTTTCAATTTCTAGTATGGATGCAATAGAACCTTTTAAATTTAATTCTTGAGAACGAAGTATAGAAAATACTGAAGCTGCATCTGTAGATGCTACTATAGAACCTATGAGAAGACTTTCTAACAATGTAGTTTTTAATATTACATAACAAAACATCCCAGTAAGGCCTGCTGTAATAACTACACCTAATGTTGACATTAACATTGATGGAATAGCAACAGGACGCGCCATATGCCAATTGGTCCCAAATCCACCAAAAAACATTATAAAGATAAGAGCTAAAGTACAAATATTTTTTGTTAATTCGAAGTTATTATAATAAATCCCCACTAACCCATCCGATCCGAATAACATACCCAATACTATAAATATTAAAAGTATCGGAACTCCAAATTTATATAATACTTTACTTGATGTGATACATATTAATATTACAAATGAACATATAACCATCAATTCTATCATATTATTCCCCCTTTACTATATATTTTTTATATTATATATTTATGATATAATTTAAAATTAAAGTCGACTTACTAAAAAGTGTAATTTACATTTTTATAACTGTCAATTTTAATCTTTATACCTTAATATAAAAATTATTGCTATTTAAAATTTCTTATTTTAATATTTAAGTGATATAATTATATTGATAAATAAATTTAATAAAGGTGATGAATTCATGAAAAAAAGTAAAAAAAATATGGATGAATACATAGCTGAATTAGAAGATTACTACGAGGCAGCTGGAAAGCAAGATGATTTTGAACGTGATATAGACGGAAAATCAGACAAGGAAATTTTAGATTTATACAATAACATTTTTAATAATAATGACTAAATATTTTAATATACAAAAGACCTCACATTTATAAAATGGAGGTCTTTTTCATTGCAGACAATATTAATTTTTAGGTTATATTTTTAAGGAATCACTAATTAAACTAATTTTATACTAGTACTTTTTCTTCTTTTTTAACTTTTTTAACTACTTTTGTTGATGGATATATATTTTTATATATCTCATGTAACTCAGTTACTAATGGTAATCTTGGGTTAGCTGGAGTACATTGATCATCAAATGCATCTAAAGCTAATTTTTCTATTGCACTAAAGTAAGTTTCTTTATCTACGCCGCACTCTTCTATAGACATTGGCATGTTTAGTTCTATCATTAAAACTTTTATAGCTTGAACTAAACTTAAAACACCTTGCTCTACTGTATCAGCCTTTAATCCAAGAACTTTAGCTATTTCAGCATACTTCTTGTCAGCTACGAATGATTTATATTTAGGGAATGCAGCAAATTTAGTTGGCATTTGAGCATTGTATTCTACTACATGTGGTAATAATATTGCATTAGCTCTACCATGTGGTATGTGGAATTCAGAACCTAATTTATGAGCTAATGAGTGGTTTACTCCTAAGAAAGCATTGGCAAATGCCATACCTGCCATACAAGAAGCATTATGCATTTTTTCTCTAGCTTCTCTACCTTCAGCAGTATTTCCACCTTTATATGATATTGGTAAATATTCAAATACCATTTGTATTGCTTTCATTGCAAGAGCATCTGTATAATCAGTTGCCATTATTGAAACATAAGCTTCTATAGCATGAGTTAATACATCAAGACCTGTATCTGCAGTAACAGCAGCTGGTACAGACATTACAAATTGTGGATCTATTATAGCCACATCTGGAGTTAACTCATAATCAGCTAAAGGATATTTTATATTATTTACTTTGTCAGTTATAACTGCAAATGAAGTTACTTCTGAACCTGTTCCTGAAGTAGTTGGAATAGCCACCATTTTAGCTTTTCTTCCTAATTTAGGGAACTTGAATACTCTTTTTCTTATATCAGCAAATTTAAGTCTTAAATCTTCAAAGTCTGCTTGTGGATTTTCATAAAATAACCACATACCTTTAGCCGCATCCATTGCAGATCCTCCACCTAAAGCTATTATTGTATCTGGATTGAATTTTCTCATTGCTTCGGCACCATTTAATACTGTATCTACAGATGGGTCTGGTTCCACATCAGCAAATACTTCTATCATAACTGGGTTTCTTCTTTTTCTTAATTGATAAGCTAATTTATCAGCGTACCCAAGTTGAACCATCATTCTATCAGTAACTATCATCACCCTTTCAACACCTTCCATCTTTTCTAGGTATTGTATTGAGTTCATTTCATGATATATTTTTTCAGGAATTTTGAACCATTGCATATTAACTCTCCTCTTAGTAACCTTTTTAACATTTATTAAGTTTACAGCTGATACGTTATCTGTAGTTGAGTTGTTACCCATTGATCCGCATCCTAAAGTTAGAGATGGAGTATTTACATTGTATAAATCTCCTATAGCTCCGTGAGTAGATGGTGCATTTACTAGAAGTCTTCCTGTTCTTACTCTTTGAGAGAATTCTAAAATTACATCATCATTGTTTGAATGTATAACAGCTGAATGCCCAAGTCCTCCGAACTCTGTCATATCAACACATCTTTGTATCCCTTCTTTAGCATCTTTAACTTTTATACAAGCCAATACCGGAGATAATTTTTCTTTTGATAATGGATAATCTATTCCTACTCCCTCTATTTCAGCTACTAATATTTTAGTATCTTTAGGAACTTCAAATCCTGCCATTTTAGCTATAGTATATGGACTTTGTCCTACTATGTTTGGATTTAATGTTTTAGTTTCAGGATTTATAACTGTTTTTTCTAATAATTCTTTTTCTTTTCCTTCTACAAAGTAGCAATTATAATGCTTAAGTAAAGCTACTACTTCGTCATATATACATTCTTCTATTATAACTGCTTGCTCAGAAGCACATATCATTCCATTATCAAATGATTTAGATAAGATTAAATCATTTACTGCTTGTTTTATATCAGCAGATTTTTCTATAAAACAAGGTACATTTCCTGCTCCAACTCCAAGTGCTGGTTTTCCTGCTGAATAAGCAGACTTAACCATTCCAGGTCCTCCAGTTGCAAGTATTAATGATACTCCTTGGTGCTTCATCAATGCTGCCGATGCTTCTAATGATGGAATTTCTATCCATTGAACACAGTTTTCTGGTGCTCCA
>ERZ781272.872-NODE-872-length-14446-cov-15.275867_pt1 | contig 14446 bp, 12 predicted proteins | sample MGYA00375850_ERZ781272 | MGnify/ENA primary metagenome ERZ781272 (study PRJEB29790, sample SAMN06051246) | human gut metagenome | host: Homo sapiens | place: USA: Cincinnati, Ohio | collected 2013-06-21 | study: EMG produced TPA metagenomics assembly of the Gut...
TCGTAACAAGGTAGCCGTAGGAGAACCTGCGGCTGGATCACCTCCTTTCTAAGGAAAAGCTGAATTAGGAAAACTAATTCAATAAAATAATCAGACTAAAAGCTTAAACTCAAGAAAAGCTGAATCTTCTCTGTTTAATTTTGAAAGACTTTTATAAAACAGCTAGCAATAGCTGCTTTTTTTATGTCCAAAAATATTTGCTTTTTTAAAATAAATCAAAAGCTCTCATCAGCATAATGCTATATGAGAGCTTTTTAGGGTATTTATTCAAAAAGTTAGAATTAGAAGAACTTTTTATGAAGGAAATTATCTTCTATAATTTGCTTTCATCATAGTGAGCGCGGATTCCACCTATAAATTTAGGCCTAGTACGAGCACATATTATGTTAGCATTACCGATCTTATTTATAGATATCCTTACAGGAACTGCCACATCTTTTAAATGCATACCTATTAATGTGCCACCAATGTCTATACCAGCGTGAGCTTTTATATGCTCTACGGATACAGGAGAGTCAAAACGCTCATAAGCAGTAGTAGCAAAGGAACCACCAGCTTTTGGCTGAGGAACAACATTTACAGTTTCTAGATTATACTTTGTAGCTGCATCTTTTTCTATAATTATCGCTCTGTTAAGATGCTCACAGCATTGACAGGCTAAGTATATACCTCTCTCTTTTAGAACATCGTATATGCCGTCAAATAAAGCTCTAGCTACATCTATGCTGGAAAAAGAACCTATCTTGTGGCCTATGACCTCACTTGAAGAGCAACCTACTACAAATAAGTCTCCTTTTTCTAAATGTGACACCTCTAAAAGTTCTATAGTAGCTTTACTAGTTTGATTTTTTATATCTTCATACATGATAAAACCTCCAATTTCAAATGAGAATAACAAAAGAAGTAATATTAATTTTTATTAGTAAAAATCTTATAATAGTTTTTTCAAAGTCGATACTTATATTCTAAACTAAAAGCATTAGAATTACTATAAGGTCAGAGCATAATAAAAAGCGATGGCAATTTTGTTAAATTACCATCACTAATTACTATTTTTGGATATAAAGTTTAGAAATTGTTTTGTTCTTTCATTTTTAGGATTGTCTATAACTTCTTAAGGCGGCCCCTCCTCTATGATTTCTCCATTTGCCATGAAACAGACTTTATCGGATATGTAGTGAAATTTGCTAATGGAATTACAAATTATCTTAAAATTTGATACACCGTATCTTCTTCATATTATGAAAAAACTAGCACATACTATATTTAATTTATGAATTAGTGGAGGTGGATTTATGAGGCTCAAGAAAAAAATTCTTAGAGATTTGACTTATATAATATTAATTGCCACTTTATTTGGTTGTGGAAATATTGGAAGGGAAAATGAAGACTATAGAACCAGTGAGAAAGAGAAAAAAGAAGATACTATAGCTATTCCTATTAATAATGACATGAATGGAGTAAATAGAGATTTTTCTGATTCTATAGATTCGTTGTTAGCTACAAATATAGTTTATTCGCCATTATATACTTATGAAAAAGGAAATATAAAAAATTATTTAGCTAAAGATGTGAAATTTGTGGATGATAAAATCATGACCATAACATTAAGGGAAGAGCTTAAATGGCATGATAATGTACCAATAGAAGCTGAAGATATAATATTTACTATAAATACTATTTTAGATGAGAAACAAAAATCTCCATTAAGAAAATACTTTATAATAGATGGGCAGCCTATAAAAACTGAATTGAAAGATAATCTTACTTTTCAGGTAATACTTCCTACTAAGGTACCTAGTTTTTTGTATGAAATGTCCAATGTTATTCCTATACCAAAACATATATATGAGGGCAAAGGAAATATATTAGAATATTCTAAGAACAATAATCCTATTGGTTCTGGGCCTTTCAAATTAAAGGAATGGAAGAAAGGAGAAAGTATTACATTCACAAGATTTGAAGAATATTTTGCAGATAAAGCTAAGGTAGACAATATAGTTTTAAAGGTGATTCCAAAGAAAGAGGATATGGAAAGAGCTCTTGAAAATGGAGAGATAACTTTAATGAGAGGAAGTCTTAATCAATTTCAAAAAGCAAAGACTTTAGAAAACATTCAGACCTTCACCTATAATGGAGGCAGATTGAATTACATAATGTTCAATGAAAATATAGATTACATGAGAAATAAAGATTTTAGAAAGGCCATAAGCTACGGGTTAAATAGAAAAGAAATTATAAAATCAGCGTATAATGATGAGATTTCTAATGAAGCAAAATCAATATTAATTCCTCAAGCTGATTTTTACACAGAAGATATAGAAGACTATGAACATAATTTAAGCAGAGCAAAAGAATTTATGGAGAAGAGCAAGATGAAAGTTAAAGCTCTTAAACTAGGATATAACACTGAAAGATTTGCTCATAAAGAATATGCACTGGCTATTCAAGGTCAACTAAGAGTTTTAAATATAGATGTAGATATAATACCATATGATAACAATAGCTTTTATAAGGAATTATTTAAAAATGATAAAGAATGTGATATGTATATAACCGGATATAATTTAGGGCTTTCTCCCAATGATTATAGATACATATATGAAACAGGTTCGATATACAATACAAGCGGCTATAGTAATACAGAAATAGATAAGCTTTGGGATGAAGGTTTTAAAGAATTGAATGACGAAAAACGAAAAAATATCTATGAGAAAATACAAAAATTGATTGCAGATGATGCTGCTATTTATACAATAGACTATGAGGAAAATCTTATGATAGCAAAAAAAAGTTTGCGTGGTTTAGATGAAGCTATTAGATCGGAGGGAATCGTAATGTTTAAGGATTGGTCAAAATTATATATAGAGTAGCAAGTTTGAAAGGAATTTGTAAGGTTTTTAACCCATGAATTTTAAAATCTATCTTGTATACTAAATATAGAAATAGCCATTGGGTAAAACTCTCTAATCCTATATAATGAAAGGGAAGTAAATGGAGCTTTGGAGGAGAAAATGGATAAGAAAAATATTTTAGTAGTAGATGACGAAGTAGAAATAACAGAAGCTATAGAGATATATCTACGCAATTCTGGATATAAAGTGTTTAAAGCTTTCGATGGCTTAGAAGCTTTGGATATACTAGAGAAAAATCAAATAGATTTAATAATAATGGATATAATGATGCCGAAACTTGATGGAATGAGAGCAACCATAAAGATAAGAGAAAGTAAAAACATACCTATAATAATTCTTTCGGCTAAGTCTGAGGATACTGACAAAATACTTGGACTTAATATGGGTGCTGATGATTATTTATGCAAACCATTTAATCCATTGGAACTTTTAGCAAGAGTAAATTCCCTTCTCAGAAGATGCAGTATGGTTACACAGGAATCACAGAAAATCGATAGTGAAAAACTCATAGTTGGAGGCTTGGAACTAAACAGAGAAACTAAGGAGTTCTTTGTTGATGGAAAGTTTACAAGGCTTACACCTATTGAATTTAAGATGATGAATCTTTTAATGGAGAATCCAGGACATGTATTTTCACTTGATGATATATACGAAAAAGTATGGAATGAGCCAGCATTTAATGTAGATACTGTAACAGTTCATATAAGAAGGATTAGAGAAAAAATAGAGATAAACCCAAAGGAACCAAGATATTTAAAGGTGGTGTGGGGGATTGGATACAAAATTGAAAAAATCTAAGTCCAATTTATTTAGAAACATAGCATGGATAATTATATTTTTTTCTATAACAGTTACAATATTATCAGGTGTTGGAGCTTGGGGACAATATAGACTTTATAAAAATCCATATATATCTCATAATTTTATAAATAATATGGCACAGTTAGATTCTACCTTATCAATAAGCTTAAATGCCCTAGATAATGAGGGGAAGATTGATGAAAGATATATAGAATCAGAATTTCAAAATAGAAAAATTTATAGAAAAGAAGAATATGATTGGGAAATAAAAGAATTGGAATCTAGCACCATTGAAGCAGATAGCAGTGAGGAATATGAAAAAATAAAAGAACAGAAAAAAAATGATATTATAAAGAGATATGAGGATGATCTAAAAAATCTTGAAAGAGAAATAAGATTAAATGCAGAACATACAGCAAATGAGTTTAGAAATATAGTAAATTCTTCTGTCAATTTACAGTTTCTTGTTAAAAATGTTGATACAGGCAAGACTTTAACTAATATGAAAACTAAGGACGTTGAAGAAGCGGCTGTCACAAGAGAAAAGGTTGATGATTATGAATTTTTTATTCAATCAGGACTGAATTCAAGAATTTATCCTTATAGCAGTGAAAATGCTAATTTAGCGTATGAGTATACTATGAACTCATCAAATTCGGGAGTAATTAAAATATATAAAGTAGATAAAAATATAGTAGATTATTCAAATGATTATATCTATCAAGCAAAATATCAAAGTAATAATGCACTGGGTATAATTAAAAATATAGCTATATTATGTTCAGTTCTTATGGTATTAGCTATTCTAAGTACTGTGTATTTATGGAAAACAAGAATTATTTATAATAATGATTTTGCTCTATTAAATAAAATATACAGAAAGATTCCAATAGAAATAAGTATTATAGGAATAGTAGCCGGAGGAATCATAACTATTAAAGCTATACGATCATCTATTTATTATTACAGTTATGGAGTAACTAATAATATTCTTCTTATATCAAGTACTTGGTATGAGATTATAATGTATAGTCTTATGGTAGCTTTAATATCTGTTCTAATATACTTATTTATAAAAAACACAAAAGAAACAAAAGACCATGAATATATAAAAAGTCATAGCTTAATATGCATATTAGGTACAAAGATGAAGAGTTTTTATCTAAATATTAAAGGAAGAAAGTTTGTTATATTAAATTTTGTAATATCATTGATATGGATAGGAATTGCGATTGCGCTTTTATATCAAGGTTATTATAATTTTCCTTTTATTATAGCGGGAAATGTTATGATAGCTATATATGTAATTATTGTTATGGTATATTGGCTTAAAATTGATAAATGCATGACTAACATATATAAAGCTTCTTCTAGAATAAGGCAAGGAGATTTTCATCAGACCATAAAAGAAGAAGGGCCTGCAACCCTAAGATTAACTGCTGAGAATTTAAATAATATAAAAGATGGACTTGAGAAAGCTATAAGTAGTGCAACTAGAAATGAACAGCTTAAGACAGAGCTGATAACTAATGTTTCACATGACTTAAAAACACCTCTTACTTCAATAATAAATTATATAGACCTTTTAAAAGACGAAAATACTACTGAAGAAGAGAAAAGTAAGTATATAGATATAATTACAAAGAAATCAGCAAGATTAAAAGTTCTTATAGAGGATTTATTTGAAGCATCAAAAGCAGCATCAAAGACTATGGAACTAAATATGGAAAAAGCGGATATAGTATCACTGGTGCGTCAAACTTTAGGTGAGTTTGAGGAAAAGATATCACGTTCTAACTTAAAGTTTGTAGTAAAGCTTCCAGAGGAGAAAGCTTATGTAAATATAGATGGAAAAAGAACTTGGAGAGTTTTAGAAAATCTTTTTTCTAATGTCTTAAAGTATTCTATGGATAATACAAGGGTGTATGTTGAGGTTATTCCTACAGAAGAAGATGTGAAGATTGTAATGAGAAACATATCTGCTTTCGAGATGGATTTTACTGAAGAGGATATCCTAGAAAGATTTAGGAGAGGTGATAGTTCAAGGCATACAGAAGGTTCTGGACTTGGATTATCTATAGCAAAAAGCTTAACCGAGCTTCAAGATGGAACTTTAAAAATAGATATAGATGGAGACTTATTTAAAGTTACAGTTACATTTAAAAAATATATGGATAATATGAAAGCTGAATAAAAACACATATTAATTATAAAGAGCTTGCTCATGGAGATGAAAATCATTTTTGAGCGGGCTCTAATTTTATGGGAAAAATAGTCATATTATTTGAAAAAATCTGTAAGTATATTATAATACTGAATTATAATATACTTATTATAATATTCACAAAAAGGAGATGATATAAATGCCAGGAGCTGATTTGACAAAGCATGTTCTTGCTGATGGATTAAAGGAAATGATGCAATCAACACCTCTTTCACATATTTCGGTAGGTGATATATCAAAACACTGTAAAATTAGCAGAAATACTTTTTACTATCATTTTAGGGACAAGTTTGATTTAGTTAATTGGATTTTTTATACAGAAATAACGCCTAAAATTAGCAATGTAGTTGATGTACTTCACTGGGCTGATGGTCTTACAGAGCTTTGCCTTTATATGCAGGAAAATCGTAAGTTTTATATAAATGCAATTCGAACAGAAGGACAAAATTCCTTTAGTGAATGTCTTATGGAGTATTACGAAATATTGATTAAAAATATATTAGAAGATTCCAATAATGCTTTAAGCTTATCTGAGTTTGAGATTGAGGCTATATCGAAGTTTTATTCCTATGCTTTAGTTGGTAGTATAATTGAATGGGCAAAAGATGGAATGAAAACAGATCCTGTGCCACTTATAAAACTTCTTGAAAAGACTATTAACGGAAGCTTATTTCAAAAGGTAGCATCATCTATAGAGGAAACCCCTGAATAGTAATATAAAATTTTAGACTTTCGGGTATAGAGTTACTCTTCTATTAGATGTTTTTTATGAAGCATTGCTTCTTGAATAAAGTTACAGTCACGATAGAAGTCATATAATATAATGGGAAGTTTTCCAGTGATTCTACTATTACAGATTTTTTCATAACGAATATGTTCATAATCATTAAAAGTGTCAGGAGTATCTATGTATACCCCGAAAAGACAGCCTAAGCTTATCATTTCTTTCAAGTAAACTTCTTCAGACTCCATATTTTTAAAGTCATTATAATACTTACAAAATCCGTAGAGAAGCTTTGATTTTCTTAAGCTATAAAATATGTCTCTATTTATTTCTTCTTTATTTTGTGCTATAAAGATTATAATATTTTTTGAAGTTTTAAGCTCAGTTAAGATATCGTCGCTTAGATAATTCATTTTTATATTCAAAAAGAAGGTTGACTCTTTCGAAAGAGAGGCTATAGCAATAACATTTCTTATTTTATCATCATCATATATATTGTCGATGGCGAAAGTATATATGCCACAGCTCTTGAAGTTTTGTAATCTATCTTTAAATACAGAAGTGTCTTCTAATATATCATCATCAAGAATTTGAAGCCACATTTGCGGTTCTTTGCCTATATCATATAGTTCTTTAATTTGCTTTGCTCCGATGGTGAATGATGAAATTCCTAAATTTAATCCTACAGTTTTTATAATTCGCTCATCTACACTTTCAAAAGCTCTTTTAATTAAAGGAAGATACATGTTGTTTGAGTTATGAGCTATAGACTTTGCTAATCCAAAAAATTCTTTTTGAATAGGTCCTTTTGAAAAATAAAGCCCTAAATCTATAGAATTCCTAAGACTTCTATTAGTGCCTGTCTTTATATCTCTTATTATTTTAGAAACCATGGTTTCAGCCACAGTTTTGATAAGAAACTGATTTGTTGACATTTTTATCATCCTTTATAATAATTTTCTTCTTTTAAATTTTAGTATATATTTCCTTAAAGTAGTATGTACAAAACACTATTGCTGTTTAGTTTTTGGTCAAATTGGGGTGTTTGTACAAAATTTAAACAAATCTTCATTTTTGTCAAATGAAACCTAAAATTTCCTATGCTATCATGTGGGTAAAGTGAATTATAAAGTGTTGTAAGGGGGAGACAAGAATGTTAGAAAAAACATTGAGAGAACATATAGAGGAGTTTGGACTAAAAAAAGCACTTGGCTATCTTGATAAAGACCCAGACACAAATATGCTAAAACTTTTAAATTGGGCCGATAAATTTGATAGATATAATACATTTGAGCCTCAAAGAAAAATGTTCCACGAGATCCTTGAGGACAAGGATAACAATTGGTATAGATTAGTAAAAAGTTTGTGGACTGACATTGATGATGGGGTAAGAAAGACATTTTTTGAAAATTTTATTATCAATGCAGGTATACAAGGATGTCGTCATGAAGAAGAGAATAGAAAGAAACTTGGATGCAGTATACCATGGGCTATACTTATGGACCCTACCAGTGCATGCAATTTAAATTGTATAGGATGCTGGGCTGCTGAATATGGAAACAAACTAAATATGGATTACGACACATTGGATAGTATTATAAGACAAGGTAAAGAGCTTGGTACGTATATGTATATCTATTCTGGAGGAGAGCCTCTTGTAAGAAAGAAAGATATAATACGACTTTGTGAAGCACATCCAGATGCTATGTTCCTTGCATTTACAAATGCAACTTTAATTGATGAAGAATTTGCACGTGATATGCTTAGAGTTAAGAATTTTGTACCTGCAATAAGCGTAGAGGGATTTGAGGAAGCTACTGACTTTAGAAGAGGAAAAGGAACTTATAAAGCAGTATGCAGAGCAATGGAAATATTAAAAGAAAACAAATTGCCATTTGGTATATCATGTTGTTATACAAGCCAGAATACTGAAGTAATAGGCAGTGAGAAGTATTTTGATGATATGATTGAAAAAGGCGCTAAATTCGCATGGTTCTTCACCTATATGCCAGTAGGAAATGCAGCTGTGCCTTCACTTATGGTAACACCTGAGCAACGTGAGTTTATGTATCGTAAGATTCGTGAATTTAGAAAAACAAAGCCAATATTTACAATGGATTTCTGGAATGATGGAGAATATGTTGATGGATGTATAGCAGGGGGACGTAGATACCTTCATATAAATGCAAATGGTGATATAGAACCTTGTGCATTTATACACTATTCTGACTCAAATATCCATGAGAAAACTTTGTTAGAAGCATATAAGTCTCCACTTTTTATGGCATATCATAATAATCAACCATTCAACTGTAATCATCTTCGTCCTTGCCCATTATTAGATAATCCAGGAGCATTGACAAATGTAGTTGAAATATCAGGAGCAAAATCTACTGATTTAGAGAGCCCAGAAAATGTTAATGAACTTTCAGCAAAATGTAAGGAGGCAGCAGAAAACTGGAAACCAACAGCAGATCGCCTATGGGAAGAATCTCATCCATGCAGTACATGTGAAGTATGCTGTAATAAATAAGTGACATATATTTTTTAATAAATGAAAGAGTCTTATAGGATTAAACAAAAAGTTTGTCCTATGGGACTCTTTTTATTGATTAGATAAACAGATTTTATACTAATAATAGGTTTATATAAAAGAATAAAAATAGCAAGATTTCTTTGCTCTGTTCTTCTAATATCCAAGTTATTTTGAACTATGCGAATGGAAAGTTTTATAAAAAAACCTCATAAAAAATATAAAAACACTATTATTACGGTTATTTAGTCATACATTCATCAATAAATGCATAATTATAAACAAATAAAATTTAAGAATAATTTAATAGGAGGGCTCTTTATGAAGAAAGGCGTGATCGCCTTGACTTTAGCATTAACATTAGGCACAACATTATTAGCTGGATGTGGAGGGGAAAAGGATGAGGGGAAGAAAACTACTGATAGTGATGTTATCAAGATAGGAGTTTTTCAGCCATTGACAGGTGAAAATGGTGGAGGAGGATCTCAAGAGCTTGATGGAATTAAGTATGCAAACAAAGTTTATTCAGAAGTACTTGGCAAAAAAGTTGAACTTGTTATAGTTGACAATAAATCAGATAAAGGAGAAGCCACAACAGCAGTTACTCGTCTTATAGAAAAGGAGGGGGTTTGTGCTATTTTAGGTTCTTATGGTTCAGGGGTTTCTATAGCTGCGGGAGATATAATTAAGAAGGCTGGAATACCTGCTATAGGATGTTCTTGTACAAACCCAATGGTTACTCAAGGAAATGACTTTTATTTTAGAGTATGTTATTTAGATCCATTCCAAGGAACAGTTATGGCAAACTATGCAATTCAAAAGGGAGCAAAGACTGCTGCTGTTATCACTCAAAATGGAGATGACTATTCAACAGGACTTGGAAACTTTTTTAAACAAGCTTTTATAAAATTAACTGGAGATGAAAAAGCTATTGTATCAGAAGGAGTTTTCCAAACAAATGAACAAGATTTTAATTCTATACTCACAAATGTTAAAGCTGCTAATCCTGATGTAATCTTTGCACCTTCATCGGTTGCGACAGCCCCACTAGTTATTAAACAAGCTAGAGCACTTGGAATAACTTGCCCAATAATGGGAGGAGATACATGGGAAAATCCAGCTATCATAGATGTTGCTGGAAAAGATGCTGAAGGAATAGTAGTCTCTACGTTTTTTGATGAGAATGATAAAGCTGCTACAGCAGAAGCTAAAAAGTTTGTTCCAGGAATAAAGAAAGAATTTACACAATATCAAAGTATCATACCTGCAGTTTCTGCTTTGGGATATGACGCCTATATTGTTTTATTAGATGCTATAAAGAGAGCTGGATCTACTGAAGGTGAAGCTATACGTAAAGCCCTTGTAGAAACTAAGGATTTTGAAGGGGTTACTGGAGCTATCAGCTTTGACAAAAATGGAGATGCAAAGAAAAATCTGGCTGTTATCAAGACGGTAAAAGACGGTAAGTTCACATATCTTGATACGGTAAAAGTTGCAAATTAGCTGATGTAAATAATAAGGGTGGTGGAGCAAAACTGCTGCGCCACCTTTTAGGCTTAAATAATTAAGGGGGGAGTGCTATAGAATATGATGACATTTGATATTTTTATGCAACATTTTGCAAATGGAATATCTCTAGGAAGCTTGTATGCACTTATTGCCATAGGGTATACCATGGTGTACGGCATACTTAGACTCATAAACTTTGCCCATGGGGATATTTTTATGATGGCAGGATACTTTATGATATTTGCAATGATAAACTTCAGTTTACCGTGGTTTATTGCAATTCCTATAGTTATAATACTTACAGTAGTTTTAGGGGTTGTTACAGAAAGATTTGCATATAGACCATTACGTGATGCGCCTCGTATGTCTATTATGATATCAGCTATAGGTGTATCTTTCTTGTTAGAGAATCTAGCAACATATCTTTTTACAGGAGTTCCAAGAGGATTTCCGCAGCTAAGTGCATTGGCCAAGATAGTGACAATGGGGAAAGTTTCATTACCTATGGGATCTTTAGTTACACCCATTGTTACAGTCGTACTTCTAATAATTCTTCTATATATCGTAAATAAAACAAAAATTGGAATGGCTATGAGAGCTGTTTCTAAAGACTTTGAAACTGCTAGGCTTATGGGAATAAAAATAGATAAAGTTATAGCAATAACTTTTGCTATAGGTTCTTTTCTAGCAGCTGTAGGAGGAATCTTCTGGGGAACAAAATATCCATCCATTTACCCACTTATGGGGGTAATGCCTGGACTAAAATGTTTTGTAGCTGCTGTATTTGGGGGAATCGGCAGCATACCAGGAGCTGTTCTTGGAGGATTAGTTTTAGGACTTGGAGAAACAATGCTGGTTGCTTTTCTGCCTACATTAACTGGGTATAGAGATGCATTTGCATTTATATTATTAATAGTAATGCTTCTTGTTAAGCCTACAGGACTTTTAGGCGAAAAAATTACAGATAAGGTGTGATGATAAATGAAAAAGAAAAATAAAGTCATATATTCAGTTTTACTCATTGCAGCTGCTGTAACAGTAATAATTTTGGTAGACAATAATATAATAGGCAATGCATATGTAAAACGTATTTTAAATTTAAGTGCAATTTATGCTATAGTCAGTGTCTCAATGAATTTAGTAAATGGGTTTACTGGTTTATTTTCACTGGGACAAGCTGGATTTATGGCAATAGGTGCTTTTACTGTAGCTGTATTCACAGTACCCGTAGACCTTAGATCATCTATATTTTATATAAAACCCATGGCACCATGGCTTATAAATATAGAACTACCTTTCTTTGCAGCTGTAATACTTGGGGGAGTTATATCGGCTGTAGCAGCTCTTATAATAGGTTGGCCAGTTTTAAAACTTAAGAGTGACTATCTTGCTATTGCAACATTAGGGTTTTCAGAGATCATAAGAATAATATTCACTAATACACAAAGTATCACAAATGGTGCTTTAGGTATAAACCGTATTCCAGGTATAAAGACCATGTGGCTTCCGTTTGGAGTAGCCATTGTATGTATAGGGATAATGGTACTTTTGATAAACTCTTCTTATGGACGTGTATTTAAAGCCATTCGTGAGGATGAGGTTGCAGCAGAAGCTATGGGAATAAATCTTGCAAAACACAAGGCTTTATCTTTTGCTGTAAGTGCTTTTTTCACTGGTATAGCAGGCGGATTATTTGCTTCACTTTTAACTACAGTAGATCCAAAACAATTTTACTTTACACTAACTTACAATTTTCTTCTAATGATCGTGCTTGGAGGATTAGGAAGCGTAACAGGAACTATCATAGCATCTTTTGTAGTAACTATGGGATTAGAGTGGCTTCGTTTCTTTGATGAGCCTTTAGTTCTATTTGGAATGAACATTCCAATATTCCGTGCAGGATTAAGAATGGTTGTATTCTCAATACTGCTTATGATTGTGGTACTATTCTATAACAAGGGGATTATGGGAAATAAGGAATTTTCATGGGATAGGATTGCAGACTGGTGTAGAAGGATAAAAGGAAAGTTCTCAAAGGTACAATCCAAAGGAGGTAGTATAGATGGCTAAGAATATATTAAAGGCTACTGATATTACCATGCAGTTTGGTGGTGTTGTAGCAGTAGATAACTTTTCTTTAGAAGTCAACGAAGGAGAAATAGTAGCGCTTATAGGACCTAATGGAGCTGGAAAGACTACAGCTTTCAATGTAATAACAGGAGTTTATGCCCCAACAAATGGAGAAGTTGCTTTCAATGAAAATGTGATAATTAGAAATCATCCAAGGGGAACTGTAAAAAAGATATATAAAGGGCAAAATGGAAAGGTTTATGAGAAAAAGGATGCCATCAGAAAAACACCTGATGAGATAACACGTTTAGGGGTTGCCCGTACTTTTCAAAATATAAGACTTTTTAAGGATCTTACTGTGTTTGAAAATGTTCTTATAGCAAAACATATGAGATCCAAAGCAAACTTTCTTTCTGCAACTTTCAGAATCAATTATAAAGAAGAGCAGAAGAACAGAAAAGAATCCATGGAACTTCTTCAGATACTTGGACTAGCTGGAGTCAAAGATGACATTGCCAGTTCTCTTCCATATGGTCAGCAGAGGCACCTGGAAATAGCAAGAGCGTTAGCAACAGACCCTACTCTTCTTCTTTTAGATGAGCCTGCAGCTGGAATGAATCCACAGGAAACTGATGAACTTACAGCATTTATAAAAGATGTAAGAGATAAATTTAAATTGACTGTATTTATGATTGAGCACCACATGGATCTTGTTATGGAGATTTCTGAAAGAATTTACGTTCTTGATTTTGGTAAGATGATTGCATCAGGGACACCTTCAGAGATTCAAAACAATAAACGTGTAATAGATGCTTATTTGGGGGTGCAGGAAGATGAGTGATAAGATTTTGTTGAATCTTGAAAATTTGAGCGTTTCTTATGGTGGAATTAAAGCTGTAAAGGGTATAAATCTTGAGGTTCCAGAAGGAAAAGTTGTTACCCTTATAGGTGCTAATGGAGCTGGGAAAAGTACAATACTTCGTTCTATAGTTGGACTCGTAAAAACCGCTGGGGGTTCTATAAAGTTTGATGGAGAGGAAATTGTAGGGAAATCTACAAATGAAATTGTAGAAAAAGGTATAACTTTAGTTCCAGAAGGAAGACGTGTATTTCCTAACCTTACGGTATCAGAAAATTTAAGAGTTGGAGCTTATATGAGAAAGGACAGCTTAGATGATGACATCAAATGGATATATGAACTTTTTCCAAGACTTCAAGAAAGGTCGTGGCAGATGGCAGGTACACTTTCGGGTGGAGAGCAGCAAATGCTTGCGGTTGGAAGAGCTCTTATGAGCAGACCTAAACTTATAATGATGGATGAACCATCTTTAGGACTTGCTCCTCTTGTAGTTCAGGGGATATTTGAAATAATCAAGAAGATAAATAAAGAAGGGGTTACTATACTGCTTATAGAGCAGAATGCTAATTTAGCATTGAAAACTGCAGATATAGGTTATGTTATGGAGACAGGAAATATAACATTGAAAGGTACAGGCCGAGAACTTCTAAATAATGAGTCAGTTAAGGCTGCGTATTTAGGAAAATCTAGAAATAAATAAGTTCTATTACAGCAGAAACCAACATTAATATTTAAGTAGGATAGCTGGAAATTATTAAGGGGCTGTAAAATAAGTCCTTAATTAAGAATCGCCAGTTCCGGCAAATGCCGG
>ERZ781272.876-NODE-876-length-14376-cov-14.777111_pt1 | contig 14376 bp, 8 predicted proteins | sample MGYA00375850_ERZ781272 | MGnify/ENA primary metagenome ERZ781272 (study PRJEB29790, sample SAMN06051246) | human gut metagenome | host: Homo sapiens | place: USA: Cincinnati, Ohio | collected 2013-06-21 | study: EMG produced TPA metagenomics assembly of the Gut...
TTTTTAGTTGAAACTTAAACTTTCTTGCCGCTCAGTGCTTATCTGCATCAGCGACATGACTTATAATATCACCTTTGAACTATTGCAATTATACAAAATGTGTCTTTAAATCTAATTTATATTTCTATTTCTCTTAATTACTCTTTTATTCTACATTTTACCCTTATTGATACGCCTGGAATAGTATACTTTTTTATTCTGATTATTCTTTACTACATCTCATATTATATGCATACTCTTACGTCTTCCCCCTTATCATATACTGAAAATAATAAAAGGAATATGATTAGTTTTCACCTCTCATACTCCCTTTTATTTCACTGAATTTTAAAATTTAAACTCTCTATCCACATATTTAGCTAATAATTCTATAGACGCATCTATGTCTACCATGTTTACAAATCCATTAGGTCCATGGACATATCTCATTGGTACAGATATTCCTGTAGCCTTTACTCCATAATTAGATCTGTTAATAGCACCAGCATCAGTTCCGCCACCGTCTATTACATCCCTTTGATATTTTATTTCATTTTCTTCTGAGCATGATATCATTTCATCAACTAGATATTCATCACAAATTACACTGCCATCTGAAATCTTTACAGCAGCTCCTCCTCCAAGTTTATTGCTTCCTACAGCTGAATTTGGATAATCACTTGCTATAGTGACATCAAGAGCTATTCCTATTTCAGGCTTAATTCTATTTGCTGCAACTGTTGCTCCTCTTAAACCAACTTCTTCTTGAACTGAGAATACGCAGTAAACATCATTATATGGATTATTCATCTTCTTTAAAGCTTCTATTAATATATAGCAGCCAGCTCTGTCATCTAAAGCTTTTGAAGTTACATTATTTCCTTTTAATTCAACATATTCTCCAACGTAGCTTGCAACGTCACCTATCTTTACATATTTCTCTGCTTCCTCTTTAGATTCAGCTCCGATATCTATATATAGTTTTTTTATATTCTTTACAGCATCCACATCAACACTGTTGCTTACTATCCCTTGTACCCCATTTCTAAATATAACTCTATTCATTATAGTAGGAACTAGTGGAATTCCGCCAAGAGCTCTAACTATGATAAATCCTTTATCATCTATCTTTATAACTTGGAATCCAATTTCGTCCATGTGAGCTGATGCCATAATTCTCTTCTTATTTTCTCCATGTCCTTTCTTTAATGCTATTATGTTTCCTAAATCATCAACTAAAATCTCATCTGCTAAATTCTTGATTTCTTCCTTTATAGTTTCTCTTACTTCTCTTTCATATCCGCTTACACCAAAAGCATCACATAGTCTTTTTAATAACATTTCTCCACTCTCCTAAATAAAAATTAATTACATCCGTATCATTTCTTTCTGTATTCAACAATGATTTTTAAAAATCCTCTGTAACTTAGAATATTTTTTATGAATAGTGATAATAATCCTAACTAGGAAGGTGATTTCATGTCATATTTAACTATATTTTTTTATTTATTTTTACTTTTTATAGCCAATAAAATATTGGATAAATTCCTTAGTATGCTTAATAAAGAGCAACTATACACCAAACTTTTGTCAAGAAAATCTCTAAGCACAGTTCCTTATGGTGTATTTTTAAACTGGTGCTATATTCACCTTATAAATGAAAATTATACTAATTTAAATATAATAGATAGAACTGGAGGTTCTACTAACCCAAGTATATATGGTTCCGTAGAAGGTAAGCCATATTATGTATGGGTTATACAAAAAAAACTTAACAATCCAGCTACAAACGAAGATGATTTTGATAAAGTTTCACTGTCAGAAATGCAGGAGATTTACGGTCATATTATTCTTAAGAACATAACTAATTCACTTATAATAACTACTGGAGATTTTTCTGAGGAAGCTTTAGAATTTTCCTCATCTATACCTAATTGCAGTATATCATTTTTAGATGGCTGCACTTTTACTCACAAATTTATGTTATCACAAGGAGATGTATCTGTTGAATTATAAATTACTATTTCTAATAATTTTAGCTTTTAGCATCGTATTAACCATATACAAGTTAATAAAAATAATTTGGATTTCTCTTAAAAAATTTATTTTCAAAAGTGATGATGTATTAATATCTCCAAAAGATTTATGCGGACTTACTCCAAAAGAGTTTCAAAGTTTTTCTAATTTTGTCTTAGAAAAGCAAGGTTTTTCATCATTGAGCCCTTTAGCAGAAAGCTACAATGATGAAAGCTACTTTTTAACTTCTCGTCATGGTGAAAATTATGGAGTTCTTTGCATTAAAGAAGACTTTTCATCGAAATCTCCAAGTTCCATAAATTATTCCACTTTTAAAAGATTTATCTCTATACTTCATCATAATAATTTATCTCATGGTATTATTGTTCATTCTAGAACCCTTAATAAAGAAAAACATTCATTCATATCCAGCGCAAGAGATGACTTTGATTTTATTATTTATGACGGAGATATTGTCTCTGAAAGCTACAATTTGCTTTCATCTGGGGAAACTATTAATGGGTGGGAATTGAAGTAAATATATGATTTTAGAATTTAATTGAATAAATCGTTTTCTTATGTTACACTACTCTACACTAATTTATTCTATTTAAAGGGGGAATGCATAATGTTTAAAGACAGGTTTAACGGACAGACTATAATTGTAACTGGAGGAACTTCGGGTATAGGACGCGCTGTATGTATTAGGGCCGCGCTTGAAGGTGCCAATGTAGTAGTTTCAGGTCGTAACAAAGAGAGAGGACAAGCAGTCGTTGATGAAATTCTAAAGCAAGGTGGAGAAGCCATTTTTGTTCAAGGAGATATTACTAAAAAAGAAGATGTTGTTCACCTTTATAAGGAAGCAGAACAAAAATACGGAGAAATACACATAGCTATAAATAATGCTGGTATAGTAGGTGCTTCAAAAATCCTAGATGAGGTTACTGATGAAGATTGGGGCAGCGTTATAAATGCCAACCTTAATTCCATGTTTTACTGTTGTAGAGAAGCTGTAAAATATATGCTAAAACACGGCAAGGGTGGAGCCATCGTAAATACGAGCTCAGTTGCTGGAATGAGGGGCTTTCCAAGTGCCGCTGCTTATGTAGCGTCAAAGCATGGTGTTAACGGTCTTACAAAAGCTGTTGCCGTTGATTATGCAACAAAAGGAATAAGATGTAATTCTGTAAACCCTGCTGGAACAGATACTCCACTTACAGAAAACGCTGCAGCTGGTATTAAAGCAAAAATAGCTGAACTAGTAAAACAAGGGATAGACCCTCAAACCTTCTTAAAAGAAAGCATGACTAGCGGAAAAACTCAAACTTTACAAAAACGTAATGCTTCTCCAGAAGAGCAAGCTTCCACAATATTATACTTTGCCTCTGATGAAGCAAAACATATAACTGGTTCTATAATTGCTTCCGATGGAGGTTTTACCGTATATTAAAAATTAAATATATTAAGTTAACTTATTATAGAAAATATATTTAAAAGTAAAAAACACCCTATATAGCAGAAACTCATAAAAGAAAGTTCTACTGTATAGGGCTAATTTTATTTATTAAATTACTTGTTATCTAATAACGTTGAAATTAAAACCATTAAAGTTTAGTCTTTTTATAACTAATTGTTCTTACTTGGCACTACAAATACGGAAGATAATTTTCCTATTCCAATTTCCCCTACTTTAGTAGCCTCATAAGCCGTATAATTTAAGGTATAAAGCTTTTTACCTGAACATACATACATAACATTATTTAAAGTAACTGCACTAGATAATGAATAATCCTCATCATCAAACCTCAAGTTATTATACTTATTTGGTCTTGATGCTGTCCAGCCTTTATCTGTTTTAGTATATATAATCTCTCGTCCATTTCCCATTTGTCCTACAATAGTCTTGTCATCAACAGCTGTAATTGCTGGCGAACTCCAACTATTGTCTGGAACAACCTTTTCCATGATCTTTGTTTCAGTGTTAACAGTATATAGTCCATCCCCACTCATAAGATATAAATCTTTTCCTATAGATGCCATATCAGTTGCCACCATATCGTATCCATCAGTTGTCTTTAGTTCTGTCATAAACTCTTCTATAGAATTATCATTCATATTCCAACGATACAAATTAGAATTTCCTTTACTATTCAACTGTGCAAAATATACATATCCATCTAAATACTCAGTACCCTTTGGATATATTTGATCTCCATCACTATTAGTACCTGCATCATAAGCTAGAACCTTTTCTCCTTCTACATCAGGCATATTAAGGTCAAAGCGTATAAATGCTTTCTCATCAACTGAGTACCCATACATCCATTCTTCGTTTCCAATCTCCATGACAGTTAATGCACAGCTTGCTGTAAAACCACCATCTTTAGTTGTAACAGTTACAATCGCTTTTCCTGGAGCAATAGCTGTTAATAATCCATTGTTATCCACATTAACTATACTATTATTATCAGAACTCCAAGTAACCTCTTTATTTACTTTATCCTTATTAGGATATACAGTTGCTTTAAGTTGCTTAGTCATACCTGTTTTCATCTTCACATCGGTTTTATCTAGAGATACCCCTGTTACATAGATGACAGGCTTAAAGTCTTTAGGTGTTATAAATCCTAATCCATTAATAGTTGGAACAGAATCTATCTCAGAAATATTACCATTCTCAATATTAAGAGAATAAAGTTTATCATCTGCAGTTACATATACAGTTCTATTTGCAAAATTTATTTCAACTTTACTATCTTTTGTCGTATGAATGCTTGGTGTTAATTCTCCGATTACATCATAGTCAGTGTTAAGATATAAAGTTTCTCCATTTCTAGCAGTTAAAATCCTATTAGTATCTATACGATATAATGTGCTATTTCCATATCCATCATTTGCAACAAGATATATATATCCATTAGTTGCTGTTAATCCATATGTGGAGTTATTGCTTATATTTACACTAGTTACAACTTCACCTGTACCAGGATCTACGACATAGATATAGAAACCTGATGTTATATAAATAAGCTCTGAGAATGGGTCATAAGTCATATCATTTGCAGGTCCTATTTGCATTCCAACATATCCAACTTCTTTTGGAGTATAAGATTGAACATCCATCTTATACAACTTTGGATAATAGTTTGCAACATCTATTAAATAATATAATGATCCATCTATAAATGTGGTTGCTAAGACCTTATCAGTCTTATCATAAGTGTGAAGAAGTTCTGTAGTAGTTGATGGTATATCAGGATTGAATCTGATAAGTCCACCATGATCTTTAGAGAATGCATATGCTGTATTCCCTGATGTCTTTTCTGAATCAAGAACTGTAACTTTACACTTTGAAGTAAATCCTCCATCTGAAGTTGTAACAGTAATATCAGCATTTCCTAGTCCAACTGCTGTTACCACTCCATTTTTAACTGTAGCAACACTCTTATCTGATGTAGTCCATGTAACATCTTTGTTTGATGATGTTGTTGGAAGAATCTTAGGAGTAAGTGTTGTGGTTGATCTAACTTCAAGCCTTACATTTTCTTTATCAAGTATAACTTTTTTAACGGAATTATCCTCTGGAACACTTCCACCTTTAGGCTCAATATACATTGTAGATACTAGAGCTCCATTTTGTCCAATATTTCCTATAGGCATACTTACCTTTCCATTTACATCTATCATAGTAAGCTGTCCAGCACTATATGGATTATTCTCTACAATTGGTGCCATATAAAGCCTGTCATTATTATGATCATATGCTAATGTTGTATTGTGTCCATAGTTATACTTTGAAACCTTTGATCCTGTATCTAGAATTTCTGTAAGCTCTCCAGTTTCAAGATCAACTGTACAAAGCATTCCATTGCCCTTTACAGTATAATACTTTCCATCTCCATAAGCTAAGCCATATACTACTTCCTTTGTATCCACAAGCTTTGTAATACTTCCTGTTGATAAGTCTACACTATAAATTGCAGATTGATTTCCGAAATAGTCTTCAAGGCTTAATGCTAGCATACAGAAATTACTATAATCGTATGTCATATCCGTAAGTGAAAAATTAGATTTATCCGTAGAATACTTTCCTATATTATTAAACTTATAGGTGTCTGCTTCTACTTGATACAATTCTCCATTTCTATCATACCCATAAATATATCCATCATAATAGTCACCAGCAACTAAACCAAAACTATCAACAGCACTCTTAACTGTCTTGTATGATGCTGGATCATAGTCAGGTATTGAAACCCACCAGTTATAGTATGAAGTTTTAACATCTTGGTTCAAGAAAGCTTTAAGTTCACCTGATGACTCTATTACCTTAATTTCAATTGAATCATCATAAGTTATCTTCGACTCTCTATCTGTTATAGATGCTGTTATAGTAGCACTACCACTACTAACTGCAGTTACTGCTCCAACCTCATCAACCTTTACTACATTCTCATCACTACTAGTCCAAGTTTTACTTTGTAAAGTTGGTCTCTTAGGTGTTGTAGTAGCAGATAAGTTTGCTTTAGCTCCCTTTATCATACTGAAATCATTTTGATCTATAGAAAGTCCTGTAACTGGAATATATGCTGCTTCAGGCTCATTCTGAGGAATAGTAAATAAACCAGCTACCTCAGCTCCCTTCTTACCACCTATATCACCTAATTTTACAGTTTCCCATTCTGTCCTACTTCCCCATTCGTCTTTAATCTTTGTATTTGCAAGTAGATAAAATGCTGATACTCCTGGACCCTTACATTGTGCCCAATATAGGTTCCCTGAGTTATAATCATAAGTCATAGATTGAATATATCCCTCTGTAGATACTCCTGTTTCATATACTAAGATCCCTTCTCCAGTTTCACTATCAAAAGTAAATAGCTTTCCTTCTGTATTTACTCCATATAAATTTCCTTCAGCATCACAAGCAAGTCCTACTATTATATCGTTAATAACACTTACACGGTCAAGTGCTCCTGTTTCAAGGTCTATGATTGATAAATACATAAAGGATTGTTTATTTTCAATTGCATACATACGCCCTGTAGTATAATCAAAAGTCATATCAGTTATATTTGTTTCAGGCATACTTCCTATATATTCAAGTTCTCCAAAAGATGCCTTCCCATCAGAAGCTCCTTTTGTAACTTTAGTCTTATAGAAATCATCACCATTTTTCCCTGGCCATACTGTATATACATATCCATTATAGTAGGCTCCTGCAAACATTTCTTTCCCAGCGTTTTTTGTAAGAATTTCATAGTTTTTAGGACTTGAGTCCTTGAATGTAATCCATGTGTTCTTACCTTTCTCCATATCATTAAGATCTGCCAATAGGAATCCGTACATCTCATCTGTAGATGATAAAACTTTTACTTGAATACTCATTGTCTTGTCGTATCCTTCCGGTTGCCATTCAGGATATATCTTAGTCTTTGCTTCTACTATAGCTGTACCTTCAGAAATAGCTGTAACCTTCCCTTTATTGTTTACAGTTGCAACCTGTTCTCCTTCTGTAACAGGCTCCTCTTTAGTAATACTCCATTCTACTGGACTCTGAGATGCATTCCAAGGATTCCAAGATAATGAGAGTATTCTATTTTGAGCAGGAAGCATACTTATTCTCTCTAAATTTCCAGATATATTTACATTTGTAGGTTTTACACTATCAGGCAATATATCCTCACCATCATATGGAATAAATAATCCTACTCCACAGTTATTCTTCATATCTCCAACTAATGTAGTTTCACCTGTTTGAAGATTTACTTTATATACTCCATAACTTCTTAACGTTTGGTTTGTATTTATATCATATTTACTACTAAAAGCGTCCCAATACATAGTATCAGTATTGTGATCATATGCCATTGATTGTATAACATTTACTCCATAGAAATCTGGTCTCTTTGCAAAATCTGTAATTCCAACCTTTTCTGCCTTTCCATCATCCTGTACTTTAGGAATCTTGTAAAGATTTCCTGTAAGATCTATACCATAAAGCTGTCCTTCAGTAGTACATCCAAGTGTAACCATAGTTGTGGAGTCCATTCCAGTTAAAGCTGATAAACGTGAAATCTCTCCACTTTTAAGATCAACCCTAGTGAGTACGGATGCTCCGCCTTCTCCAATTCTGTAATCCCAGCCTACAGCATAAAGAATTTTTTCACTATAATCGAATGCCATATCGTAAAGTATTACATCACTTTGTTTATTTAACACATTTTCCTTCCAATAAGTGTTTCTTGGAGGTATTACAACTAATTCACCAGCTGTATTTTGAGCATAAATATATCCATCTATATATTCAGCACTATAATAACGTGCAGCTTTAGAATAAGTTATATTTTTAGCTTCACCTAAATCTGATTTATTAGCACTATACCACCCTCGCGACATAGCTCCATCTTCACTGCTTTCAAATGCATATAGCTTTTCTTTATCTAGCTTAGATAACGGAAGTTCATTGTCATTCCACCCTGCTCCTAGGTCAAGGCTGATTTCTTGAACATATTCATTACATGCATAGTCAGCAACAATTATATTAAAGTTTTCTCCAAATCCACTAATATCAAATGTATAGTCCTTTGCTTTTCCTGGTTCATAATCTTGAATATCATGTTTTGCCATAATTTCGCCATTAGGACTTTCAAAAAGTACTGCTGCGATATATCTATTATCCTTTAAGGATAAATTTAAAGTTACCTTTCCATCTTTAACTTCAGGTTTAAGCTCATTAAAATTTTCAATGGAAGGCTTCGCATTATCTACCCATATTGGCTGTTCTATGGTCTGAACCTGATTTTCCCCTTCATAATCAAGTTTTGCTTCGATCTTAAAGTTTACTTTTGTATTATCAGTTACAGGATTTCCCTTGCCATCAGTTCCATCCCACAATATAGGTTCTCCTTGCTGAGGATTAAATACGAAATATGGAATAATCATTCTCCGACTACTATCATAATATGTCTTTCGTACATCTTTCTCTCCATAAGACCAGTACTCTTCTCCAGTCTTATCATCAGTAACTGTAAAGATCAATTCCTTAACATTACGTAACATTCCCATATCTATTTCAGATAAACTATTTGCTAATGATATAGCTGAATGCTTTTCATCATAATCTGCCTTTATATAAGGGTTTACGCCTAACATAAAGTACTTAGTATAAATACCTGTTGGGAATAAGCTTGCTTGTCCTTCGCTATTCCAGTAATGATTAGTTCCCCCATCAAATGCAGAAGGAGCCGTCCAATCACCATAAAACCCCATTACTGGCATTGATAGTTCTGTAATATCACTATTTAGGGACTTTGCATACACATATCCATCTACATATATTCCATTCTCAAAATACTTGTTCATATATTCTTTGTCTGCATCTGCTAAATTTATAGAACCTTCACAATCTAAAGATCCCTTAGCAGGTACAATTAAAGCTGTTTCTTCATCATCAAAAGCAACTTCTAGTTCAGCAGCGTATTCAGCAAGCTCCTTGCTATCTTCTTTGTCAAACTTTCCATCACCATTTACATCCATGAAGTTATCTGGTCTCTTATTTAATGCTTCTACATCATTTAATGCTGACAGAAGAACTCTTACATCTGATGTATTAATCTTTCCATCACCATTAAAATCATACTTTAATGATTCATCATATTTAAAAGATATTTTGCTATCAAGTTTAACAGATGTTGAAGTCATAAATATATTATCTCCAGCTTCAGTAGCTCCCTCTGTTAAAAGATTGCTATCCAATTCATAAGCTAGAGGTTTGTCAGTTATATTATTTATTTTAAAACCAAAGTTATAGTTTCCGTCCTTTGAATCCCCAAGCTCAACTTTAGGTCTCCCATCCTCTTGTTCATTGCTTGTCAAATAAGCTTTTGTATCAACTACATCTTGTAAATTGATAAGCCCTGCACCTTGCCATCTAGGTGAATATTCCATTCCCTCAGATAATACAGGGTTAGATGTACTCATAAGAAGTGCACTTGTTATATTACGTATTTGCTCTTCCTTAAGACCTTCAAACTTATCTTTTACATACTCCATGACAATTGCAGCAGCACCTGCAACTTGTGGAGTTGCCATAGACGTACCACTCATAAGACCATAAGTATTATTATCACGTGTAGAATAAATATTTCCTCCCACACCAGTTATATCTGGTTTAAGCTTTAATGATGGAGTTACTCCCCATGATGAAAAATCACTCATATTTATTGATTCATTTATAACTGTCTGTTGATTTCCATTACTTGTAGTAAGTTTTCCAATTCCATTGTTTAGCTTGCTTATCATATATTGTCCATCTTTTTGAGATATACTGACACATGGAATATGATCCTTTCCATCATTAACTTGCATATTTAATATTCCAGGAGCATTATTGTATATTATACATCCAACAGCTCCAGCAGATTTTGCATTTGTCTGCTTTTGTGTAAATGATACTCCTCCACCACGAGATACTAGAGCTATCTTTCCTTCTACTCCTGAACCATTATTAGCATTAGTAAAGTCACTAACATTTCCTCCATATACATTCTCACCAGCCCATACATAGTCATATGATTTATTTATACCAAGCTGGTTAAGGAAATTAGTATAGTTAGTTGATGCAGTGTCAGTATATGCTATATTCTTTCCATCTACTGTAATCGTAAATGCTTTAATAGCATTATTATCAACGCTGGCTACTGTCATAGAGTCTGTATATGAGCCAGGATTCCCAACAAGACCTATGTCAGGATTCTTAGCTAAGCTCATATTGTTTCCATGTAGATTGTTGAAGGCATTGTTAGTATCATTACCAGCTGCTATTGCAACTTGAATATCTGTATTGGCAAACTTATCAAACACTGCATTAGTTGATGCTTCTGAATCTGTGAATCCAGCTGTAGAACCTAGTGATAAGTTCATTACATCCACATTAAGGTATACAGCATCTTCCATAGCCGCAAGAACATCTACAAAGTCAGCCCCGCCTTGTGGACTAAACACTTGCATTACTGCTAATTGTGCATCTGGCGCAATTCCTACTACTTCTGTAGAATCTATCTTATTTGCGGCAGCTATACCTGCTACATGAGTACCATGATCTGATCCAGTATGTGCTACATCTAAATTATGACCAACATAATTGTATGCATATGGCACCTTTGTATTACGATATACTCCTATAGGCCTCGCAGTATGCTTGGCAGCATTAAGTTTATTCCAAGTTTCGACTACATCTTCTGCATCCATAGAATTTTCATTAAGCTTATCCCCATTTAAAGGCTTAAAGCTATCGTGATTTAAATATATTCCTGTATCTATTATGGCTATCTTCATGCCTTGTCCAGTATATCCAGTTTCATTCCATACTTTATTTGCACCTATCATAGTTGACGCATTAGATGTAAATGTCTCAGCATCATCTGATAAATAATACACTGGAGATATCCAAGCATCTTTTACTCCTGTCATGTCTTTGATAGATTTAAGATTTTTATACTCTGTACTTACAGCTATACCCGTGATAGCAACCTTGTATTCATAAAGTATCTCTAAATTACTATCGATCTCATCCTCCATTTTTGCTTCCATAGTGTCTATATGATTCTGTTGATTATTTGCATGTGATACAACTCTTATCCCTTCTGCTATTTGTCTCGCGCTGTATCCTGCATCTATTAGAGAATCTTTTTCTAGTTCTACTATAATTTTGACTTTTTCCTCTGGATCATGAACTTCTTTTATGTCAATTTCAGATGCTTTTTTTAATTCATTTTCTTGAATATGAGGTCCTTCTTCTTTCTTTTCCCTCTTTATACTTGGAGCGAAATCAATAGGACTTGATTTGCTAGCATCACTACTTTCAAACTTTTGTCCTGAAACATCTGTTTTCTTTGAAGTATGCTGTTGCTGTTCAACTTTATCTCCATTTGCCATTGTAGTTGCAGCTTTTACTGGCATACTTGTAAATAACATAGTTACAGTAATAGCAGCTGCTAAAACTCTACTTAACATCATACGCTTTCTTATCATGCTCTATCCCTCCCCGCACTATGTTTCTTCAATGCAGCAAGTGCAATTAAGCTGACAATAATAATTAGTCCATATCCTATTAGAGACGAATCTCCTGTTTTAATATCACTATTGTTATTTTTATCAGAAGATCCATTATTGCCTGTACTACCTGGATTACTTACATCTCCTGTTCCTTGTCCAGATCCGCTTCCTATTTTTATATTTATGCTTTTGTCACCATCTAATTTTATAGGAATAGCTTCTCCTTCTTTATCATTAGCATATTTACCTTCAAGACTAACTTTTGCTATATCATTATTCGCTGCCGAATCGTTAACCTTGAAATCTAAAGAAATTATATCTCCGGCTTTTTCTACTGGATCTACTGTAGCCCATGCAATAACTAGTTTCCCATTTCCAAGGGCATTTACTACAAATTCTGATTTTTCAGCATCACTACAGTATGCAAGTTTTCCTCCTTGGTAAGTCATTTTACTGTTGTCATAAGTTACAATGGCTTTTCCATCTGTAAGTCCTGCCGTGTCTACTCCAACTGCTACATTTACTGTTTCACCTTGCTTTGCTGTTTCTACTGAACCTAGAGTAAAGTCCATTTGATTTGCTGCAAATGAAGCTACACTAGGGTTAACTGCTAATAGAATCAGCGTAAACAAAGTAACAATCGCTGTCTTTGTTTTCATTTTCTCATCCTCCTTTTTATATTTTAGAGTTTGATTTTATATTCTCGTACTCTACAGTACTGAAAATTTTTATATTTTTTTAATTACATTCATATTTTTAATTCAATTTTCATTCAATTAAGAATATTTTAACATTTGATTATTCTATTGTAAATATATGTTAATTTTTTTAGAAAATTCTTATTTTTTCTTATGATTTTTTTTAATATCTTTATTAGTAATAGATTATTTCATAGTTTTTTTAACAATCAGTTCATTTTTATTTTTTTCTGTGCATAAATCACTTAATTTTTAAAGAAAAAACACAACCACTAGGATTTATCCAAATGATTGTGTTTTTTAACCTTTATTTATATTTACTGTTTTTTAATTAATTCTTGCTAAACCTATAATAATAAAATGGCTTTTTCTCTTTTTCACCTGAATTTAAAATCATTCTCGTTTCAAGCTTTTCGAATCCTACTCCTTTAAAACTTATTTTCTCATATCAAAACTTTTATTTAAGATTTTTTACAAAGCAAATTATTCTATTAGCCTCTTTGAATCCTATATTTAAGTGAAATTTTAAACTATCTGTGTTTTTAAGCTCACAGTCACTAGCAAATTCTTCTGCACCTTTCATCTTTGCCCATTCTTCACAATATCTTAAAAGTTCTTTTCCTATTCCTTTATTTCTGTATTCTTCTTTTACAAAAATTCCTTCAAAGTATCCAACGGGACAACTGTCCGTTCCTTCTACATAATCAAATCTTAGAGAGCATTGTGCAAATCCAATGAATTCACTTTCATTGCATACTAAAAATATCTTTGAATTATCATTTTCGATTATTGTTGAAAATTCAAGAATTAAATCCTCTATAGTATTTGATGGCCAAAGCTTTAAAGCAATTTCTGCTACTGATTTAATGTGCTCACTTGTTGCAGTTATAAACTTCATATGAATCCTCCTATTTTTAACTTATTATTTCTTAATTACCTCTCCATGAATAAAAACTCGTCCTTCATCAGGTTATGCCTCCATTACCATTATTTTTCCCAAGAAAATTCATATCCTCCAGAATGGTTCTTTGCATCTACCCTAATAGTGTATTTCCCGGGATCTGAAAGTGTAATAGTAAATGTTGATGTTTGAATATCATTTCCTTCATAACTGCAATCAGTTTTGTCGTCATCTTTAGCTATATATGCACTAATTGTTCCATCTTTCGTAACGATATTAACATCTATCTTAACCAGTTCCCCCTCTTTAACAGTAACATTAGTTTCTTTATATCCGCTAAACCTTTTATATGTCATAGACATCATAGTTGACGTATTATGTTCTTTTGACATCACAGTTATTTGGGATCCTCTTGTACATCCATTAAGTACAAGCATCACTATGATTACTAAATATAATATACTTCTTTTTTTCATCATTTCTTCCTCCTGCACTATTTATCCTATGTAATTATTTTACACCTTTAATGTAAATTATACTACAATATTTACCATTCAATAATGAAAGAAGATATGTGACTTTGGGAGTTGGCATTACTTTAGTGCAGTTCAATAACATTTGAACTTACTTTTATTATTAAAAACATGAGTGAAAAGTAAAAGAGTCAGCATCTTGATGTGACCCCCAAAAGTTAGACTTTATTAGCGAGACAGTTTCGGCTGC
>ERZ781272.877-NODE-877-length-14353-cov-14.314380_pt1 | contig 14353 bp, 10 predicted proteins | sample MGYA00375850_ERZ781272 | MGnify/ENA primary metagenome ERZ781272 (study PRJEB29790, sample SAMN06051246) | human gut metagenome | host: Homo sapiens | place: USA: Cincinnati, Ohio | collected 2013-06-21 | study: EMG produced TPA metagenomics assembly of the Gut...
TGTACCAGCAGCGATACCAGACGGACAAGCGCAAGCAGGACTGTTATATCTGCGGCAACTACAAGAAACGCACCCATGACTGTACGACGCACTTTATCCGCACCGACCTCTTGACCGCTGGTGTACTCTCCAATCTGCGGAAAGTGACAAGCTATGCGGCAAAGCATGAAGCCCGGTTTATGAAGCTCTTAATTGAGCAGAACGAGGACGGGGGCAAGCGCAGGAACGCCGCTAAGAAAAAGGAACTGGAAGCCGCTGAAAAGCGTATCGGTGAGCTTTCCGCCATTTTCAAGCGGCTGTATGAGGACAGCGTAAGCGGACGCATTTCTGACGAGCGTTTCACAGAGCTTTCGGCAGACTATGAAGCCGAACAGCAGGAATTGAAAGAGCGTGTTGCCAGAATACAGGCGGAGCTTTCTAAAGCGCAGGAAGCCACCGTAAACGCAGAAAAGTTTATGAACATTGTCCGCAAGCACATGAACTTTGAAGAACTGACCCACACCCTCTTGCGTGAGTTTGTAGAGAAAATCGTTGTGCATGAGTGCAGCTATGACGAGAACAAGACCCGCAGACAGGACATTGAGATTTATTATTCTTTTGTTGGCAAGGTGGACTTGCCCGAATAACCGCCCGACCTATCCGACACAATGCGCAAGTGCCGGATAGGAACGGCAAAATTTTTTACACTTCTATTACTTCTTTATCGCACATCAGTAAAATCTCAGGGCATGAAGCAGCTCATGGCTGGCGCTGGTGTAGCCGTTGTTGGTATGGTTCTTGTACCTCTGCTCTCCGGGCTGTTCTCTGTCTAAGCGTTCCTGCATGAAATCCTTGCCGCTCCCGCAGTTCTGCGGGGGCGGCGGAAAGGAGGTTGACACCGTATGGATTTCTTACTTGAAGCCTTGACAAATTGGCTGAAAGAAATGCTGGTGGGCGGTATTATGAGCAACCTTTCGGGGATGTTTGACAGCGTAAACCAACAGGTCGCGGATATATCCGTACAGGTAGGACAGACCCCACAGGGATGGAATGGCAGTATTTTCAATATGATTGAGAATCTGTCAAACTCCATCATGGTGCCGATTGCAGGTGTGATCCTGGCTATCGTGATGACCGTAGACCTGATCCAGATGATTGCAGACAAGAACAACCTGCATGATGTGGATACCTGGATGATTTTCAAGTGGGTGTTCAAATCAGCTGCTGCCATCCTCATTGTCACAAACACATGGAATATCGTGATGGGCGTCTTTGATATGGCGCAGAGCGTGGTGGCGCAGGCGGCAGGGATTATCAATTCGGATGCGTCCATTGACATTTCCTCAGTTATGACCGATCTGGAACCGAGACTGATGGAAATGGATTTGGGACCGCTGTTCGGACTGTGGTTCCAATCCCTCTTTATTGGCATTACCATGTGGGCGTTGTATATCTGTATCTTTATCGTTATTTATGGCCGTATGATCGAGATTTACCTTGTAACTTCGGTGGCTCCCGTTCCAATGGCTGCAATGATGGGCAAAGAATGGGGCGGTATGGGACAGAATTACCTCCGATCCCTGCTGGCACTGGGCTTTCAGGCGTTTCTCATTATCGTCTGCGTGGCAATTTATGCTGTGCTGGTGCAGAACATCGCTCTGGAAGATGACATCATCATGGCAATCTGGAGCTGCGTGGGCTACACCGTACTGCTATGTTTTACGCTGTTCAAAACCGGCAGTCTCGCCAAATCAGTCTTTCAGGCGCACTAAAACGGAAGGAGGTTTCCACATTGGCTTATGTACCCGTACCCAAGGACTTAACAAAAGTCAAAACAAAGGTCATGTTCAATCTGACCAAGCGGCAACTTATCTGCTTCACGGGCGGAGCGCTTATTGGCGTACCGCTTTTCTTTTTGCTCAGAAAACCTACCGGAAACAGTGTAGCGGCTATGTGTATGATGCTGGTTATGCTGCCCTTCTTTATGCTGGCTATGTACGAAAAGCATGGACAGCCCCTGGAAAAGATCGTGGGCAACATTCTCAAAGTAGCTGTAATCCGTCCAAAGCAGCGACCTTACCAGACCAACAACTTTTATGCCGTATTAAAGCGGCAGGAAATGCTCGATAAGGAGGTGTATGACATTGTTCACCGCAATAAAAAAATGGCTGCATCGGATGTTCGGAAAAACCGAGGAAAAAACTGTGCAGCCGGTAAAGACAAAGAAAAAACTGTCCCGCGCCGATAAGAAGCAGATCGAAGCGGCCATTGCCCGCGCTAACCGCACGGACAAAAAAGGAAAATCTGCGCAGGACAGTATCCCTTATGAACGGATGTGGCCGGACGGAATCTGCCGCATATCGGACAGCCACTACACAAAGACCATCCAGTTTCAGGACATCAACTATCAGCTCTCCCAAAACGAAGATAAGACGGCAATCTTTGAGGGTTGGTGTGATTTCCTCAATTATTTTGACAGCTCGATTCATTTCCAGCTGTCTTTTTTGAACCTTGCGGCATCGGAGGAGACCTTTGCTAACTCCATTTCCATCCCGCCCCAGAGGGACGCCTTTGACAGTATCCGCGAGGAATACACCACAATGCTGCAAAATCAGCTGGCCAGAGGTAACAACGGTCTCATCAAGACCAAATACCTGACCTTTGGTATCGACGCGGACAGCATCAAAGCCGCCAAGCCCCGTCTGGAGCGTATTGAGACCGATATACTTAATAACTTCAAGCGTCTTGGTGTAGCTGCCAGAACGCTGGACGGTAAAGAAAGGCTTTTTCAGCTTCATGCGGTATTCCACATGGATGAACAACTCCCGTTTCTGTTTGAATGGGACTGGCTGGCTCCTTCCGGTCTGTCCACAAAGGATTTTATTGCACCAAGCTCCTTTGAGTTCCGCACCGGCAAGCAGTTCCGTATGGGTAAGAAATATGGGACTGTTTCTTTTTTGCAGATTCTCGCACCGGAACTGAATGACCGTTTGCTGGCTGATTTTCTGGATATGGAAAGCTCGCTCATTGTGAGTATGCACATTCAGTCGGTGGATCAGGTGAAAGCCATCAAAACGGTAAAGCGGAAGATTACCGACCTGGACCGCAGCAAGATCGAGGAACAGAAAAAAGCAGTCCGTGCCGGATACGACATGGACATCATTCCATCTGACCTTGCTACCTACGGCAGTGAAGCGAAAAAACTCTTGCAGGATTTGCAGAGCCGCAACGAGAGAATGTTCCTTTTGACCTTTCTGGTGCTGAACACAGCGGACAATCCCCGTCAGCTTGGCAACAACATCTTTCAGGCAGGCTCTATTGCCCAGAAGTATAACTGTCAGCTGACCAGGCTGGACTTCCAACAGGAAGAAGGGCTGATGAGCTGTCTGCCTCTGGGTCTCAATCAGATTGAGATTCAGCGAGGACTGACCACCAGTTCCACAGCTATCTTTGTGCCCTTTACTACGCAGGAACTGTTCCAGAACGGGAAAGAAGCTCTGTACTACGGCATCAATGCTCTGTCCAACAACCTCATCATGGTGGACAGAAAGCTGCTGAAAAACCCCAACGGCCTGATTCTGGGTACGCCGGGTTCCGGTAAGTCCTTCAGCGCAAAACGAGAAATTGCCAACTGCTTTTTGCTTACCAGTGATGATGTCATTATCTGTGACCCGGAAGCGGAGTACGCACCTCTTGTTGAGCGTCTGCATGGGCAGGTCATCAAGATCTCACCTACTTCAACCAACTATATCAATCCGATGGATCTGAATCTGGACTATTCGGATGATGAAAGCCCGCTGTCACTCAAGTCTGACTTTATCCTCAGCTTGTGTGAGCTGATCGTGGGCGGTAAGGAGGGCTTGCAGCCGGTGCAGAAAACCATTATTGATCGTTGTGTACGGTTGGTTTACAACGAATATCTCAATGACCCGAAGCCGGAGAATATGCCGATTTTGGAGGACCTTTATAACCTGTTGCGGGAGCAGGAAGAAAAAGAAGCTCAGTACATTGCAACGGCATTGGAAATCTATGTAACGGGTTCTTTGAATGTGTTCAATCATCAGAGCAATGTGGACATTGATAACCGGATTGTCTGCTACGACATCAAGGAACTGGGCAAGCAGCTTAAAAAAATCGGTATGCTGGTGGTACAGGATCAGGTGTGGAACCGCGTTACCATCAACCGTGCCGCCCACAAGTCCACCCGTTACTACATCGACGAGATGCACCTGCTTTTGAAGGAGGAGCAGACCGCCGCCTATACGGTGGAAATCTGGAAGCGATTCAGAAAATGGGGCGGTATTCCGACTGGTATCACCCAGAATGTCAAAGACCTTTTGAGCAGCCGCGAGGTAGAGAACATCTTTGAAAACTCGGACTTCGTGTATATGCTTAACCAGGCAGGCGGAGACCGTCAGATTTTGGCGAAGCAACTGGGGATTTCCACGCACCAGCTTAGCTATGTGACCCACTCCGGTGAGGGCGAGGGCCTGCTGTTCTATGGCTCCACGATCCTGCCGTTTGTAGACCACTTCCCGAAGAACACCGAACTTTACCGCATTATGACCACCAAACCTCAAGAATTGAAAAAGGAGGATGAATGATGATGAACCCCAACATTTTGAATAAAAATCCGCTGATGTTTTTTGACAGGGCGGTAAATGCCCAGCGCAGCCAGCTGCTTACGGTCATGGCCGATGCGGTAAGTGAGTGCCGCACGGCGGCAGATCAGGCAGCCGAACTGAATGAGACCGGTCAGGTGGGGCTTCTCCGTCTGGCAGAGGTCTGGAGCGCCATTCGTGCTAAAGAAGGTATGGGCGGCCTGATTCTGGAAGGAACAGAGGCGAAGATCCTGTCCGATGTGGTGGCACAGTTTTATGCCTACCTGTCCGGCTGTATGTTCAACGATCCTGTGGGAATGGCCATTTATGCAGAGCTGCACTACATGATGTCCTCCCTCATGCTGGGAGAATGGTTTGAATAAAGAGCCGCGCCTGCGCTTTACTGATGAGGAACGGTCTGATCCTGCACTGGAAAAGCCGATCCGTAAAGCGGAGAAAGCTGCGGCCAGAGCAGATAAGGCGCAGGCCAATATCCCAAAGAAAAAGGTCAGGCAGACGGTCATTGACCCGGATACCGGAAAAAAGACCTCGAAGCTGACCTTTGAGGACAAGAAAAAGCCACCTTCCAAAGTTTCTCAAGGAGTCAGGGAAGCTCCCGTCCATCTGGTCGCAGGCAAGCTCCACAAAGAGATCCGGGAAACAGAGCAGGACAATGTGGGCGTGGAAAGCGCCCACAAGTCCGAGGAAGCGGTGGAGACCGGCGCTTATCTGGTGCGGGAGGGCTATCGCAGCCACAAGCTGAAGCCGTACCGCAAAGCAGCCCAGGCAGAGCGTCAACTGGAAAAGGCAAATGTAAATGTTCTGTACCAGAAATCTTTGCAGGAAAATCCCCAGTTTGCCAGCAACCCTCTTTCCCGCTGGCAGCAAAAGCAGGCCATCAAAAGGCAGTATGCCGCCGCCAAACACGCCGGTCAGACTGCCGGAAATACCGCCCAGGCTGCATCCAAAACCGGAAAAGCCGCAAGGACGGTAAAAGAAAAGGTACAGCAGGCAGGGGCATTCGTCATGCGCCACAAGAAGGGTTTCCTGATGGCAGGGGTTTTGTTCCTCATTACCTGTATGCTGATGAATACCATGTCCTCCTGCTCCATGATGGCGCAGAGCATCGGTTCCGTTCTTTCCGGCACCACCTATCCGTCGGATGACCCGGAAATGCTGGCGGTGGAGGCAGATTATGCAGCCAGAGAAGCCCAGTTGCAGGAGGAAATCGACAACATAGAAAGCAGCCACCCAGGGTATGACGAGTATCGCTATGACCTTGGTATGATCGGTCATGACCCTCATGAGCTGGCAGCATTTCTGTCTGCCGTTTTGCAAGGCTACACCCGGCAGAGCGCTCAGGCAGAGCTGGCGCGTGTGTTTGCAGCACAGTATCAGCTGACGCTTACTGAGGAAGTGGAGATTCGCTACCGCACGGAGACCTCCACCGACCCGGAGACCGGCGAGACCACCTCAGAAGAAGTCCCCTATGAGTATTACATTTTGAATGTGAAACTCACCAGCAAGCCCATTTCCGCTGTGGCGTCGGAGTTACTGACCCCGGAGCAGATGGAAATGTATCAGGTTTACCGGCAGACCATGGGCAATAAGCCGCTGTTGTTTGGCGGTGGTTCCCCTGACATGAGCAATTCCGAGGACTTGACCGGTGTACAGTTTGTAAATGGAACCCGTCCCGGAAATCCGCAGTTGGTGGAGCTGGCCAAGCGTCAGGTCGGCAATGTGGGCGGCTATCCTTATTGGAGCTGGTATGGCTTTGACAGCCGCGTGGAGTGGTGCGCCTGCTTTGTATCCTGGTGTTATAACCAGGCTGGAAAAAGTGAACCGCGCTTTGCAGGCTGTGAGTGGCAGGGCGTTCCGTGGTTCCAGTCTCATGGACAATGGGGGGCAAGAGGCTATAACAATCTGGCTCCCGGAGATGCAATTTTCTTTGATTGGGATTTGGATGGGACAGCAGACCATGTGGGTATCGTGATCGGTACGGATGGCAGCCGTGTTTATACCGTGGAGGGAAATTCCGGCGATGCCTGCAAGATCAAAAGTTATGACCTGAATTATCAAAGTATTAAGGGCTACGGCCTGATGAACTGGTAACAGACTTTGTGGAAAGGAGTGAACGGTTATGGCAAAAAACAAAATTGAACGTATCGACCAGGAAATTGAGAAAACCCGTGAGAAGATTGCGGAATATCAGGAAAAGCTCAAGACCTTGGAAGCACAGAAAACGGAGGCAGAGAATCTGGAAATCGTTCAGATGGTTCGTGCGTTACGCATGACTCCAGCACAGCTGAACGCTATGCTTTCCGGTGGAATGAACCACGGCAGAGATACAGCACTGTCGGAATCAAATAATCAGGAGGTTACCGCTTATGAAGAATAAAAGAATTTGCAAAACACTTTCCGCCCTTTGCCTGACAATGGTTGTGGCATTTGGATTTACGATCCCTGCTTTCGCACAGGGGTCAGAACAGGCTCCGGCGGCACCGGCAGAGGATTCTACCAATGACAGCAATGTGATTGTGGAAGAAGCAGAACCGGCACCGGCACTTACACCAGATGGCAATGCCGCTCTGGTGGATGATTTTGGAGGCAATAAGCAGCTTATTACTGTTACGACCAAAGCTGGAAATTACTTTTACATCTTGATTGATAGGGCGAATGAGGACAAGGAGACTGCTGTTCACTTTCTGAATCAGGTGGACGATGCAGACCTTGCGGCGCTGATGGAAGATGGAAAAACCAAAGAGGAGATGCCTGCGGTATGCAGCTGTTCAACAAAATGTGAAGCAGGGGCGGTCAATACGGCCTGCCCGGTCTGCGCAACTGATAAGAGTAAATGTACGGGCAAAGCACCGGAACCTCCGGCAGAAACATCGGAGCCGGAAAAGGAGAAGCCTGCCGGATTGAACCCGGCTGCGATAGTCCTTTTGCTGGCTCTGCTGGGAGGCGGTGGCGTATTTGCCTACTTGAAGCTCGTTAAGAACAAGCCTAAGACCAAGGGCAATGACAGTCTGGACGATTATGATTATGGCGAGGAAGATTCCGAGGAATGGGAAACCGAGGATGAGGAGTCGGACGAGCCGGATGCTGACGGGGGCAGCACAGAAGAAGATGACGAGGACAGCGTGAAATGACCCGATTCACAGACAGTCCCTATGAACGCATGATGACACGCAGGCCGGAGGGCGGGAAGGAAACTTCCCGTCCTCCTTCTTTACCCCACAGCCACCCCTGCTATGGTTGCGGGAATTATGGAAGGCCCTGCGTAGGTATCTGTCACCGGGAAATGTCCCGATGGCTCAAAGAGAGGAGGAACCATCATGGCTCAACATAAATTGGTAATTGCCGAAAAACCATCGGTTGCCCAGAGTTTGGCGGCGGTGATCGGTGCAACCGTCCGTAAGGACGGGTATCTGGAGGGCAACGGCTGGCGTGTCAGCTGGTGCGTGGGCCACCTGGCCGGTCTTGCAGATGCAGACAGCTATGACCCCAAGTATGCCAAGTGGCGATATGATGACCTGCCTATTCTGCCGGAGTATTGGCAGATGGTGGTGGGAAAGGATAAGAAAAAGCAGTTTGATATTCTCAAAAAGCTGATGAATGCCCCGGATGTTTCGGAGGTGGTAAATGCCTGCGATGCCGGACGCGAGGGCGAGTTGATCTTCCGTAGCGTCTATGAGCTGGCAGACTGTCAAAAGCCGATGAAAAGGCTCTGGATTTCTTCGATGGAGGACTCTGCCATAAGGGAAGGCTTTGCAAACCTGCGCCCTGGTGCGGATTATGACGGACTTCGGGATGCTGCCCTCTGCCGTGCCAAGGCCGACTGGCTGGTGGGGATCAATGCGACAAGGCTTTTTTCCGTGCTGTATCACCGAACCCTCAACATCGGGCGCGTGATGTCCCCGACGCTGGCGCTTATTGTTCAGCGAGAAGCTGAGATCGACACCTTTCAGTCGATTCCCTTTTATACCGTGGCGCTGGAGCTACCCGGTTTTACCGTATCCGGGGAGCGCATGGCGGATAAGGTTGCTGCTGAGCAGCTGAAAGAAGCCTGTCAGGGTGCAAATGTCACAATCAAAAAGGTGGAGTGCAAGGAAAAGTCCGAAAAGCCGCCTGCCCTCTATGACCTGACTACTCTGCAAAGAGATGCCAACCGCCTGCTTGGATTTACAGCCCAGCAGACCCTGGACTATCTGCAAAGCCTGTATGAAAAGAAGCTATGCACCTATCCCCGTACTGACAGCCGCTATCTGACTGGCGATATGGCAGACAGCCTGCCGGTGTTGGTGAATCTGGTTGCCAATGCTATGCCGTTTCGCAAAGGAATCGCCATTACCTGTGATCCGCAGACGGTAATCAACGATAAGAAAGTAACCGACCACCACGCAGTAATCCCTACCAGAAATCTCAAGGATGCAGACCTTTCTGCCCTTCCTGCGGGAGAAAAAGCGGTGCTGGAGCTGGTGGCCCTGCGTCTGATGTGCGCCGTAGCCCAGCCCCATATCTATTCGGAAACCGTTGTAATTGCAGCGTGTGCCGGTGGGGAGTTTACCACAAAAGGAAAAACGGTGAAGCACCCCGGATGGAAAGCACTGGAGGACGCTTATCGTGCCAAAATGAAGGATACAGAGCCGAAAAAAGAGGGCGTAGAGAAAGCCCTGCCGGAGCTGACCGAAGGACAGACCCTTTCGGTTTCTGCGGCAATCGTCAAAGAAGGCAAAAGCAGTCCGCCTCAGCACTTTACGGAGGACACCCTATTGTCCGCGATGGAGACTGCCGGAAAAGAGGATATGCCGGAGGATGCCGAGCGAAAAGGTCTGGGTACACCGGCCACCCGTGCCGGTATTTTGGAAAAGCTGGTATCTGCCGGTTTTCTGGAACGAAAAAAGAGCAGGAAAACGGTGCAGCTTCTCCCTTCCCACGATGCAGTTTCCCTTATCACAGTGCTGCCGGAACAACTGCAATCGCCGCTTCTGACTGCCGAGTGGGAGTACCGCCTGGGAGAGATCGAGCGCGGGCAGCTTGCCCCGGAGGAATTTCTGGCCGGGATCAGCACCATGCTGAAAGATCTGGTGGGGACTTATCAGATCATCAAGGGAACTGAGTACCTGTTCACTCCGCCCCGTGAGGTGGTGGGCAAATGCCCTCGCTGCGGCGGTGAAGTTGCAGAACTGCAAAAAGGCTTCTTCTGTCAGAATGATTCTTGCAAATTTGCAATCTGGAAAAACAACAAATGGTGGGCTGCCAAGAAAAAAGAGCCGACCAAAGCTGTGGTGTCTGCGCTGCTGAACGATGGCCGTGTCCGTGTGACGGGGTTATATTCGGAGAAAACCGGCAAGACCTACGATGCCACTGTGGTTTTGGAGGACGATGGACAGTATGCCAACTTCAAGCTGGAATTTGACCAGCGGAAAGGAGGCAGCCGATGAAGCTCTCTTTAGTGGAACGGGAAACCATTCTCCTCTATAACCAGGCAGAACCAATGGCTGAGGTCTACACCCACGATCACCGCCTGATGGAGAAACTGGAACTGCTGGCAAAAAAGCACCCCGACCAGATCACCCGAAAGGACGCCCATAACTTTACCGTCCCCAAGCGGTGTGTATCAGTCCGGGAGCCATACAGCGCAGAACGCCGCAAAGCTGCCAGTGAGCGTGCGAAAGACGCCGGATACCAGCCCCCTGTGAAAAAGTCCGGCAGTTAAAGGCACATGGCAGAGAATGTATTTGAAGCGGTCAAGCAGTCGGTCAGCACCAGAGAAGCGGCAGCGTTTTATGGGATCGAGGTCAAACGAAATGGTATGGCCTGCTGTCCCTTTCACGACGATAAGAACCCCAGCATGAAGGTAGACCAGCGGTTCCACTGCTTTGGTTGCGGTGAAGATGGGGATGTGATCGACTTTACCGCAAAGCTCTTTAACCTCTCCCCAAAAGAAGCGGCGGAGAAACTGGCACAGGACTTTGGCCTGATCTATGACAGTCAGGCCCCGTCCCGCAGGAGATATGTCCGGCAAAAAACCGAGGCACAGAAGTTTCGGGAGGATCGACAGCGCTGTTACCGCGTACTGTCCGATTACTACTATCTGCTGAAAAAATGGGAAGCCGACCGTTCTCCCAGGACACCGGAGGAAGAACCGCACACCCGTTTTGTGGAAGCAATCCAGAAGAAAGCCTATGTAGAATACCTGCTGGACCTTTTTCTTTATGAAAGTGAAGAAGAACAAAAGGCATGGATTGCAGAACACACAGCAGAAATCACACACTTGGAAAGGAGATTGAAAATCATGGCTGAGAACAAACCCACCAACCGAGAACGGCTAAGGGAAATCACAGATGGCATCGAGCAGGGCATCAAAGAACTGTTTGAGAGTGAAAAGTATATGCGCTATCTGTCCGTCATGTCCCGCTTCCACCGCTATTCGGTAAACAACACCATGCTCATCTATATGCAGAAGCCGGACGCCACTTTGGTAGCCGGATACAATAAGTGGAAAGACCAGTTTGAGCGTCATGTAAAAAAGGGCGAGCATGGCATTACCATCATCGCTCCCACACCGTATAAGAAGAAAATCGAGGAGCAGAAGCTGGACCCAGATACCAAGGCTCCGATTCTGGATAAAGACGGAAAGATCGTCACAGAGGAAAAAGAAATCGAGATTCCCATGTTTCGCCCGGTCAAGGTCTTTGATGTGAGTCAGACCGACGGGAAACCTTTGCCGGAGCTTGCTTCCTCCCTTTCCGGCAATGTGCCAAATTATGAGGCATTCATGGAGGCCCTGCGCCGCAGCGCACCGGTGCCGATTACTTTTGAAGCAATGGCCGCTGATACGGACGGCTATTTTTCTGCTGATCATCAGAAAATTGCCATTCGTCAGGGCATGAGTGAGGTTCAGACGGTTTCAGCCACAGTACACGAGATTGCCCACAGCAAGCTCCATGACCCTAAAAAATATGAAATGCTACCGTCATGGAAGGTTGTGCAGGAGAGTGAAGGTGGAACCAAGCATGATTTCAAGTTGGATTTTGCCACAGAAAAAGAAGCCGAACAGTTTGCTTCTGATATGGATTGGCGTTATGTGGACGAAAATCAGTTTGAATGGCGTCTTGCAGTTGAGGAAGATGCAACCGCAGAAAAACAGGCAATCAAAAACCGCCACACGGAGGAAGTGGAGGCTGAAAGCATCTCCTATGCGGTCTGCAAGTATTTTGGCATTGAGACCGGAGAAAACAGCTTTGGCTATATTGCCAGTTGGAGTCAAGGCAAGGAGCTGAAAGAACTGAGAGCCAGTTTGGAGACCATCAACAAAACCTCCGGCACTTTGATCTCCGACATTGAGCGCCACTATAAGGAAATCTGCAAAGAGCGCGGAATCGACCCTCATGCAAAGGTAGAGCCGGAAACCGCCCCGATAGAGCAGCCAACCAGCAATCTGGCCTACTATGTAGCAGAGTGCATGGAATTTCCAAACCTCGGAGAATACCACGATAACCTGTCTTTGGAGGATGCAATCCGCATTTATCAGGAGATTCCGGCAGAACGAATGAACGGGATCAAGGGCATTGGTTTTGAGCTGAAAGACGGAAGCGACTATGAAGGACCTTTTCCAATTTTGACCGGCCAGACCATTGACCTGGACACCATCCAGGCAATCGACTATTACCGTGATAATCCTCTGGTGCAAAAAGCGGTAAAGGAACTGGCTGCGGCAATGCCGGAAATGGAAGTGCTGGGGGCGGACGCCAATCAGCAGGAGGCTTTGTTTCTGATCGACAATGCCACCTATCTTCATATCCAGCTCTGTGACAGCGGCTGGGATTATACCCTTTACGATGCCGCATCCATGAAAGAGCTGGATGGTGGTCAGCTGGATATGCCGGAGCTTTCCTGCATGAAGGCAGTTCTCCAGATTTGTGATGATAACGATCTGGACAGCACTTCGCTCAGACGCGCTCCCTTGTCTATGGTTGAGACCTTGCAGGAAGCTGCTTATGAGCAGATGCAGGCAGAGGCAAGTCAGATGACCGCTTCTTCCCAGCTGCCGGAAGCACAAGAGCAGGCGCTGGATGAATACCCTATGCCTGATGAGCAGGTATCCACACCGGATATGCAGGAATACGGCTACTCCTATGATGGGATGTTCCCTGTTACCAGAGAACGGGCGCTGGAACTGGATGCCGCCGGTTTGACCGTCTATGTGCTGCATGAGGACAATACGGAGAGCATGGTGTTTGACCCGCAGGAAATCATGGATCATGGCGGTCTTTTTGGCGTGGACCGTGAGGAATGGGAGAAAAGCCCTCAGTTCCACGAAAAGGTCATGGAGCGTCAGGAACATCAGCAGGAACGGGAACAAGCATTTCTCGCTCAGAACAGAGATTGCTTTGCTATCTATCAGGTGAGCCGTGACGATCCGCAGAATGTGCGCTTTATGAATCTGGATTGGTTAAAGTCCCATGCCATTTCCATAGACCGCAGTAATTATGACCTCATCTACACTGCTCCGTTGAGTGAGTCTGGCACGGTACCGGAGCAGCTGGAAAAACTATATGAGCAGTTTAATCTGCAAAAACCGACGGATTTTCACAGTCCTTCTATGAGTGTCAGTGACATCGTTGCGATCAAGCAGGATGGTAAGGTATCCTATCATTACTGTGACAGTGTTGGCTTTACCCAGATCCCCGGATTCCTGCCGGAAAATCCGCTGAAAAATGCGGAGATGGCCGTGGAGGACGATTACGGCATGATCGACGGTATCATCAACAATGGCGCAAAAGAGCCTACGGTGGCAGAGCTGGAACAGCAGGCCCGCAGCGGTCAGTCCATTTCCCTCATGGATCTGGCTGCCGCTGCCCATCGGGAGGAACGGGAAAAGAAAAAGTCCGTCATGGAGCAGCTGAAAAGCCAGCCCAAGGCAGAACACAAAAAGACAGCGCCCAAAAAGAGTGCAGAAAGGGAGATTTGATATGGGAAACTTTACTTTTGAGGAAATAAACCTGATGTGCATTTACAATACCGGTAGCCGCACCGGACTGATCGACAGCCTGCGTGAGATGTGCGGCGAGCTGGCCCCGGAGGAAACCGAGCTGCGGGAGTTGACAGACAGCGCACTGGGCAAGCTCCAGGCCATGAGTGATGCCGAGTTTGCCGAGCTGGAATTGTACCCGGATTTTGACCAGTAAACACCATAATCGCAGGGATGGGGTGGCAATATGCTACCCCATCTTTTACCCAAAAACCGAAAGGAGGACAGAACACTATGCCAACCAAAGCTGAACTATATGCACAGATGGCGGAGAAGGTGACAGCGCAACTCACTGGGAGCTGGCAGGAATGGGCAGGGTTTCTCACCACTGCTTCCCGCCTTTACAAGTACCCGTTCCATGAGCAGTTGATGATCTACGCCCAGCGCCCGGACGCTACCGCCTGTGCAGAGTACGATTTGTGGAATGAAAAGATGGGCCGGTATGTAAGGCGCGGCTCCAAGGGAATCGCTCTGGTGGACGATTCCGGGGACAGACCCCGCCTGCGCTATGTTTTTGATATTTCCGACACCGGAACCCGTGAACATTCCCGCACTCCCTGGCTGTGGCAGCTGGAGGAGCGCCATTTGGATTCGGTGCAGGCCATGCTTGAGCGCACCTATGATGTTTCCGGTGATGACCTTGCCGGACAGCTCACCGAGGTAGCCGGAAAACTGGCTGAGGAATACTGGACGGAGCATCAGCAGGACTTCTTCTATATCGTTGACGGTTCCT
>ERZ781272.878-NODE-878-length-14352-cov-5.112401_pt1 | contig 14352 bp, 15 predicted proteins | sample MGYA00375850_ERZ781272 | MGnify/ENA primary metagenome ERZ781272 (study PRJEB29790, sample SAMN06051246) | human gut metagenome | host: Homo sapiens | place: USA: Cincinnati, Ohio | collected 2013-06-21 | study: EMG produced TPA metagenomics assembly of the Gut...
GACAACTCAACCATACCACAGGTCTTTCCTATTCGCTATCTTTTTTCCGCTGATAGAATAAAATCGGCACCTACTGTCTATTTCATTTTATCTGTCTCTGTAACACATCATTGTACAACCTACAGTTCCCGTCTTTTTCCTGTAAATACGGGATTGAAATTATGAAAGGATACTGCTATAATATACAGGTTCCATTCGTATTGGAGAGTTGTCCGAGTGGTCGAAGGTGCAGCACTCGAAATGCTGTGTCCCGAAAGGGACCCAGGGTTCGAATCCCTGACTCTCCGCCATGAAAAAGCTCTGCGGGACGGCTTAATAGGCCATTTCGCAGAGCTTTCCTTTTGCATGCAATCCACTGAATCACCCCATTTCTATGTCTGTCCTGATATTAAGCCCTTTATTTTTAATATCGGTTTGTATGACTTTAGATTGATTTATAATATTATCTTTAATATCTGCTGTGATAGAGTTTCTCGAGGATATCCTGCATAATGGAAGAGGGGAATATTGTGCACCCCACTGCACGAATGTGTATCCACTCTAGAACTGGGCGGGATAGCCCTAACTTTTGACGAGTTTCGCAGACAGGAACAAAACAGGCTCATTGATAGTTGTCAAGCCATGATAGGTTTCTCGCCCGCATGAATGACTTGGGAGCGCCTGACCCGACAGGGGATGAACCTAAAACTTGGGAACCTACCGAGGAAGTTTTGCAGGAAATCATGAGGGTTATTAGGGAGTGAAAACAAAAGATTGATGCCAGCCACCCATCCGGGTGGTTTTTTCGTATTCTCAGATAAGAGGTTACGGTGTGTTTTGTCAAATTAGTATGAAGGAATCTGGTTGAAAGGAGATGATCTGAATATCCTGCGCGGGGTTAGATGCATGGCTCGTCGCGGCGGGTTGGTTATCATAACAAAAACCGCGGGGAATGTTCTTCGCCGTTATCTTGTCACTGTTTCTGGTATGGGATTCCATCCATTTTGCTAGAATCCCGGCGGCTATGCCGGCAGGTGAAATAGTTTCCGGCTGAGCAGCACACAACCGATACCAATCAATCCGCCTGCGAGTACATCCGAAGCGAAATGCGCCCCTGCAATAATGCGGCTGAACGCCATGACCAGCATGTAGAGAAAGCCGAAGGCCCAGAGGATCTGTCTCGTCCGTTTTTTCTGTGCGGTCAGGGTCAGGCAGAGGACTGCCGCTGCATTGGCAGTATGACCGGAAGGAAAGGACTTATGGGAGGTCGGCCCGTTTACGATATACCAGCGGGTAAACTCGGAAAACGGCTCGGTCATCTCCCGGAAACGGACACGGCCAAAGATGTTTTTGAGTACCTCCACGCTCAGCAGTAACAGAATGAGAGCGAACAGCGCGGCAATCGCCCCTTTCCGGTAGGAGTCTAGGCATTCAGAGGGGATCCGGCCGACGAGGAAAAACAAAACCACTGTCAACAGCGCTGCACAGGCCAAAAGGGCCCACGGGTTCGGAGATATCTCCCATACTTTTCGGTATATGACCAGCAAACCGAAGGAACATCCCGCGATGCTGCACAGCGGAAATAGGACGTAGCCCAAAACCCGATGGAGCTTTTTCACGACGCTTTTGTTTGTGCAAAAGCCAATTGCGGACATCCCACAGGCAAGCAGGCAGGAGGGAAGGTAACCGTAAATTTCAAAAAAACGCGCGAAGCGGGGCATATTCCCATAAAGTGCGCGGGAAATGTCCAGGTCCGTAAAAGTGAAAATGAAGAGCAGCAGGGCGCAGGACAGCAAAACAGCGGCACTGCGGATTTTTTTGTAATCTCGTCGCATGAGGTGGAAGCCCCCTTTTTGTGGAAATATTTCTTATCATATCGCGTTTTTGATTCTGTGTAAACAGGGTGCCCGGATTCCCAGGTATTTTTCCCAGCATGTGTCAGAAAGCTATTTCCATGCCGCAGGTTTTATGATATGATAAATAGTACTGATTTTAAGAAAAACGAGGTTTGATATCGATGGAACCGATTTATCTGCTTACTGCCGCCTTGGCAGTGGTTGTTGCCATTGTCGTGTTGGTTTTTGTCTTTTTGCATTTTTACCGGGTCAAAAAACGGAAATTCGCGAAGTGCAAAATCAAGCCCACGCTCTCCCGTTTTTGCGGTCTGAGAAAATATCGCATTTTGGAGGATGTGCGCTTTGATATCGGGGAAAAGCCCATCGTCGTCCCCTATGTGGTCGTGGGAATTTTTGGAATTCTTGTTGTCACCACGATTGAGGATAACGGCAGTATTTACGGTAATGTGGATGACGAGCACTGGGTCTGCGACGATGAGAAGAATAAGAGATGGTATATTCCAAACTGGGTCAAAGTTAACGATTCCATTGTCGAGACATTGCGCAAGGGCTTAAGCAAGCGCAACATCTATAAAACGCAGATTGATGCCGTCACGGTGTTTCCCTATCGCAAGCGGGAGCTGAGTGTGTCCTCTGCCCTGCCGGTTATCCGGACAAATAAATTCTCGGGTTATATCAATCGGGACAAGTTCAATAGGGAAAACCATGTTGACATTGAGAATCTATCCAAAATTGTTTTGGATATCGCAGCTGGGAAATGAACCGATTTGTCATGATGGGCCGGACTGCCGCTTTTACCGGGCACCGGCCGGAACGTCTTCCCTTTGAGGGGGCGGATTCCGCTCCGGAGGTAAAGCGGCTGAAATACGATATGTGCCGGGCAATCCACCAGGCGATTGAGCGGGGATATCTCCGCTTTATCAGCGGAATGGCGCCCGGGTTTGATCTGTGGGCTGCGCAGGCAGTGCTGTCTTTCCGGGAGATTTACCCGGAAATCATGCTGGAATGTGCGGTTCCCTATCGGGATCATGGAGGAGGCGGTTTGTATCAGGAAATTTTAGAGCGGGCAGACAAAGTAACCGTGCTCAGTGAGAAGTACTATGAGGGCTGTCTGCTGGCACGCAATCGGTATCTGGTTGAGCAGTCCTCCCTGCTGATTGCCTGCTGCTTTACGCAATACGGTTCCGGAACGGGATATACGTTAAGACAGGCGAGAAAACAGGGACTGGAAATACAATTAATAAACGAAATGCATTAGACTACATTAATAATACAATTTGTAAAAAATATAAATTCGGGCGGATGCCCGGCAGCGGAGGGAAAGAATTTGTCCTCTTTGAATATAGTATTGGTAGAACCCCAAATCCCGCAAAATACGGGAAACATCGCGCGCACCTGTGCGGCGACAGGGGCAAGGCTTCATCTCGTGGGGCCGATGGGATTTCAGGTCGACGACAAAAAGCTTAAGAGGGCGGGGCTGGATTACTGGCACCTGCTGGATATCACCTATTATTCGAACCTCGCGGAATTTTTTGAAAAGAATCCGCAGGGGAAATTCTACTATTTTACAACCAAGGGACAGCACCGCTATACGGATGTTTGCTACCCGGACAACACCTACCTGGTGTTTGGGCGGGAGGACGCAGGCCTGCCGGAAAAACTGCTGTTTAAACACCCGGACAACTGTGTGCGCCTGCCGATGATAAGCAGTGCACGCAGCCTAAATCTGTCCAACACGGTGGCAGTAGCGGTTTATGAGGCGCTGCGGCAATGGGATTTCCCCGCGCTCAAAAATGAAGGGCAGCTTACTAAGTATTCATGGGATGACGCGCCCTGAGTGCAGGGTGCACAAACGCTTCCCCATTGGTAAGGCTATGGTCAGCCAAAGGGAGGAAAGGATTTTGTTATGATTAAATTTGTTGTGGATTCGGCATGCGATTTGCCGAAAGAGTTATCACAGGAATATGGGATTGAAGTGCTCCCTCTCCCCATCCAGGTGGACGGGAAGGAGTACCACGAGCGAATTGACTTTACCAACGAAGAATTCTATGAAATGCTGAAACGTGCACAGGCGATTCCGACTCACGCGCAGATTAACGCGCTTCAGTACTGTGAGAAATTTAAGGAGTACGAGCAGGCGGGATTTGACGAGGTCATCGTCATCACCATCAACTCCAAGGGCTCGGGCATCTATGACGCAGCGCAGCTTGCCAAGAAAATGTTCTATGAGGATTCCCTGTGTACACAAGCGGATTTCCCGATTCACATCGTGGATTCCCTGGCGTACACCATGGCATATGGCTACCCGGTTGTCGAGGCGGCGCGTATGGTACAAAAGGGTGCAAGTGCCGAGCAGGCGGTCGAATACCTGGAGGATTATTTTGCGAGTGTAGAAATTTATTTTGCACCATATACTCTGGAGTATGTGAAAAGATCCGGCAGGGTCAGCTGTGCGGCAGCCTTTGTCGGGGAAGTACTCGGCCTGCGTCCCATCATCAGCATTATTGACGGGGAAACGAAAATCGTCGCCAAGGTACGCGGGGACAAAAATATTGTGCCGAAGATGTTGGAAATCGTCAAAGAACGTAAGCAGGGAGATACTCCCTACTATCTCGTCCACGGGGACGAACCCGCTTACGGCAAGCAGATGTGGGAGCTGGCGGAAAAGGAGTTTGGCTACGGCCCAGTTGGGGACTACAGCATCGGTGCCGCCATCTCCATCAATGCAGGACCAACGGTCGTGGGCCTGATTTTCCGCGGGCAGAAACGCAGATAAGTGGGACAACTGGAAGAATCCCCGCAGCCGTAAGGAACGGGATTGCCGTTCGAGAGGCCCAGTGCAGACCGGTTGAATAAGAAGCCTGGTTTCTCCGCTCATTTTTGGATTCGGACGGAAAAAGAGTTCCAAATTATAAGCGCCCCTCCCTGAACAGCCCAGGGAGGGGCGCTTTAGCTTGTAGGAATTATTTGATGCAGTACTGGTCGAGATAGGTTTCCATTTTAGCCTTCATCTCGTCATCAATGTAGATTTTGCCGTCGACAGGCGTATTGTGGAGGGCGTCGATGACCTCTCGAACGGTGACGATCGGATAGGTCCTGATACCGTAGGTGTCATAGGCCTCCTGGATAGCGGTTTTATCTCCCGTTCCGCGTTCCATGCGGTCGACCGAGACAATCAGGCCAAGCAGCTCGATATTGGCCGCTTCCTTGAGGATTGGTATGCACTCACGCAGAGAGGCGCCGGACGTGATGACATCCTCGATGATGAGGACTTTATCCCCGTCTTTGAGCTTGTAGCCGACCATGGTGCCGCCTTCGCCGTGGTCCTTTGCTTCTTTGCGGTTAAAACAGTAGTTGACATTTTTTCCATGGTGATTGCTTAGCGCGATGGCAGTCGCAACCGACAGAGGGATCCCCTTATAAGCCGGGCCGAACAGCGCATCGATATGCCCTGGGATATTTTCCGTGACACATTTTGCGTAAAATTCCCCGAGCCTTGCCGCCTGCTCACCGGTCTTATAGTTACCGGTATTGACAAAGTAAGGGGTCTTACGCCCGCTCTTTGTCGTGAAATCCCCGAACGTTAATACCCCGGAACGCACCATAAACTGAATAAATTCTTCTTTGTAACCCATATTTTCCGTCCCCTTTTCTTTATTTTCCATTCATACCGTCTCTGCCGCGGAAGAAGCGGATCGGCACCGTTGAGTTTTGAAACGCAAACCATGACTGGCCCCTGCGGGATTTTTCTCACGGTATGCTCTACCATGCACACCGGAAAGCAGGCAGCTGTCTGTGCCGTCAGAAAACGGTGTCAACAGTAAGGTTTATTATACAATAGATACGGTGGCTTTGTAAATCGCCAGAGAACAAATTGTACAAAATCTACGCCCAAAATAGCACGGATGGTACAATTGCGCATCCAATTCCAGGGTGTTATACTAAATAGCTATAATTCGAATGATCGGAGGGTTTTTATGAAATTCGTACAAATTTATAATACAGACCTGAAAGTTTCCCGGATTGCACTCGGCTGCATGCGGCTGCGTTCGCTCGAAGAAAAACAGGTTGACACGCTGATTGGTACGGCACTCGAGCAGGGTATCAATTTTTTTGATCATGCCGATATTTACGGCGGAGGAAAGTCCGAAGAGCTGTTTGCCAAGGCCATGGCAAGCCGTCCGGGTATACGCCAGAAGGTTGTCATTCAATCCAAGTGCGGAATCACCGGGGGATATTATGATTTTTCCAAAGAGCATATCCTCTCCTCGGTAGATGGGATTTTGAAGCGCCTGAATACAGACTATCTCGATGTTCTGCTGCTGCACCGCCCGGATTTACTGATGGAACCGGAAGAGGTCGCCTTTGCATTTGATACGCTCAAGGCGGCGGGGAAAGTCCGGTATTTTGGCGTAAGCAACCAAAACCCGTTTACCATGTGTTTGTTGTCCCGCCATTTAAATCAGCGCCTGGTGATTAACCAGGTTCAATTTGGCTTAGCACATACGCCGATGCTCGACACTGCCATTCATGCCAATATGTTCGGCCCCTCTGGCGTCGACCGCGACGGGGGTATTCTGGAGTATTGCCGTTTGCATGATATGACGGTGCAGGCCTGGTCGCCGTTTCAGTATGGGATGTTTGAGGGCAATTTCCTGGAAAGTGAAAAATACGCCGCGCTCAATGCGCAGCTCAGGCAGATTGCCGACCATAAGGGAGTCAGCGTGAACGCAGTTGCGGTTGCATGGATTTTACGGCATCCGGCCCATATCCAGGCAATTGTGGGAACAACGAACCCGGAACACCTCAAAGAATTATGCCGCGCGGCAGATACCTATCTTTCCCGGGAAGAGTGGTATATGTTATATAAAGCTGCGGGAAATAAGCTTCCTTAAAGAAATGATTTGAAAAATTTGTATTTTTTTGGGGAAAAATTTCCCTAACAGTTGATTTTTTGGATTCAGTGATGTAAACTTCTATTAAAATATTAGATATAAGTAGAGAGTTTTACATCATAAATATACAAAAGAAATAAAAAAGGTAATAATGAAACGGCTTTCTCTACTGATTCTCACTTTTCTGCTGTGTGTAACCCTGCTCACCGGATGCGGTAGCTAGACGCAGCCCGGCGAACAGGCGGTATCCGGATTGCAGGCGCAGGAGGCCAGATCATCCCTGGTGGGCAGATATTTGACGGGAACGCTAACACCGCGGCGAGCCTTGTCCGCAGTGCTGGACACGACAATGGAAAAGAAGCCCGCTTTTTTCGTCCTTAAGGATTCGGGAACTGATACCTACAGCGCTGACACGGACCGTTTGTTTGCCATTCATAAAAACTGTGAAAACAAGGAGCTTGCCTTTGAAATTGCACAGGTTTTATGAGTGGAGAAAAATAGCGCGGGAATTATTTTCCATTGCCTTTGGGCGGGCGGCCGATCCACATCGCTGCCGGTGAGCAGATGTTTGAAAGTGAAAAAAGCAGATACATCTCAAGGACAGGCAAATATCCGTCCTACTGAAAGATCACCGGGAGATTGTTGAGCATACGATATCCTGTGGACTTATCATGGTACCCGCTTTATCGACAAAATTTTGACGCGCTGTTTGAGGACTACTGCGACAGGTATGTCAATATCGATATTTTTTGCAGAAGGCTGAATGGAATGTCCGAACTATTTTTGCTGGAACGCTGATGCGGTTGAAACTCCGGCGGGATGCTAAACTCGCATGGCGCCGGTTTTCATAAAAAAGGAATCTTGGACACAAGGGAGGCCATGGGTATGGTGATCAAGCGAAAAACGAGGAAAACGATAACGGCACTTCTCTTTGTGCTCCCCTGTCTTTTAGGGGCGTTTGTGCTGTATGTCATCCCGATGATTATTAGCTTAGTCTACAGTTTTACACAGGGAGTCGGGCAGCTTACTTTTGTCGGATTTGACAACTATGTGCAGCTGTTCCAGGGCGGGGCGTTTTTGCTATCATTGAAAAACACGCTACTGTTCAGCATCATGGGTATCCCCCTTCTCATCGTTATTTCGCTGTTTTTAGCAACCCTACTCAATACCGGCGTGCAGAAAATGACGTTTTTCCGCAGCGCCATGCTCTACCCGATGATTATCCCAAGCGCATCGGTGGTCATGGTTTGGACGCTGTTTTTGGGTGACGACGGTATTATCAATGGATATTTAAATAAATTTGGCATCAACCCGATTTCCTTTCTCAACAGCTCCTGGTCTTTATATATTATCGTACTCATTTTTGTATGGAAAAATCTCGGATACAACGTCATTTTGTTCATGACGGGCCTCAACGCGATTCCATCGGAGTACAAAGAGGCGGCCCAGCTGGACGGGGCGTCAAAGTTTCGCACATTCATGCAGGTAACTCTGCCGCTGCTCAAACCGACGACTTTTTTCGTACTGCTGATGTCCATCATCAACTCCCTGAAAATTTTCCGGGAAGTCTATCAGATGTCCGGCGGGTACCCCAACAACACGATTTATTTTGTTCAGCATTTTATGAATAATAACTTTGAAAGCCTTAATTACAGCAGGCTGTGCACCGCCGCGGTGATCCTCAGTTTGATTTTCTCGGTCGTCATGTTTTTTGTGTTCCGGTTTGAGAAAAAATCGGCCGAGTTTGATTAAGGAGAGGATAAGATGAAAAAGAAAAAAATTTACTCTGTCCTCACTTTCTTGTTTTTGATTCTTGTGACAATTGTTATGCTGTTTCCCATTGTCTACATAGTAGTCAACTCGTTCATGTCAACAAGCGAAATTCAGTTGGCTTACCCGGATAAGGGTTTCGCCTATCTTCATCTGATTCCGGATAAAATTACGCTCGACCAGTACTATTTTTCCCTGTTCCGTTCGAGCGAATATCTCCAGAAGTTCTGGAATTCCGTGATTCTTACAGTGCCTATTGTGCTCGGGCAGGTGGTCATTTGTACGCTGGGCGCCTATGGCTTTGCAAAGTTTCAGTTCCCCGGAAGGGACAAAATCTTCTTTGTGTTTATTGTCCTTCTGGTACTCCCTCCCCAGGCGACCATGGTATCAAACTATATCGTGCTCGATAAACTGGGGCTTATCGGGAAGAATCTGTCGGTCATTTTGCCGGGTATGTTTTCTGCGTTTGGCATTTGCCTGCTCAGGCAGTACATGAGATATATTCCGGATACTTGCTGCGAGGCGGCGGAGCTTGACGGGGCGGGGCCGTTTCGGGTATTTCTGTCGATAATCGTACCGCAGTCGAAAGCGGGAATCGGGACACTGGTAATCCTGTCGTTCATCGACAATTGGAATATGATTGAGCAGCCGCTCATCATGCTCAAGGAAGAGGCAAAAATGCCGATGTCCGTGTTTTTGTCGAAAGTCAGTGAATTTGATGCAGGAATCGCGTTTGGCTTCAGCGTCATTTTCCTGATTCCGGCCATCGTGGTTTACCTGTTGTTTGAAGACGATTTGGTCCAGGGACTGACGTTCTGACGGGGAATAGGAGGAATAAATATGAATCAGAAAAAACTGCAGGGGGTCCGTTTGATTGCAGTGCGCTTGGGAACGGTTTTTATCATCGTGGTCCTGATACTGACCTTTTTCTCGGGTTCCATAGAAAATGCCATGCTACCGCAGGTTACGACGTATCCTATCAGCCATGAAAAGGTGACGACAAGCAGTACCTCCACCACCACGCCGACGTATGAAAATCCCATCACCGTTTACGCCCCGGTCAGCGCTCCCGTCCTCGAAAGTTATTTGCAGTACGGGGTCGGGATTAAAGAGGGGGAAGTGGTTGCCAGGCTGGATACTACCACGCTCGACCAGATTCGGGAGGATTATGAAGTACAGCTGCTCGAGGCAAAAAACAGCCTTACCCAGCTGCAGAGCAGTTTGAGCAAGGCGCAAGACATCAATGCGGAAATTGACGAACAGATTGCGGCCGCCAACAAATCAAACACCGCACTGGATCCTAATGACCCGGCAAGCGGAGCGCAGAAGATCGACACCAAGGCGCTTGCCCATCAAAAAGAGGATACCACCGTTTACTCCCAACAGATTGAAGTCGCGCAGATTAAATACGATGCATTGAATAAGGAATATAAAGAGGCATTCCAATACATCAATGAAAACGGCGAGTTCCTGGCTCCTGCAAGCGGCATGGTGGTCAGTGATTCTATTTCCATCAGCGGTACCATGACAAAAGGGCAGCCCGTCTATGCGTACGGGGTGCTCGGCAGCCCGATGATCTTGGAATGGAGCACCAATAAAGTGGAGGGTACGCGCTTTACCGATGCCGCTGTCATTACTGCGAAAACCGGCAGTGATACTTTTACTGCGGAGCTTATCGACCGCAAGCTTGACAAGGAGTCCGGTGCCTACTATTTCCGTGCCCGGATTCCCTCCGACCATGTCATGACCATCACAACAAGGGTCACGGTTACCGTAAGCACACCGGAATCTTCAGCGCTCTATGTTGCCCCGAAGGTTGTGCTTCATGAGGACGAGGGAACCTATGTCTATGTTTTGAGGAAGGATCCCGAAAAGCACAAATATTTTGTCAAGCGCCTGGAAGTGACGGAGTACTCGGAGGCAACTCCGCTGGAGTATTCGATTATTGCCCAGTTCATGGAAGGGGATGAGGTGATCCTCTCCACAACCAGGACACTGGAAGACGGAATGCAGGTGAGGCTGAAATGACGACGGTACAGCGCCGTAGACGATGGGGAATTGCCCTGTGCCTGCTTGCTGTCCTGTTAGGCTGGGTCCTGACCGGCTTCTATTATACTCAGAGCTATGCACACAAACATCTCCCCAACATGGTAGAGCACCGGAGACTGGTAAATACGGAGGAGGGAATCTCCTTCTACGACCTCTCCGTGTATGAAGATGAACTGGGATACGATAAACTGGCTGGATACCGTGAAGTCGACCTGCCGGTCGACCTTGTAGAGGATACCCAGGTGGTGCTCTGCAATGAATCTTTGATGGAGGTCTATGGGTTTGATATGATTACCGGGAGCACCTTTACCCGGGAAATGATTGATAAGAACCTCCCCTATGCCATCATCAGCGACGAGCTCGCTCTGGAACGGTATCTGACGTACAGCGCAGTAGGGCAGAAAATCACGATTGATAACTCTGAATATGTTGTTATCGGAGTCTATGACTCTCACAAGGGTTTTTGGAACGATATCACAGGAGACGGCCGCAAGCGGATCTACATCCCCTATACGAGCTATCCGGATGAGGACATGGAGCCCCTTGATGCGGTCGCATATCAGGCAAATGACGATACTAAGGCCATGTACTATGAACTTGAATCGATTGCCGGGTCCAAATATCTCAGTTACCGCAAGTACGACTTTACCGAGTATAACCCAGTGAGTACGCAGTACTTTTCTCTGTTTTGTATGGTTGCCCTGCTGGTTCCCTGTGTATTCCTTGCCATGGTTGGATACCGCAGTGTGAAGAGGGATATCCGGTTTTTTATCGGCCAGCAGGACGAGGGCTATTTCCTTGAAGTCATCAAAAGGAATCTCAAGCGCATTGGGTTTGCAGTGCTGAAACCGGTTCTTTGCATCGGCGGCATTGTCCTGTTGTTGTTATGCAATCCCTATCATCTCCGGGTTCCGGTGGACTTTATTCCGCCGGAGAAGATCTTTGATTTGTCGTTCTATCAGGATGTGTTCCTGGCCCGTTCGATTGTGGATAATTCGCAGTACACTATGGGAGACAACCACCTGTACCGGCTGTATCAGAATACGGCGAGTACCGGCGTCTTTTTCCTGGTGGTAAGCCTGTTGCTGCTGGCATTGTTCCTGCTTGTCCTCGTTCGTTTTTGCAGGCTCTGGAGGCTTTCCCGGCTTAAGGGAGCGGATACAGGGGCGGAAGAGTAGCTTATCGAGGATAGCAAGCGGGCAGATTTCTAAGACCAAATACTAAAATAGAAAGATAGAAAAATTGGACTATACCAGAAAAAATGAACAGTGAAAAAAGACACCTTCTGTTGTAGAATAGGAACTACAACAGAAGGTGTTGTCATGTCAAGAAGATATACCAAGGTGGTGCCCTTACGACAATGCAGCGATGGAAAATTTCTTCGGAACGCTCAAGACGGAATGCTTGTATCGCACCAAATTTTCTTCTCGTTCGGAGGTAGAGCAAGCCGTGGCTGAGTATGTGCAGTTTTACAATTTTGAGCGCATTCATTTAAAAAACGGCCTCACTCCGTTTGAAATCTGGAGCAAGACCGCCTAATAAAAGGATTTTCTACGACGGGGGTACTTTTTTATTTGTCCGCTTATCGGGGATCGGTCCAATCCACTCACAGGGGATTTTTCTTAAGAGAGGACTTCGTACTGGGAGGACGCCGTTTCCTTGGTCGCGTACTCCGATACGCCAAGCACCCTGACTTTCAGCGGGCGCTGCCCGATGTTGATTTCAATCGTATCCCCGATCTTTACATCGTAGGATGCGCGCGCCACTTTCCCGTTGACGCTGATGCGCCCCGCGTCGCACGCCTCATTTGCAATGGTACGCCGTTTGATCAGGCGTGTAACCTTGAGGTATTTATCCAATCTCATGGTGATTACTCCTTTTGCAACTCTGTCTTTCTATGAAGAAAAGCTGAAAACATTATGCAGAACTCTGATTTGCCTACTTTATTGCCCAGGTTTCAGATCCACTCTTTGGTGTATGCCAAAAAACGAAGTCAGGGAGCCTTGCGAAACGGCCGATACAAAGACACCATGCCGTGATCTTTTGTGTTGGCTGTATGGCCTGCGCTCAAGCCCCGGACAAATCCCTTTTATGCTGCCGGCTAAGATATTCCAATACCGGGACAACTGACCGACCGCCGGCTGTCTACACAGGGACCCCGCAGGAAATGTAACAGGGAAACCTTCGGCCGTTCGTTATTTGGGTTCCCCTTCGCCCCGTCTTTTCCTGACATACTCTTCTTGAAGAACAAAAAGGATTCCTCACGGGGAGGGATGAGTCCCCGCAAAGAGTCCAGGCTGGAAGAAGCCCTGCTCCAAAATATACTAAGCAACTGCTTTGCTCCGCCCCTCCATAACAAAAGGGCAGAGAAAGTATTCTCTGCCCAAAGCGCGCTGAAGCCTTATTTGATAGCGTCTTTGAAAGCCTTGCCGGCTTTGAAGACCGGTGCCTTGGAAGCCGGAATGGTCATTGCCTCTTTGGTTCTCGGGTTTCTGCCGGTTCTCTCTGCTCTCTCTCTGATTTCAAAAGTGCCGAAGCCGACGAGCTGGACTTTTTCGCCCCTTGCCAGGGTCTCGGTGATGGAATCGATGACAGCAGCGATTGCTTTGTCTGCGTCTTTTTTGGTGAGTTCTGCTTTTTCTGCAACTGCATTGATGAGATCTGTTTTGGTCATGGTTTGCAACCTCCAGTATTTTTCACTTAAATTTATAAATAACGCATGATATCAGACGAAATGTCTGCCGCGCCTTATAGCATTTTCAGTCTTCCCGTTTTGCCTGTTTCCAATACGTGTTCAGCGTATCCATCGACAAATTTTGGATTTCTTCACCCTTGCTCAGCGCGATATCCTGCATCCTTGTAAAACGGCGGATAAATTTCTCCGAGCTTTGTGTCAGCGCATACTCCGCGTCCACGTCGCACAGCCTTGAGACATTGACTGCGGAAAAGAGCAAATCGCCGAGTTCCTCCTCGATATGTTCCGCCCGACCGGATTCAATTGCGGCCTTCAGCTCCGTCACTTCGCTTTCCAAGTCGGAGAGCGCCTGCAGGGAGTCGGTGTAATCAAACTTTGCACGGGCCGCGCGCTGCCCGATTTTCTGGCTGCGCATCAGCGCCGGCAAGTTGGAGGGCACACTGACAAGGGTGTCCGCAGCGCTTTGCCCCTTTTGACTTTGCTTGATGGCGTCCCAGTTTTTGAGGACTTCCTCGCTGGTATCCGCGACGACTTCGGAGAAGATATGCGGATGGCGCACAATCAGCTTTTTGCAGATGCCGTCCGCCACGTCGTCAAAGGAAAATTGCCCCTCTTCCTCGCACATCTGGGCGTGAAACACGACCTGGAGCAGCACGTCGCCGAGCTCTTCTCTGAGCAGCTCGACATCCTGCTTGTCAATGGCTTCGCAGGCTTCGTACACTTCCTCGATGAAGTTCTTGCGGATGCTCGCATGCGTCTGCTCCTTGTCCCAGGGACAGCCGTTTTCCGAGCGAAGGATTTTCATGATGGCGAGCAGGTCGTCGATATGATAGCGTTCCTTTTTCTCAAACTCCACGGCCATTTTGATTCCTCCCCACTTTGGCTACAGCGAAATTATTCTTATCTTAACCGATAAACCCGCGTTTTTCAAGGGCTTTTGCGATTTTTTCTCCTTTTGGGAGCATCAGGACGTCATCTTTTTGCAAAGTCCTTGTGACAAGCAGGAAAATCAGGTATACAATTCCTCCCACAGCCACGGCGGCAAGAGTCGCAAGCTTGCCGGGGATCACACGGGCGAGCATCCCGTATCCCGCCCAGGCGGCAAGTG
>ERZ781272.881-NODE-881-length-14322-cov-2.757693_pt1 | contig 14322 bp, 13 predicted proteins | sample MGYA00375850_ERZ781272 | MGnify/ENA primary metagenome ERZ781272 (study PRJEB29790, sample SAMN06051246) | human gut metagenome | host: Homo sapiens | place: USA: Cincinnati, Ohio | collected 2013-06-21 | study: EMG produced TPA metagenomics assembly of the Gut...
ACTATGTTGTTACTGAGGGAGGATTTGGTGCTGACCTTGGTGCTGAAAAATTCTTAGATATAAAATGTAGAATGGCTAACTTAAAACCAGATGCTGTTATAATAGTTGCTACAGTTAGAGCATTAAAATACAATGGTGGAGTTCCAAAAGATAAGTTAAACGAAGAAAACTTAGTTGCTCTTGAAGCAGGTATACCAAACTTATTAAAACACGTTGAAAATATAACTCAAGTTTATAAATTACCAGCAGTGGTTGCTATAAATGAATTCCCAACTGATACACAAGCAGAAGTTGATTTAGTTAGAGCTAAATGTCAAGAACTAGGCGTTAATGTTGCTTTATCTCAAGTATGGGCTAAAGGTGGAGAAGGCGGAATTGAATTAGCTAAAGAAGTAGTAAGACTTTGTGAACAGCCAAATGACTTCCAATTCTGTTATGAAGATGATTTAACGTTAGTTGAAAAAATAGAAGCAATAGCTACTAAGATATATGGAGCTGATGGTGTAAACTTTACTCCACAAGCTAAAAAAGAATTAACTAGATTAGAAGGTTTAGGATTTGGAAATATGCCAGTATGTATGGCTAAAACTCAATATTCTTTAACTGATGATCTTAATGTATTAGGTAGACCAACTGGATTCAAGATTACAGTTAGACAAGTAACAGTTTCTGCAGGTGCAGGATTTGTTGTTGCTCTTACTGGAGAAATAATGAAGATGCCAGGTCTTCCAAAACGTCCAGCAGCTGAAAGAATAGATGTTGATGAAAGTGGAGTAATCTCAGGATTATTCTAATCTCTAAAAATTAAAAATTAATCGGATAACATATAAACACAAAAAGGTAGTGCAAAGTATTATCTTGTGCACTACCTTCAAATTAACCTTGAATAACTTAAGGAGGCATAAATCTTTATGGAAAAAATGGCACAAAAAAGTTGTGTAGATTTTATTGAAGTATTAGCTTCTAAAGCTGCTGTACCAGGAGGAGGAGGAGCTGCTGCACTTGCTGGAGCAATAGGAATGGCTCTAGGGAGTATGGTTTGTAACTTAACTACTGGAAAGAAAAAATATGCTCAGTATGAAGAATCTATTCAAGAAATACTAGATAAAGCAGCAAAATTAGAAGAAGAATTATTATCTATGATAGATAAAGATGCAGAAGGATTTTATCCATTATCAAAAGCTTATGGTCTTCCAACTTCTACTGAGGAAGAAAAACAATATAAGACTGAAACAATGGAAAAATGTTTGAAAGTTGCATGTGAAGTACCTATGGATATAGTGAGATTATGTTTCGACTCTATAAAACTACATGAAGAACTAGTTGATAAAGGTTCAAAACTTGCAATAAGTGATGTAGGATGTGGAGTTCAATGCTTAAGAGCTGCTATATTATCAGGGCAATTAAATGTAATAATTAATGTTAATTCAATGAAAGATAGAGAGTATGCAGAGAAGATAGAAAAAGAATGTAACCAATTAGTTCAAGAAGGTGTGAAAATTTGTGATGAAGTATATCAAAAAGTATTAGTTGCTTTAGGGTAAAATAAAAATATATTTTTGAACAAAACAATTTATATAAAAGCGAAGAAAAAAAGATAAGTATATAATTAAAATGAGGACAATAAGAAACGTAATCTTTTTAATGTGGGAGGAGAAAAAGAGTGGGAGAAATTATTAAAGGTAAACCAGTTGGAGATGCACTTAGTGAAGTCTTAAAAGGTGAATGTGAAGCTTTAGTTAAAGAGGGTATACAACCTAAATTAGCTATTTTAAGAGTAGGTGCAAAACCAAATGACCTTTCTTATGAAAAGGGAGCTCTTAAAAAATGTGAAACTATAGGAATCACAGCAGAAGTTACTGAGTTACCAGAAGAAACAACTCAAGAACAATACATAGAAGCTTTAGAAAAATTAAATAAAGATTCTTCAGTACATGGTATATTAACTTTTAGACCATTACCAAAGGGAATAGATGAAGAAGTAATAAAAAATGTTATAGATCCAGAAAAAGATGTTGACTGCTTTAGCCCAATGAATACTGCTAAGCTTATGGAAGGAGATAAAACTGGATTCCCTCCATGTACTCCTACAGCAGTTGTGGAAATATTAAAACATTATAATGTTCCATTAAAAGGGGCTAATGTAGTTGTATTAGGCAGATCGATGGTAGTAGGTAAGCCAGTATCTATGTTATTACTTGGTGAAAATGCTACAGTTACAATTTGTCACTCAAAAACTAAGGATTTACCAAAAGTTTGTGCTGATGCAGATGTATTAGTTGCAGGTGTTGGTAGAGCAAGAATGGTTACAGCTGATTATGTTAAAGAGGGGGCAGTTGTAATAGATGTTGGTATAAATGCTAAACCAGAAGGTGGAGGAATTTGTGGAGATGTTGATACTGATGATGTTGTAGGAAAAGCATCAATGGTAACTCCAGTTCCAGCAGGTGTTGGTTCAGTAACAACTTCTATACTTGCTAAACATGTAATAAAAGCATGTAAGCAACAAAACAACAAGTAGTTAGACATAAATGTATTTGAAATAGAAAACTTTGGGGGGAAAATATCTATGGTAATATCTGATAGAAAACCAATGGCTGAAATACTAGGATTTTTAAAAGACGCTAAAAAGGTTATATTAGTAGGATGTAACCAATGTGCAGCTGCTAGTAAAACTGGTGGTGAACCTGAAATACAAGAAATGAAAGCTTTATTAGAAGCTGAAGGAAAAGAAGTATTAGGATATCTTCTTCCAGATACGGCTTGTAACTTGTTATTAGGTAAAAAAGAATTTAAATCATTAAAAAATGAGTTAAAAGATGCTGATGCAATATTGTCATTAGCATGTGGAGATGGAACTCAAACTATTGTAAAAAATACTAAAAAACAAAATATTCCTGTTTACCCAGCTAATAATACTTTATTTATAGGTGAAGTTGAAAGAGTTGGTCAATTTGAAGAAGCATGTAAGGCATGTGGAGAATGTGAACTTGGTTGGACTGGAGGAATTTGTCCAGTTACTATGTGTGCTAAAGGATTAATAAATGGTGCATGTGGTGGAGCTAAAAATGGTAAATGTGAAGTTGACCCAGATAATGATTGTGCATGGGTAAAAATCTATGAAAGACTTAGAGATTTAAATCAACTAGACAATTTATTAGAAATAAGAGCTCCAAAAGATTATTCTAAACAATTAAATCCAAGAAGACACAACGCAAATAATAAAGCTGAAGCTGAAGCTTAAAAGTTAGGTAAATAAAGGGGGATTATTTTCATGAGTAAGTTACAAGAAGCATTTGAAAGAGGAGAATTTGCTGTAACTGCAGAAATGGCACCACCAAAAGGTACAGACCTTTCTCACTTGATAGAATGTGCAAAAATGTGTGTGGGAAGAGTACATGCTGCAAACGTAACAGATTTCCAATCTGCTGTAATGAGAGCAACTTCTCTAGCTACATGTAAATTATTAAAAGATATAGGATTAGAGCCAGTTATACAAATGACTGGTAGAGATAGAAATAGAATAGCAATAGAAGGTGAAATGCTTTCTGCTGGTGTATTTGGTATACCGAATTTATTAGCTTTAACAGGTGACCATACAAGTGTTGGTGACCACCCACAAGCTAAACCAGTATTTGATTTAGATTCTGTAAGTATATTAAAAACAGCTTCTACATTAAATAGTGGGGTAGATAGTGTAGGATTAGAATTACAAGGTAAAACAGATTTCTATTTAGGAGCTTGTGTTACACCTGAATATTCTCCAATAGAAGTACAATTATTAAAAATGCAAAAGAAAATAAATGCTGGAGCTAAATTTTTCCAAACTCAAGCAGTTTATGATATAGAGCACATGAGAAAATTTAGAGAACTTACTAAGGATATGGATTGCAAAATCCTAGCTGGTATAGTTCCATTAAAATCACCTGGAATGGCTAAGTTCATGACAGCTAATGTTCCTGGTATATTTGTTCCAGATGATCAAATAGAAAGATTGAAGGCAGCTGGTAAAGGAAATTATGTACAAGAAGGTATTAAGATGGCTGGAGAGTTTATTAGACAACTTAGAGAAGAAAATTTATGCGATGGTGTACATATAATGGCAATTGGTGCAGAGGAAAATGTTCCAAAAATATTAGATGAAGCAGGATTATAAAATTTATTAATAAATTTTGCTACATACAAATAAAAAATGGGGGATTTGAACATGAAAGTTGCAGTAATTGGTGGAGGCCCAGGAGGATACGTAGCAGCGTTAAAAGCAGCTATGCTTGGTGCTGAAGTAACAGTAATAGAAAAAAATAAACTAGGCGGAACTTGCTTAAATGTAGGTTGTATACCAACTAAAGCATTATTAGCTTCTAGTGATGTATTAAGAACAGTTAAAGAAGCTAAAAACTTTGGTATTAATGTAGAAGGTGAAATTAAACCTGATTTTGAAGCTATAGTAGCTAGAAAACAAAAAGTAACAGATGAATTAGTAGCTGGAATCCAATTCCTTTTTGATAAAAGAGGAGTTAAAAAAATAGATGGATTTGGAAAACTAATTGATAAAAATACTATAGAAGTTACTAAAGATGATGGAAGTGTAGAAGAAGTTAAAGCTGATAAAATAATATTAGCTAACGGATCTATACCTACAGTATTCCCATTCATGCCTTACAATGGTAAGAATGTTATAACTTCTGATGAAGTATTAAGTTTAGAAAAATTACCAAAATCTATGGTTATTATAGGTGGTGGAGTTATAGGATCTGAAATAGGTCAATTCTACTCTTCATTAGGAACTAAAGTAACTATAATAGAAGTTCTTCCACAAATATTAGGAAGAATGGACTCTGATGGTGCTAAAGCTCTTGCAAGACAATTCAAGAAAGACAAAATAAAAGTTATGTGTAATGTTGCTACTGACAGCTTTGAAGTTAGTGATGACATAGTAAAACTTAACTTAAATAATGGCAAATCTTTAGAAGCAGAAGTAGTATTACTTTGTACAGGAAGAAAACCAAACTTAGCTAACTCTGGTGTAGCTGAAGCTGGTGTTAAAATGACTGACAGAGGATTTATAGAAGTAAATGAATATATGGAAACAAATCTAGAAGGTGTTTATGCTATAGGTGATATTATACCAGGAGCAATGCTTGCACACGTTGCATCTGCTGAAGGTATGGTAGCTGCAGAAAATGCAGTAAAAGGAAATAGCGAAACAGTTAATTATAAATCTATCCCAAGTTGTGTATATACAGAACCTGAAGTAGCAGGAGTTGGTAAAACAGAAGATGAATTAAAAGCTGAAGGAATACCATATAAAGTTGGTAGATTTGACTTTAGAGGTTTAGGAAAAGCTAAAGCTATAGGTAAAATACAAGGATTCGTCAAAGTATTAGTTGATGAAGATGACGTAATAATAGGGGCAACTTTAGTAGGACCTCATTGTACAGATTTATTAACTGAATTATCTCTAGCAGTAGGCTTAGGATTAAAAGCTAAGGATGTAGGAAAAGTAATACATGCTCATCCAAGTTTATCTGAAGGTATTATGGAAGCATTACATGATGTTCATGGAGAATGCGTTCATTCAGTACCATCATCTTTATAAGTTTATAAACAGAGTAAGAAGAAAAGCTCTGTTTAGGCATATCAAGGGGGAAATCTTAAAATGAGTTATAACATAGCGGTAGCAGGAAAAGGTGGAACTGGTAAAACAAGTCTTACAGGGCTTTTAATTGATATATTGTTAAAAGAAAATAAAAAACCAATTTTGGTAGTTGATGCTGATGCCAATGCTAACATTAATGAAGTATTAGGCATAGAGGTAGAGGAAACTATAGGTCAAATTAGAGAAGAAGCTAATATGACTGAAAAAAGAGGAGATTCATTTCCTGGAGGTATGACAAAAGCTCAGTTTTTACAATGGAAGTTAAATTCTATATTAGTAGAAGGAGACGGATATGACTTGTTAGTAATGGGGAGATCTGAAGGCGAAGGATGTTATTGTTTCGTAAATGGAATATTAAGAGAGCAAACTGATAAACTATCAGATGCTTATGAGTATTTAGTTATAGATAATGAAGCTGGAATGGAGCATTTAAGTAGAAAAACAACTAAGCATGTAGATACTTTATTATTAGTAAGTGATTGCTCAAGAAGAAGTATTCAGGCTGTTGCAAGAATTAGAGACTTAGCAAAAGAATTAAATCTAAGTGTTGGAAAAATTTATCTTATAGTGAATAAAGCACCAAATGGGGTTTTAAGTGAAGGTGTTAAAGAAGAGATAAATAAACATAATTTAGATCTTTTAGGTGTTGTACCTTTAGATGAATTAATATATAAATATGATTCAGATGGTATTCCATTAGTACAATTACCAAAAGAATCAAAATCTAGATTGGCCATAGAAGAAGTAGTGGCGAAATTAGAATTAAAATAGGCTTAAGGGGGAAAAAAATATGGCATTTAAAATGTCTGTTCAAAAGAGTTCTGGGAAAATAAGTGAAGTAGTAATAGGAACAGGAGAAAAAGCTATAAAACTAGGTGGAGAGAATGTATTACCATTCTATAGCTTTGATGGTGATACAGGTAACATTCAAAAAGTAGGGATAGAAATAAATGATATATATCCAGAAAGTTGGATTGATTGCTACAAAGAAATGTATAAAGATGTAGCAAATGACCCTGCTGCTTGGGCAAAATATGTTCAAGATAATACTGAAGCAGATTTTGTTTGCTTAAGATTTGTTGGAGCAGATCCTAACGCTGATGATAAATCTCCTGAAGAATGTGCAGAAGTAGCTAAAAAAGTTGCTGATGCAATAGATTTACCTTTAGTAGTTGCAGGATGTGGAGTTGCTGAAAAAGATGGTAAATTATTTGCTAAAGTTGCAGAAGCTTTAGAAGGAAAAAATGTTTTAATATTATCTGCAGTTGAAGATAACTACAAAGAAGTAGGAGCTGCTGCAGGACTAGCATATGGTCAAAAAGTTGGTGCAGAATCAGCTGTTGATATAAACTTAGCTAAGCAAATGAATGTTTTGTTAACTCAATTAGGTGTTAAACCTGAAAATATAGTTATGAATGTTGGATGTTCAGCTGTTGGATATGGATATGAGTATGTTGCATCTACAATGGATAGAATAAGACTTGCTGCTTTCAATCAAAATGACAAGCAATTACAAATACCTATAGTAACACCAGTTTCTTTTGAAGTTGGTCATGTTAAAGAAGCTATAGCTACAGAAGCAGACCAACCAGAATGGGGATGTAGTGAGAAGAGAAGTATAGCAATGGAAGTTTCAACTGCTACAGGTGTTTTAGTAGGTGGATCTGATGCTGTAATACTTCGTCATCCAGAATCAATAAAAACTATAAAAGCGTTTATAAGCGAGTTAGCTTAATATTATTTGTAAGGTTAGGGGGATAAAATAATGGCACTTAAAGCTTTAGATATATTTAAATTAACACCAAAGAAAAACTGTAAAGAATGTGGATTTCCAACTTGTATGGCTTTCTCTATGAAAGTTGCAGGTGGAGCTGTAGAAGTAAGTAAATGTCCACATATGTCTGATGAAGCAATACAAAAACTATCAGAGGCTACAGCACCTCCAATGAAAACTTTAAAAGTTGGAGCTGGAGAAAACGAGTATACTATAGGTGGAGAAACTGTATTATTTAGACATGAAAAAACTTTAGTAAGTAAAAATAGATATGCTGTTGCATTCTGTGACTGTATGACTAAAGAAGAAGTAGAAGCTAAAATAGCTAACATTAATAAAGTGGAATATGAAAGAATCGGAGAAATAATGAAGGCTGAATTTGCTTGCGTTACATATAGCGGAAACAAAGAAAACTTCTTAAATGTAATCAAAAAATTAAAAGAACAAACTAAAGTTGCATTTATATTAAATGTAGACGATGCTGAAGTAGCAAAAGAAGCTGTTGCAGAACTTGCTGGATTAAACCCAGTTGTAGTTGGTGCAACTAAAGATAACTACGAAGCTATGATAGACGTAGTTAAAGGTGACAACTTAGCTTTAGGTTTAAAAGCTGCTAGCTTAGAAGACTTATATTCTACTGTTGAATTAGTTCAAAAAGCTGGATATAAAGAATTAATACTTGATGTAACTGGTGAAAATACAAAAGATACTTTCACTAATGCAGTTCAAGTAAGAAGAATAGCATTAAAAGAACAAGATAGAACTTTCGGATACCCATCTATAGTATTCGTAAATAAATTAGCTAATGGGGATGAAATGATGGAAGTTGCATTATCATCTGCATTCACAGTTAAATATGGTTCTATAATAGTAATAGATGATATAAGCTATGCTAAAGCATTACCATTATATGCTTTAAGACAAAACTTATTCACTGACCCTCAAAAACCAATGAGAGTTGAAACTAAGATTTATCCAATAAATAACCCAGATGAAAACTCTCCAGTTTTAGTAACTGTTGACTTTGCCTTAACTTACTTCGTTGTAACTGGTGAACTTGAAAGATCTAAAGTTCCATGCTGGTTAGTAATACCTGATGCAGGTGGATATTCAGTTCTTACTTCTTGGGCTGCTGGTAAATTTGGTGGTAGTGTAATAGGTAATTTTGTTAAAGAATGTGGAATAGCTGATATGACTAAGTGTAGAGATTTAATCATACCAGGTAAAGTAGCAGTTATACAAGCAGATGTACAAGATAATTTACCAGATTGGAATGTTATAGTTGGTACTCCAGAGGCTATGGAACTTCCAAAATTCTTAAAAGAAAAATATGGGAAATAGATAAAAGTTTATTTAACTAATTAGGTCGTATAAATATAAACATATAAAATCTAAGGGGGATAAATTAATATGGAAAAATTTATGATTATAGGTGAAAGAATTCACTGTATAGCACCACCAATAAGAAAAGCTATAGCTGAAAGAAATCCAGAACCAATAATAAAAAGAGCTGTAGAGCAATTAGATGCAGGAGCTCATGTTATAGATTTTAATATAGGACCAGCAGAAAGAGATGGAGCAGAAATAATGGAATGGGGAGTTAAGTTACTTCAAAGTGAATTAAACAATGTTCCACTAGCTCTAGATACTGCTAACGTTGCAGCTTTAGAAGCTGGATTAAAAGTTTATGATAGAACTCATGGAAAACCAATCATAAACTCTGCAGATGCTGGAGATAGAATGCACTTAATGGAAGTTGCTGGAGAATACGATGCAGCTATAATAGCATTATGTGCTAAAGAAGGTATACCTGCTGATAACGAACAACGTATGGGATATTGTACTGAGTTAATAGAAGCAGCTGCTATGGCTGGAATAGATCCAGAAACAGATGTATACTTTGACCCACTTTGCTTAGTTATAAAAGGAATGCAAGATAAACAAATGGACGTTTTAGAAGCTATAAGACAAATGACTGAAATGGGATTAAAAACTACTGGTGGATTATCTAACGTTTCTAATGGTTGTCCAAAACATATAAGACCTATACTAGATAGTAACTGGTTAGCAATGGCAATGGCTAATGGATTCTCTTCTGCTATAGTTAACCCATTAGATGAATTATTGATGCAAACTATAAAATCTTGCGACATAATAAGAAATGCTAACTTATATGCAGACTCTTACTTAGAAGTAAAAGACTTAGCTTTTGATTATAAAGGATAATAAAAATTAGAATTTTAAATTAGAATTAGGTTTTAATAGCTAGGCATTAAAAATTAATGCCTAGCTTGAATATAAACATATAATTCATAAAAGGGGGAAGTAAAAAGTGAATTTATATAACATAATTTACACAGGTGCAAATCAAGCATATGATGCAGCAAATGGAGCACTTACAACTGCAATAGCAGAAAAAGGTAAAGAATGCCCAGTGGCATTCCCAGATACAGCATATTCTCTTCCATGTATATATGCTGCAACAGGTCAAAAAATGGCTACTTTAGGAGATTTAGAAGGTGCTTTAGCAATAGTAAAATCTTTAATAGTAGAAAAACCATTACTTGAAACAGCTTTAAATGCTGGTTTAGCTACAGCTTTAGCTGCTGAAATAGTTGAAGCAGTTAAATATGCTTTAAACGAGGCTCCATACGAGGCTCCATGTGCAGGGCATGTAGTTGACCCTATAATCAGATCTTTAGGTGTACCATTAGTTACAGGAGATATACCTGGTGTTGCAGTTGTATTAGGTGAATGCCCAGACGCTGAAACATTAGCAAAAGTAGTTAAAGACTATCAATCTAAAGGTATAATGACTTTCTTAGTTGGAAAAGTTATAGATCAAGCTATAGAGGCTGGAGTAAAAATGGGGCTAGAACTAAGGGTTATACCTTTAGGTTATGATGTAACATCTGTTATACATGTTGTTTCTGTTGCTATAAGAGCTGCATTAATATTCGGTGCTGTTCCTCCAGGAGATTTAAATCAATTATTAGAATACACAGCTAAGAGGGTTCCTGCATTCGTAAATGCATTTGGACCACTTAGTGAATTAATAGTTGCTTGTGGTGCTGGTGCTATAGCACTTGGATTCCCAGTTATAACTGATCAAGTTGTTACTGAAGTTCCTTGCAACTTATTAACTCAAAGAGATTACGATAAATTTGTTGCTACTTCTTTAGAAGCTAGAAACATAAAAATAAAAGTTACTGAAATACCTATACCAGTTGGATTCGCTGCAGCTTTCGAAGGTGAAAGAATAAGAAAATCTGAAATGGCTTACGAATTCGGTGGAAATAAAACTCCTGCTTGGGAATTAGTTATAGCTAAATCTATGGCAGAAGTAGAAGACCATAAAATAGAAGTTATAGGTGAAAATATAGATCCGGATAAATTAGCAGATGGTGTAACTAGATTACCACTTGCTATAGTAGTTAATGTTGCTGGTAAAGCAATGCAAGAAGACTTCGAACCAGTTCTTGAAAGAAGATTCCACTACTTCATGAACTACATAGAAGGATTAATGCATGTTGGTCAAAGAGATATGTCTTGGGTAAGAATATCTAAAGATGCTGTTGAAAAAGGATTTACTCTTGAGCATATAGGTGAAGTTATGTATGCTATGATGAAAGATGAATTCGAAGCTGTTGTTGATAAGTGTGAAGTTACTATAATTACTGATGAAGCAATAGTTAATGAAAGAAAAGCTGAAGCTTTAGCTAAATATGAAGCTAGAGATGACAGATTAGCATCTCTTGTTGATGAAAGTGTTGAAGACTTCTATTCTTGTAACATGTGTCAATCATTCGCTCCAGCTCACGTTTGTGTAGTTACTCCTGAGAGATTAGGACTTTGTGGTGCAGTTTCTTGGTTAGATGCTAAAGCTACTAAAGAACTTAACCCAACAGGACCATGTCAACCAATAGCTAAGGGTGAATGTTTAGATGAAAAGAAAGGTATCTGGGAATCAGTTAATAATACTGTAAATGAAATATCTCAAGGTGCTGTTGAAAAAGTTACTCTTTACTCTATAATGGAAGATCCAATGACTTCTTGTGGATGCTTCGAATGTATATGTGGTATTATGCCAGAAGCTAATGGATTAGTTATAGTAAATAGAGAGTTCCCTGGAATTACTCCAGTTGGTATGACTTTCGGTGAACTTGCTTCTATGACTGGTGGTGGAGTTCAAACTCCAGGATTCATGGGTCATGGTAGACATTTCATATCTTCTAAGAAATTTGCTTATACTGAAGGTGGACCAGAAAGAATAGTTTGGATGCCAAAAGAATTAAAAGATTTCGTAGCTGATAAATTAAATGCTACAGTTCAAGAAATGGCTGGAATAGAAAACTTCAGCGAAATGATCTGTGATGAAACTATAGCTGTAGATTCTGAAGCAGTTTGTGCATTCCTTGAAGAAAAAGGACATCCAGCATTATCTATGGATCCAATAATGTAATTTAAATAAAGATATCGGGGGAGAAATATATATGAGTACAGTAGCAGGATTAAAATATTCTCCAAAACATACTTGGGTAAAAGTTGAAGGAGAGTTTGCATTTGTTGGAGTAAGTGACTTTGCTCAAGAACAATTGGGAGAAGTTTTATTCGTTGAAATGCCAGAAATAGATGATGAACTAACAAAAGATGAGTCTTTTGGTGTTATAGAATCATCTAAAGTAGCTTCTGATTTAATAGCTCCAGTTTCAGGAGTAGTAGTTGAAATAAACGAAGATAAATTAGAAGATGAACCTGAATATGTTAATGAAGCTCCATATGATGCATGGATATGTAAAGTAAAAATGTCAGATCCAGCTGAGTTAGATACTTTATTAAGTGGAGAAGACTACGAAAAAGGTTTAGAATAATATATAGTTAACATATAATTTGAATTAAAATGAAAGCATAGTAAATTTAATAGAATTAAGTTTACTATGCTTTTTTAATCATATAGAATTTAAATAATATTAAAAGGTTATTTTATTAATATTTTAGTAATATAGAAGGTTGAGTGATTATAAAAATTAATTTATTGGGGTGAGTAAGAATGGCTAAAGTATTTTTTAAATCACATAACAAAGAAGTAGAATGTGAACTTGGGAAAAATTTATTAGATTTAGCGAGAGAAGCAGATATTTTTATAGATGCACCTTGTAACGGGGCTCAATCATGTGGAAAATGTAAAGTAAAGTTATTAGAGGGAAAGTGTGATACAGAAAAAACAGTACATATTAGTGATGAAGAATATGATCAAGGATATATTTTAGCATGTGCTACAAAAATTACTGAAGATATAGTTATAGATGTTCCATCAAAACTTTCATCATCAATGCATGGTATGAAGATAGAGGGATCAGATAATAAGGTAGATCAAAAATTATATAACAGAGGAAGAAAATTCTTAGATGATAATGGCTTAACTTATACGACTAATATAGAAAAAAAATATATTAAAGAATCCTAACCTTTTAAAGTAATAGGCTATGAGAATCCCTCATAACCTATTACTATTTCTTTTCTATTGTTTGATTTATAATACTATTCATTTGATCCTTTGATAAAGCTCCACTTACATAGCCATATATCTTTCCCTCTTTATCAATCATAAAAGTAGTCGGAAGTGATCTTATGTAATACCTTCCAAATACATCCCCGCTTTCATCAAAAACTGTAGGAAAAGTATACCCATTACTATTTATAAATTCTTTTATACCAGAAATACTTTTTTCTTGCCCTCCAGGCTGAGCTACCCCTAATATAACAACATCATCTTTATTATAATTGTATTTCTTATAAAGTTCTTCTATATTAGGCATCTCCATTTTACAAGGAGGACACCAAGTTGCCCAGAAATTAAGAAATACTACCTTTCCTTTATAATCTGATAACTTATGCGTATTTCCATACTGGTCAACTAGTTCAAAGTCAACTGCACTTGGTGCTTCTTTCTCATCTCCTGCACTATCACTTTCTTTTTCTTCATCTTTAGGCTGTTCCTGTTGAGTGTTCTGATTATTTCCAGTTGAACTTAAATATCCTGTTATATTATTTACCCATCCAGTGAAGGTCATTACACCCATTATAATCATAATTACGCCACCAGCTCTTATTGTATACTTCATTATCTTCTTATTTTTCTTAATAAAATTTAAAGCTTGTGTAGTAAATATACCTAATAATAAAAATGGTATTGTAAACCCTACTGTATACAATAGTACTAACAAATTTCCCAAAGCAGCATTTTTAGCACTAGAAGCTAAAATTAATACTGATGATAACGCTGGTCCCACACAAGGAGTCCATGCAAAACTAAATGTAAATCCCATTATATATGCCATTAAAGGATTTATCTTCTTACCACTTAAATTAAGATTTATCTTTCTCTCTCTTTGAAGGAACTTAAAATCAAATATCCCAATTTGATATAATCCTAAAACTATAATTATAATTCCTGAAATTTTACTAAATAAAGCTTTATTTGTATTAAAGAACTTTCCTAAGGAAGTAAATGATAAACCTAACACAAAAAAGGCTGTTGAAATTCCTAATATAAAGAATACTGTGTGAAATAACACTTTTTTTCTTACATATGTTATACTTCCATCTTCATTTTCTTTCTTTGCATTACCTGCTAAATAACTAATATAAATAGGTATTAAAGGTAAAACACAAGGTGATAAAAATGATAATACCCCTTCTAAAAATACTAGTAAAAAACTTATATTCTCTAATGATGATAATCCGTCAAACATTTTAATACTCCTTTATTTGCATTTTAAATTTGCTTCTCCCCATACTATCATTCTTTCTATTATATCAAGTAGCTCTAATCCATTACTACTTAAATAATAATAAGATTCCAAATTATTATTTATCTCCTGCTTTT